>Ga0126342_10019124_pt1 | contig 11676 bp, 4 predicted proteins | sample Cyp1metagenome_FD_92528 | JGI IMG/M metagenome (GOLD analysis project Ga0126342, IMG submission 92528) | Coral microbial communities from Lord Howe Island, Old Settlement Bay, Australia - Cyphastrea 1 metagenome | ecosystem: Host-associated > Invertebrates > Cnidaria > Coral ... | reverse complement strand
TCTTGCGTTAGCATGTGCAACCATATACGACATGTCTTACGTATGTCACCCACATCTACATGTACATGGCAACGTCATCTCTCTAAAGAGCATTAGGAAACCATTGGTTTGGGATCAAGCTAACTTAAACCACAATTTTTCATGGGTAAACCATGGTAAACCTCCATAATTTTGCTTTGTTCACCCAGGAAAACAGGGTCAGCGGCCAGCCTGGGACATTTGGGCGACCGCTTGTTGGCATACGCCAAGGCCAGCCTGGCTTAGTGCCAAAGTGGTGCCCCCCAGTTAAATATAACAGTTATGTAAATTGGTTTGCAAACCATCTAACCATAGTGATATTATGTTGATTCATGTGGGAAACCCTACAAGAAACCTAGCATTTGGGGATGGTAAACATAGCACACATTTATGGTGATTCTGGGGATGGTTTACCACATTAGTGTCATTCATTTGTGCCTTTGATATTGCGGGCAATTCCGAAGCTCATTTCTGCAACCCTGTGTACAAAGAGAGACGACTTCACACACTTTCGAGCTACAGCAGGCTGCGTAACCCACCGACCTTCAGAAAAAAAACAAAACATGTAGTGGTTGTTTCCAATGAGATTTGGAGCCACCTTCCCAGTTGGGCCACCCATGCCACAAAGATTGATTGTTTACGAATTCGAATCATCATCTACAAAGCTTAAGATGATAGTCAATCAGGATCTATATCAGCGTCGTCAATGTATCCGTGATGGGAAAGTTGGAAATTGAGCAATTCCAAAGCCACCGAAACAAGCTGTAGGGACGAAATAGGGACTATTAGCGGAATAACGCGAGTCTTAAAGTTCTAATGAGGGTGTCATGTGGGTTCCAGGTTCTGGATGAAGTGATGGAGCTTTTGAAGTTTATGAGTTGGCTATTTCAGGTCCAAGGATTTCCAAATGCGGTGGCACCAAGCCGTGGGCACGAAGAGACAATTTGACTTTAGGCATCTCCGCACCGTGACCGCGACGTGGAGACTTGGCTTTTGTCATGGTTTACTCAGGGTACCCCAAATCCACTGGTTAATCATTACGATAACAATTTTGAAGGGCTTATTATACAACCATATACAACCCATGTCTAGTAAATTTGCTGTGGTTTATTCTGGGGTTTTACTCCATTGATTAATTTATAAATATTGGGGCACCGCTGAACCCCACGAAAAAGAGGTATCCCCATGCTCAAACACGCATGGAAAAACCGCAATGATTTCCCATGAAAACTTCCCATCATTAATGGATTTACCATGGATTTACTTCCCATTCTTCGCCCGATATTATCACATTCTAACCACGGATTTACCATGATTTACAAAAACATCATCATGTTTTTTTCACCACGGATTTACCATGAAGTATATCATAGTATATCCCCATTTTATATCATTTTTATCCAAAGAAAAAAGTTCGCTGGGTGTGCTGTCTGCTCGCCTCAAGTTCCGCTCTGCCCATGGATTCCTCGGATTCCCAGCCTCAAGGCAGGAATTGGGGGCCCAGCAATTGGCTAAATGGTGACATTTCGACAAGGGCACCCACACATTCCAGAAATGGGGTGACAAGTCCTGACTTATAATTTACTATATATATATATATATATATATAACTTATAACTGGTAAATGGCCCAGTTGGAATTTTGAATACAATTGGAATGTTGAATCTGCCATAGTTTATTGTAATTGTATTCAATGACTCCGAAATTGCGAATACTATGGGAATACAACGGGGATATGATGGGGATATGGTGAATAAATATAGATATGGGATGTGTATAAATATATATATACATACAGTATACATCAGTATACATGTATACACATATAATAACCAAAAATATTGATGTATTTGGGTGTGTCTGAAGATGATGCAAACGGTGTACCCTCAAATTGGACGTTAATCGGGAACACAATGATAAACCAGTGGGTTTAGGGGAAATTACCCTATTTTCGCTCTTTTCGACCCATACAGGGAATTCTTTAACAAAAAAATATGAAAACAGGTGCAACCAATAAAATAGCTCCGAGTTGCCATTTTCATTTTTCATTTTTTTCATTTCATGGCGTCAAAGGATGGGTCCTTGCTGCCCGGCATGCAAAAATTAGGCACATTAGCCTCCTTGATAGTCCGGAAGCCATTCAGTATCTCTTAGGACACTACAATGTGCACTGGCTTCTTCGAGCCAATTCAAAAGCTCTGTGCAAGGTGGTGGGCTTTCCCGGCACAAATTGTGGCGATGGCACCTATACAATTCGTCCAAAATCGTGCCTGCCAACGCATTGCAAAAGCCGGTGGGGTACTCCTTGTGAGCACTTGTACGAAACTTCCCATTTTCCCCAATCCCAATTGCCACCTGATCTGGCTTCTTGGCGTTACTATCCTGTCTACTATACATTGAGGCGTTGAATCGAGGCAGCTTAATTGCGAGGAGACCAGTCGGCTTGCATACGCTGCAGCCCCATTTCCATTGTCCAACAAAATGTAGAACTACATCTGGGTGAGAGCACAAAAGTTGGATCCATGGCGTCTTCCAAACACTAGCCGCTTCTTCCAGCATTGGAATTGCTGGATGTTCACTCAAATACAAAGCCCCTGTGACAATGGACCACGCCATGGTGATCAATGTCTGCATGAAAAAGAGCGATCCTTGTTGCAACTGTCGAAGTTCACGCGGTGTCAACTGTTGGCGGCCAAAGACTCGCTCCGCATCCCGTAGCGGCCGAGGCATGTGGCGACAAGGTCGCTCCTTTCCTTCATCATTGGCTTGCACCACCAGAGAATGTCTGGCTGCTGACCACGTCTCACACGGAGCTCCCGTGAGCGTGGCCGAGATACATCCATTTTTATACAACTCCAACAGCCGCTTCCATGTGACTGAGCAATGGTGGAGATTCCCAAACTCAGCCGAGTTAGCAGTGTCCAACGACAACACCAGGATATCCAATCCATAATGTTCAGCCCAGAAATGGAGCCGTTCGTGGACATCTCCTACTCTACGTCTTCCGCTGAAAAGGTGCGCAATGACGAAGGTCTTTGGCCTTGTTGGTTGCCTAATAAATGGAGTAGTTCTCTCAGGTGGCAGGTCAAACCATCGAGTAGCGGTGGTGACTTGAAGAAGTCGGAATTGATCTTCAAAACGGCTAGGAACAATGGCTGCGGTAATCGCCCTTTCACGTGCTGTGGCTGTACCATATTTCACAGATCTATGTGGAAAGACCTGCTGATGTTCTTCCTCTAACACTTTACATCTGGTAACAAGCCAAGCGCGGCGGGACAAGAGTTGCTGTCGGGGCAAATCAGCTCCTAGGTCAGCAAAAGCGTCATCAACCAACCTTTCAGCAACCCCATCGGCAAATCCTTCCAAAATGTCTGCAAGGCAGTGCTGGCCCCAATCCAAAATCTCCGCCTCAACCCAGATATCAAGGTCAGCATCAAATTGAAAAAGACACGCAAGCCATCTATCAGGGAGTTGCATAGCAAGTTCTTCATCAAAGTCATTTTGGCAAAACTCATTGAACCATTCATGAGTAGCACTAGTGAGGAACCTGCGCACCTCCTGCCTGCTCACTTCAGGATCAGTGGGCATCTTGTCAATTTGGAGTTCTTGGTCAATTTGTCGCAGTTCCTTCTGAGCAGCATCGATTTGAACATTGGTCACGTCAACTAAAGGAGCACGTGGTCCAAATGCCTGTAAAGTTTCAATTCTGGCCAGACCCTTCACTGCCGTAGGAAATCTATGATAATCTCCAGGTTCAGGTTCAATGCAGAAGCCTTTCCGTTTAAGAGCCTGAAAACACTGGTTGACCTTGGTTTTCCTTGACACATATGAGAGATGTTGGTAGAGCCTTTGTTTCGTCCAAAAGTACCGTAAGCATTCAGGACATGTGGCGTCCCCAATCATCTGACGCTCGGGCGCATATTCACCATGCTGGGACCTCTTATGGCATGCGAGGCCTTGTGCTGTAGTGAAACTTTTGCCACAATGGCAGACGAATGTATGCTCAAGTCCTTCATCACTGCAAAAAGGGCTGGGTTCAAACGTGGCCCCGGCTTGGAGAAAAACACGGAAAAAGGCTTTATGCATGGCAAGAACATTGCACATCATACCCTCCTGCTGACGAAACCTTCTACAAGCCCTTTGTACGCAAACTTTCCAGGATTTGGACCCCGATTGCCACAAATCGAAGAAAACTGTCAAATCCAAGTCAGCTGGGGAAGCAGGGGGAGGCATGGTCTGCAAAACAGGCAATGATTTGTCATTATTGAAGAGCCAACAAAGGTCGTGCTTCAAACCCAACATCCATGAGTCAACAACCAAAGCATCTTCACGATGAATAGCATGTTGCAGCATCTCAGGACCGAACTGCCACACTCTCTGTGCATACATAAGACGATCCACCGCCAACCTAGCCCGTGGCGAACAAATGTTAGCCCTTTGGAAAAGGTCTGGAACCGTAGTCGTGGATATCTCCTCAGTTGACATACGAAACAGCTTACGTAGCATGAGTGTCAATGCTGCTTGTAGCTTGTTCATTTGGCGGGCAGTCGGAGTCGTCCAAGCTCCCAAACCATAGAACAGGCGGCTTTCAATGAGGGACTTAAAGAGTTTGGTCCTAGTGGCTTCCGGAATATGGCGGTTGCAAAGAATAGGTTTAGCAACTTTAGCAAAAGCACTCTTCGCAGTACCTATCCTTGCCATGATCTCTTGATCCAGGGTGTGGCACGAGCTGAACATAGTCCCCAGATGCTTGTAGCTCGGCATGAAGTGTATGAAAACTTCATGTGCTCCAAGGCAAATTTGCATTCCAGGGTTCGAGCAAAGCTGGTGTTTAGCACGCATAAGTGGCGCACCTGGACCCCTAAAAGTTGCTACAACGCTAGTCTTGCCTTTTTGCAAATTAAAGGTAAACCCTCTTTTCTGGAAGCAATGATGGACTTGCTGAAGGGTGCACTCAATAGCGGCTGGTAAGCTTTGTGCCTCTTCAGCTGCAATCGGGATAACCACATCGTCTGCCCAGATAACACTCTCCATCAGCAAATCGGCACGTTGGAGGATCTGTTGAAACTCAGCGTTGCTGGAAATAATCTGGTTGATCTCACTAGCGACGTCCGCCATTAACACATGGAAAATGCAGTCGGCTAAAGGGGAACCAGGCCGCGTACCTTTTCTTGTGATAATAGGCTGGTGACTTCCAGGTGCTAACATCCAAGTGTGAGTGTGCAAATCTTGAATGAGCTGCTGCAGAAAGGGTGGTACATCAAGCTTCTGAAGCAAAGATGGAAGCTGCAATAAGTCAACCAAGTCTGAGATCGGAATCCCTTCAAACAGAAGTTGCTCAAGAACTGCTTCAACATCACTCGGAACATGAACGCCTGAAACAAGTTCTCTGACCAATTTGTGGAAAGCGTTGCTGAGATCCACGAAAATGACGGCAGAGGAAACATGCATAGAGTCCATAATTCGCCCAAAGGTTTGAAGAAGCTGGGATCCAAAAGGGACTTGCATATTAGGAAAGCCTCCCAACTGTCCCTGTGGTCTCTGTTTACTCAGCAGAAACATCAACCTAGTACGGAGAAGCGAGTGGACCCGCTTGCCCAAAGTGGGCAGCAACATTATTCCTCTGTAATTGGCCGCCTGGGACTCAGAGCCTTTCTTGTGAATCACAGCCATAACACCTCCTTTTTCGGAGATAGGCTCGTGTTGCCATAAGCAGATTTTAAGGAGAAGAGGAAAGTAGATTTTGGCCATGGAAGCAACCTCCTTACTGAACAACTTAGATGGCAGAGGATCGATGCCAGTGGCGCGATCTGCTTGCGTGGCACGGAGCACGTCCTCCAGCTCGATTAATGAGGGAATATCCTGGCACATGAACTCTGTCTGAACCACTGGCATATCCATTTGTCTGCGGTGGCATTGATGGACAAGCTCTTCCACAGTGCTGTTTTTCCCACACTCAAGCTGCTGAAAATAAGGCATCCATTGGTCTTGCAAAACTTCGAGTTTGTGAGGATCTTGCCCGATCCTACGCTGTTGAAACTTAGGCAAGCTGCGTCTCAAGACTTTCCAGAATTCTCGATTCTGATGCGGCCCCAAGCATTCTGAAACTGAACTAGCAAGATTGCCAAAGAATTCAGCGTCATCTCTCCTAATTGCGGCCGTGACTCTGTTACCCAACTGTCTGAATCTCCATAGGGCGTGGGCTACTGAACGATCCAGCTGTGTCAACATCAAATCGAATTCAGTCAAAAGCCCAAGCGGGATAAATCCACAACTCGACTGTCGCCAAACTGCAAAAACACACGCAAGAAGAGTGCGCTTCTGCAGTTGCTGATGCTCAGCAAGAACATGTCTCCATTTCCTCTTACTTTCAATGAGCTGCCAAGTAGCTTCAGAGATCGTACGTTTACGTGGCCGCTTTGATAGAGTTTCCTGGTGCTGGCAGCAGCTCAGAAGCTGTACTTGGAGATCATGAGCATGAGTGTGAACATCCACATGAAAAGAAGACGGAGGCTGTTGCGATAAGCTGTGAAGCGCATGAGGCTGAAAATCGTCAAACACTGGTTTAACCTGTCTTTTCCTTGCTCCGATCGCAAGGAAGTCGTGGACCCAGCTAACTTCTGCAAACAAAGGCCTATGATCATCCTTAAGGAGCGAAAAGTCAATCTCTTCCGGAATCCATGTGCGGCAGGCACTGAGGGGCAAAGCTGTAGAAATGCCAATGAAGTCGTTGCGCTTCCACACATCATCATTGTGTCTCCAAGTGCCGCCTACACCCTGATGGTATTGTTCAAACGTACTGGGTAAAAAGATGTCATTCACAGCAAGGAAGTCGATGAAAGGTTGACTCTTTTCATTCACCCCTTCTGACTGCCAAGTTCCTACTCTCTCGTCCGGTTGACCTCCAAGGCGGCAATTGGCATCAGTGAGGAGAATCTTGGGCCATGTAACATATGCATCACTAATATGCTCGTTTACTTGCTGCCAGAAAGTTTCGATCTCGTTCAAGGTACTCCCTGTATGAGGCGCATGTGCATTAATGATTAGGCACTTCATGGCTGAAGAACGAATACGAACAATGAGCAACCTCGGCTGGGCCACCACAATACGAAAGTCGTCCTCAGCGAAATAGATAGGCTTGCCATCAATGAAACCATGCGGTAAAACCTTGGAAATCCCGATCATCATGCCATAATGTCCTTGCTGCGTCGCAGCACTCTTGACCAAAATGAAATGAGGATCATTGTACCGTGTGACCTTCTTCAGTCTGGTTTCTTGCAATCCGAAGATGTGAATGTGATGCTGTTGGAAAGTGTCCAGGATCCACTCTTGTCTGGCTGGCCCTATGCTCCCATACCCATCATGCTTGTCCGCTATTTGGCTACGTAAAGTTAAAACATTACATGTGGCGACTGAGAGAGAAATGGTGGCACGCACTTTTTGCTCAGCGACTGAGGATGGGAGATGCACCACACTAGCAGCTGGTTGAGTACAAGGTTTGGCTGGAAAATGGAAACATGAATTGCTAAATTCAACATCTGGCATATGCGTAAAGAGCATCCAAGTCCATTCCATAGCTTGCACAAAGTGCGTGCGCAAAGCAAATTGCAGGAAGTGGGACCAGTCCTGCAGTGGCTTACCGTGTGCTGCACATTTTGCCAGCGTATCAACTAATTCATTGCCTGGTTCGCCAGCGTGCCCCGGGCTAAAAGAGTGTTGAACCTGTATCAAAAAACGTTCTTCACAGAGTCTCAAAACACTCCGGATGAGATGGCATGCATAGACAGCTCTCTGAGCTTTCCATAAACCTTCGGCTTGACAACCTACGGTAAGTGAGTCAAAGACCATCTCACATATGGGTATACAAGCAAAAACTTCAAATAAGACTTTGCACATATCGTAGAGGAGCTTTGTTGCAACATTTGCCGCATAAACTTCAGCATGGTATGAACCTTGATCCTCCGCCGCCAAAACTTGACCTGACAGTGCTCCAGCGAAAAGCCATTCACCATCCTGTTGCACAAATGCTGCCGCAGCAAAACCAATCTGGGTGGATTGAGGTAAGAAGGATCCATCATAATAAATTCGAACCTTCGTCACACTACCTTCAAAGGAAAACCAAGGCGCTCGAAGCCACTGCAAGGAATCCGGATGCCAGTGTACATCCTCTGTAAGCTTGGTTTCCACATCAAAGGCCGGCAGTGCAAAGTAAGCATCATACCATTCTAGTGCATCCAAGGCATCCTTCATGTTTAGGTGTAATGGATCGAAGTGGGTCAACTGTTGATTCTCCACTTGCTGCAAACTAGCTCTGTCAACATCAGCCTTGGCAAGGTCCTTTAAGCTGTTCTTACTCCTAGCTCCGGTTTGCAGAAAAGTTTGCTCATCATTATCTTCGGACTGGGCGTCCCAGACATGCAAAATGGCTCGATGGATGTGGATACTCAAAGCAACTCCAAGCTGTGGCTCGAATGAAGTGCCTGAAGTAATTTCCAAACCCCCAAACCATACTGAGCAGTGAGTATTAGGGTCATCAAGGTCTCGTGCACGCCTGGCTGCCGTAACAATCTGCCTATCATCAACTGTGGAGGAAAGAACTACAGCAGCCGTGAAAGGTGAGCCGGAGGTGACGGCATTATCATATGTAGTGACAAGAACACCTCTCTGCTCCGCTGAGATTTGTTGAAAAAGGAGCAGATGAATGCTACCTAAGGGGAACCCTGCAGGCGTAGGAGTCACAACAACAAATGCAAAATCTTCCACAACATCTTCAAGGTCGTGCCAAATCCTTCTAAACTCACTGATCCAATTGTGAAAATCATCACCTAACAAGACCGGTCGTGGCTGATCATTGTAGGTCATGAAGGATCCATCTAAATACCAAGTAGTGACTTCCAGAAAGGCTGCCGGCCCATCATTGCCTCTTGTGGCTTCCTGTCTCCATCTGGCATAAAGATTGCGAACAGACAAGGGTTGATCCTCAATGTGCAAGGAGGGACCATAGTCCTCAATAAGCAGTGGTCCAGTCTGGAGCAATTCCACCGCAAGTGACCTTAACACGAGGTCGTTATCAGGCCTGCCTCCTGGTGGAGGAATGACAAACCGTAAACCTTCCCCTGTCTGAATAGGATCCTTGAGAGTCATTCCTTCAGCCCCTCGATGAAAGGTGCATTTGCGTCCCAGACATACTCTCCTCAACTGAACCAAATCCAACAGCTGCTCAGCTGAGGCATCTTTGCGCACAGCCGCAACTGCATGTGCGGCTCCATCCAAGCGTAAGGCCAAAAACTGTAAGCTGATCAACACCGGGACGATAGCAGGGCTAGCATGTTGATAAACAATTAAATGGCCAGCAGTATGTGCCAAAGGAGAAGTCAAGGGAGAAGGTCGAACCCAGGTGAAAAACACCGGAACTCCTTGTTGAACCTTATCTCTCCACAAGTGTAAAATGTCAGCGACCCACAAGTTGGACATGACATCAAGTCTTGCGTTCCTTGAATCTTCACTTGTGTGTTCCTCCAAACATGTGATGTACCAAGTAGTGATATACAGGACTGGTCCTTCATCATCGTTCTCAACAACCGCACCACCAGTGAAAGCCGTGATCAAAGCCCTGTACCAGAGTGGCAGAACTGCCTGATTATCTGGACTAAAGCTGAGTACACATGTGCTATTGGCGTCAAGCGACAACTGGTATCCGCTGGGTTGGCTAGGTGGAGGAGGGTCAGAGGAGGATGAAGAAGAACTAGGTCGCTGCATAAGTGAGCTAAAATCCGATTCCTCACTCTGTGGTCCAAATTCCGCTCTAATATCCTCCTAGGGAACTAAACTAGGAGAGACATCATCAACTGTGCCAGCACCTGAGCTACCGGCTGAAGGACTGGTGGGTACATAGTACTGAGACCAGAATTCTTCAACTGCCAATCTACGGCTGTCATCAAGCATTTCAGCTGTACATGCCGTAAGAAGGCGTGGTGGGGGAATCTTGATTTTCACATAATCTCCATGACGCATAGCTCGTGGCCATGAGACTTGCTGCATCCATGGAGAGTGATTGTGTTCCACCAAGCATCGGTAATGTTCTAATCTACAATACTCGAAGACATTGGCTCGCATAAGGAGGGCGTGACGTGTCAGTTGGCCTGGAACAGCAATAACCTTTCTAATAGTCTGAGGGTGCACTTGATAGTGTGTCTCCATATGTTGTCCATGTAAATCAAGATCAACCAGTATTAGAACAGAAATCTCCCCAACTGGGATATCTTGAACCTGCTGTATGATCAGTGGAGTTGTTCCTTCTGGAATGTCATGCGGTTTCACAGCGAGCTCGTGACAATCAAGAACATCTTCCCTGTCAATGGAGTAGTGGAATGCAATCTCTTCCATCATGGTCCCGAAGTCATTCCAATATAACATAACATGTATTGGATCATCTTGCATATGAAACATGATCACCGATTGGCGGTCATTGGCATCAGCTGGAGGATATGGATCAGAACCACCAGGGGGCTCATCGTCCCTGGGAACTTCGTCTGAAGAGTCTTCTGTGGAATCCTCATTGACCTCATCGTCCGAAGGGTCATGTTGTCCAACTGGGCCTGTTTCAAAGGGATACCAAGGTGGAGCATCCATCTCATTATGACTTCTTGGAGTTGGGTATGAGAAACTCTGCATGTATGATGTTTCATCAGTCTGGGAGCTCGACACGGCCGTTCCTATATGGAAGGAAGACAGCGGAGCAGCATCCAGAATCATATTGGTATGTAATTTATCTTGTAGTAGGCGAATTGATGTCTGAACTGATCCGTGTTGACAATGTGTCATCGCACATGCAAACCTGGAAACGTCAGAACACATAACTGTAACGTCTTCAACAAATGAGACATGTTGAGGTACTGAACGATTCAATCGCAGCTGCCTGTGCTCAGAACAAGATGTGTTGTCCCCTATGGTCCCACACTCAGAGGATAGCCTCAGCGCTATTGTCTGGGCTTGCCACTCTGTGCAAAATGTTGGCTCCTGAAGAATTGAATGGGTCCATTTCATCACAAATGTTCTGGCCTCTCCAGCTGAGGGCTCTTGCCCTAGGCACCCGCACCTGGTGGTCGCTTGGTGCCGGGCAACGCAAAAGGCTCTAACTGTCGTGAACCTGGTGCGGCCGTGCCAGAAACATCGTCCTGACCGTCGAGCCTGGCCTTCTTGTGTGCTTGCTGTTCGACATGAATTGATTCCGCCGCTGTTGAGAGCTCGGAGAGAGATGAGGTAAGGTGCTTCAAGCCATCTAATATCTTGACAGCACTGCTCTCCGCTTTCCCATTCTCTTCTTCGGAAACCAGATCCACATCTGCAATCGTCTCTTCTTTCCCAATTTCGGACTTCCCAGCTTCGAATTGGGCTTTGGCTTCTTCTAGAGCAGCCTGAGTCTCTCCAATCTGACGCATGGCTGCCGCTTCCTGGGCCTGAAATTGGCCCGTAAAGGTTTGCCATTGGGTCACACTCAGCGACAAAAACGAGCGCCATTGCGCATGCAATTGAGCTCTGGCATCGAAAGCTTCTCGTAGCTCTCGTCGAGCTTTGCTGAGGCTCTTCACCGCTTGGTGCAAACCTTTGGCTTGATCTTTCTCTACCTTGACTTTCAATGATTTCATCTCCTGTTGT
>Ga0126342_10019123_pt1 | contig 11676 bp, 9 predicted proteins | sample Cyp1metagenome_FD_92528 | JGI IMG/M metagenome (GOLD analysis project Ga0126342, IMG submission 92528) | Coral microbial communities from Lord Howe Island, Old Settlement Bay, Australia - Cyphastrea 1 metagenome | ecosystem: Host-associated > Invertebrates > Cnidaria > Coral ... | reverse complement strand
GCTGTTGTGTTTCCCATGGGAATGTACACAAACAGAGAAAAATAATGACCAATAACCAGCAGTAAAATAGTGACAAATAAGGAAAAATAATGGCAAATAAAGAAAAATAAGGTACAAATAGTGCAAAATAAGAGCATTTCAATATTCCTGGTATATGTGAGAAAGTGTCTGGAACCCAGGGCTCGTTTTGCCTGGGCTCCAAAGGGGTCTATGAATATTGCCCCATGCCTACCAATGACAATTCCAAACTGGAAGTGAACCTACGTTCACCCATCAAACTGTGTGGATATATATATATGTGTAAATATATATATATATTGGCTTCCCCTTTCAAGCCAGTCAGCCATGGATGATCCCACAGCTCTATCGCAATAGGTCAAAGGTTTGAGGTTCCCCAGAAGTTTATTTGAATGAAACTGTTGAACATTGTTTTACAGTGATTTCATCACAGCTGCGCCAATTTGTTCTGGAAAAACAAGTGTTCAAACATGTTGATTTTTGTTGTGCTTGAATAGTTGTACACATGTGGTATTTCTGAGTTCAATGGGTATACTGTTTGAACAAGGTTGCACGTGTTGAAATTTCCTGTGGAGGCACGGGCATTGTTCTCTTTGCTTTCACGGCAGCATTGACTTGGAGATGATGACATGTGCCAACAAGATGGAATCCAAACCAGGGTTGCGATAAACATAATATGCAGATGTGTCAGTTGAAAAATATTCGAAAGCTTACTTAAATCGTACGCAAGAACTCAAAACGGCGCAGCAATCAAAGATCAAGCAGCAAGGCCACGCAGCGTCTTCAGCATAGCAACAGCTTTCATTAAGCAATCCACATAGAAGGTTGTTAGGCTAGCGGCTAGAGGTTCCTGGAAGCTCTGCGGAATCTCCGGCCTTGTGCCTCTCAATGAATATATATATATATATCTATATATATATACATGTATGTTTTACCCTGTGAATTCATGTTTATATTATATAATTGATATGTGTATATATATATATACATATACATATATAGAGGTATATACATATTATATGTATATGTTCAACATTTTAGCATGCTATCTCCGTAGAAAAAACCAGCGCCCCGCCAGGTGCCAGTCGATGCCCTGGCCTTGTCCTTCGCCGTGGGAAAGGATTGTGACATGAGCCTGGGATGCATTGAAAAGGACATGTTCTTGTTTTGAATCATGGTGAATGTCCCTTTTTTGGGGACGTATATCTATCGATCTAATCTAATCTAATCTAATCTCATCTAAAATCGATCTATCTATTGGGCGGAAAACCATCAAAAACATATGAACATGATTTAAACTGTGAGTATTCATCAACAATCGAACCAATAGATTGGTTGGAGGGAAAATCTACGGGAAATGATGTGATTTCCCATGAAATGAATGAAGGGTTTTCGGCATGTTTGTCTTTCAAACCAATCCCATGGCAAATGTATAGGGTAGGGCCGGGTAGGGAGATTACATTGACCAAGCACATGGTGATGTTTCCACCACTGGTGAAAACCATGTAACTCCCAAGATTTGTCCTTTTATAATCCCATTTGTTTACCATGTTTCATAGATAGCATGTTGTTTTTTTACCAACTATTGTAGTGCAGGATTTTGTCGACCCACATTTTTTCGTTGGTGATAAGTTCCAACCAAAAAGATTATGGATAGTTAGGGCTGAACACTTGGTCACAACTCGAACAAAACCACTGGCACCAGCATCACTCATGTCCTTCAACAAAACACACCCTTGGCTTCGGAAGTTTTTTTAATATCAAGCGAATCACAATGGTTTTTGGAGCACTAAACAGCACGGGTTTGAATACCCCTGATTCGCAGCCTTTTTCCGGGCAAACCTTCCTTTGCTTGGTGAAATTGTTTAACGGAAATTAGATTTAGTCACAATATATTTCTAGAAAACTTCAACATGTTTATTCTTTACTATGTTTCATGGCTATTTTTTTAGAGTTATAAATGGTTTTGATGGAATTGCAATATATTGTAATTAACGTTCAATGGCTTTGCAGTTTCATTTTTGGTGACTTACTTATACTATTATTTTTTTGTTATTATTATTGTTCTTATTTACCAACCATAGATTTGTACAATATGATTTCATATAGGTTTATTACTAATGTTTATAGTTTTCGTTGAACAATTTATCATTTGCTCATGACATGCCATGACTTCATTTTGAGGCTAAGCCTGGCAACAAATCATCCAAGGTCAAGCTTCAGGCTCTTGGCGGAGTTGCAGTCCTTGGCTTTGCAGGGCCTGAGGCCGGTGGGAACGGCGAACATGCCAAGTGATCACTGGGATGTTCCTGGTGTATAAAAAAATGTTCTACGGTTGATCAAACTGGGCAGAAAATCAATGAAATCCCGGGATAAGATGGAGGTTTGAATGAGAAAATCATCTCTTAATGGTGGTTTTTCATGGTTTTTCCATTGCATTGCCGGAGGGTACATATATATATAGATTGTATTTTGTTGGTTCAATCATTCAATGGCCATCCTCAATGAATTGATGGAACAATGCAAGGTAAAACCTGCAAACAAATCCTTCAAACATTTCTTGAGCCATTGGAGTTTCATGGTTGTTGGATAACTCATGTCAAATATCAGTTTTCTCTGTTGAAAGCCGTTCCATTCCCTCAGTATCAACAGATGCAAACATACATATATAACATTCAGTATTGTATGCACATACATGATTCTGTATCATTCTGCGTTGTACATATATAATGATATAATGTATATTTGTTTGTTTATTTATTTTTGTTATTTACATACGTATATATATATACATATGTCTACCAACGATTCCCTGTCCCGTGTTTGTCTAGATCATTTCCACTACGCCAGGCAGCGCGTGCAGTGTCCCATTTCATTACCAGCGCCCGAAAACATGGTGTGTTTGGAGCGTCGGCGGTTGGTCCCAAGTTGTGCAACGAGATGATCGGGAGAAAAACTACCGCTTGATGAGTTTGTTTCCTCAGTTTGTTTCCTCAAGGATGACGTACCGTAGATGGATGACGTTTTGATCCGGGGGAGAGAGAATCGGAAAAAAATGGATTCCAAGCTGGGCAAGCCGCCATAAAAGCTACCACTTGGGATTTGTTTAAACCACCCATTTAGCAGATCTTGAGGTTTCAGCAAAAAGCTCATTCCGCCCTGCAGCGATGGGGATTGTTAAGGAATGTTAAGGACTTGACTCCCCCGCAAATGCTGGGTATAACCATCAGAAATCACCGTAAACATTGGGAATTCTCCAGGACTGCTTGGGATTTCAAAGGGTTTTCAATCCAGATAATTGATTTTGATTTCTTTGTACCAGGGGGATTAAATGACGCTTTACCATTTCGTGATGGTTCCAAACCTCAAGGGGGTGGGGTTTACTAGTTTACCACATTCCCCTTAAAAAATGGCGTATATATGTATACATATATGTTTAATATTGTTTAATGGTTTATTCTCATCGTCATTAGATAAGTCGCCATTTGCATAGGAAAAAAACATGTTGAGCGCGTAGGAAAATCAATCTTCAGCATTGTACACCAATGTTGGTTGGGATTATTCATCATGATGGATACCCAGCATTTTGGGGATCCACAAGTTGTTGTTCCCTTTCCGGGCTCCTTGCGCCCATTGAACGCAGGACAGGCTTGTCTTTCAGACATTTCTTAAGGTCCATTGAACTCAGCTAACATCTCTAGGGCTGAAAAACACACACGGCATGCCACGATTCCCTTCAACTGCTGATTTCACTGGTTGAAGCAAAGCAATATCAAGTACTATAGTAGTGTGGTAAACCCGCTGCCGTAAAGCGTTCCAAATCTACCCAACTCCACGATATGATATGTGGGTATCATAAGCCATGCCTGCAAAAAGTTGGTCTGTTACAATTTAAGTTGCTCAAAACTCCAGTTGTTTGAAGATCTTAAGTTACATGGCATGCCAAAGTGTATATGACTATATATATATATGCATCATGTGGTTTGTAGGTCCAAACTTACTGTATGATTGATATATCAATACTACATTACTGTCTGCATATATGCATATGTTTATGTGTTTGGGTTTTGCACTGGCTGCTTGGGGCTATGGTAGAAAGAATTGCCCTTTTTTCCCATGGTGCAAGCGAGGTTTGGATCGTTCGGGTCTCGGTGCAGAAGCAATGCAGGTTGGTTTCGAGGCGTTCCATGGTGCTCAGGGCTATTTTTCCCACCTTCTCGTGAGGAATGCTTTGCGTCGTTGTGATACAGTACGGCCCAGGGCACGAAGCGAGAGCATCATGTTGAGTTTCGTTTTTCTTGGACTCTGGGAGTTCTTACTACGGCGGACCTTCCATCCAAACCGCTCGATCCGGAGGTGGACTTGTGCTGGCTCTTAAGCGACAGAGTGGGATGGAATATCCACTATATCCCACATATATTTATTTATCCTATATATTGGATATCCTATATATCCTATATATCCTATATATGCATATGTTTGTCCCACTATATCCCAATGTTCGTTTCCTAGGATCCTCATCGTAGATGGTCCATCCAGCAGGAGATAGGTGCTCCGGCACTGGAAGCAGCCAACAAGGCACTGGAAGAAACTTCGGCTCAGGGTCATGGTGAAAATGCGGTGTTTCATAGTGTTTCATGGTGCTTTAATGATGTGAAGCTAAGCTGCCATGTGGTTTCGTGGAAAGGAAACATGTCTTGCATCACCCCACAAGACATGTGAAAAACGTTTTGGTGTCACAGAAAGTATTTGAAGGTTGCGACTCACCATGTGTCAAATAGCGATTTTGTTTCGGAACACCCTCAACATCTACAGTACTGGCTAGATCTAGATAATTGTTCCCAATTATTTGATGGCCAGCTGGGTATCCCCCACCGAATGCGGTGCAACTCAGTCCGCTATGAACTGATGGGGGATAGCGTGGGTATATAACCAGCTATCGAGCAACAATTGTTTGCAGAGTATCCTAGATTGGCCATGAACCAATGATGGAGCAGGTGAATAGGGAAGCAAACAAAAAGGCATCCAACTACTGCATAGACCTTGATGAATGCAATGCTCCTGTTTAATAGATTGATTTAAGGGACTTTGACAGAAAATCATGGTCTCTCCCATCAAATATGGTGATTTGCCTTCCAACCAATCCTAGACACTTGATCCTTAAGAATCAGTTGTTGCTTGGTGCAAAGCCCGAGTTCTTGTCTGCTCCTTCTGGTTTTCTTCGGGAGTATATGGTTCCTAAGTGGTTCATGGGGAACTCCCCTACAAAGTGGGGCTAAGTTTGTGGAAATAACTGCAATAACTAGGTCTGTAGATTTATGTATATGTTAGATATATCAAACTAGTTTCTCTGCTTTATACAGTGTATAAACCAACAATAAGCAACAAGCATCAGGGGCACCACAAACGTAGCTGGGCGCCAGGCTCTCGTTCTTCTAGAGGAGCTGAATGACAAGAGACCCTTGGCGGAGTTGGCAGTACGGATGGGTTACTCTCTGGTTATTTAACGTGGCGAACTGGTTCTGATCACAAGTTTTGCATCGGTAAATCATCATGTTTATCATCTGGCTAAGTTAAGAATCGAAGGGTAAATCTGTGATTTCTTTGCAAACAATCCCAGTGGTGCATAAGGTAAATGAAGCGGTCACTGAGACTTAGTAACTTAGGTAAATGTTATTTGATGATGTTAGCCATGCATGCTTATACGCCCAAAATCAACCAGAATTTCACGCATCTAAGCAGCTCAGTCAAACTTCATTTTTATTGGCATAAATACATGTGTTTCTTGGCTGAATTCCTATAAGTTGGCTAACTGAAACTTAATCCGCACTACTGAACAAGTATATTCTTTAGATCCCTTGTGTTTTTGGCTAAATCCCTGCTGAAAACTCCGCTCGAAGTTTCTGCCGAAGTTGCAGGTCGGATGATCGCGGTGGGTGTCTCAGGGTCGAGCAGTGAGCAGTGATTCAAATCCTTGGTGATAAAGTTTGCTGATGGCTTTCTAATTTTGACTATAGTTAAAACCTAATGGTTGTTGATTCAACTTACCATAACTATTAGGTAAATTATCATCTGGTTGGTGGTTTGGAACATGGCTGGATTATGACTTTTCATTCATTTGGGAATGTCATCATCCCAACTGACTCTCACTCGTATTTTTCAAAGGGGTAGGTTGAAACCACCAAGCATTGTGAATTGTCTTACAAGGATGCTGATACATCACTACATCGGAGGATTATATTCCATTATATGGGGGTCATACCAGCCAAAATATGGGAATATAGACTATATAGACTGGGATGTAATGTGATATAACGGGATAGAATCGATAACATGATGGTTGTTTGACAGTGTTGAACGTGTTCGAATGGAATTTGAATGGTGGCTTATGGGTTTTATCTATCAAAGATATGGCTACATATATAATTGATATATGAGTTTTGGCAGCTTATTCTACAAGGGTTTATACCAATAAGAGTGTTGTAGCACGTAACATTTGGGCTATACCCCCCCCGGTCATTCGTGGGTCATACTACCCGGTTAAGTTTACTGGAGATTATGACTGCTTGCGACCGACTATCGGCACCCCTATCAAGCAGCCGGTAGAAAGGAAGGACAGTGGATCCTGAACACTGCTCAAATGATTATATGGAGGAGTGCAGAACCTAGGTACTATTTGTTGAGCTTGGCAGTTAATAAAACCTTGGTGATCGTCTTTTCCATGGGCTAATATTTCGCCTTTTTTCTATGCATAGTATTCATCTATAAAGGCTTAAGGGGAAACTTGGATGGTGGGAAAATAACAGAAACAACAGATATTTCGGAGACACAACGTGAGGTGACTGGCCAAGGTTTGTGACAACCCAACACTGAAACATTGATTAGATTGGTATTATCCGTTTGTATCACCATTCCTGTTAACTCGAACTGCATCTTGTGTAGATTCTATGCCGAGCCATCTCCGTTACTAGATAATGTGTGTTGCTTAGATCAATGTCCTTAAATCTCCGTTTTGCAGTCGCTTAAGTCACCATTCTTGATGCTCAAATTCCGTTTCTGTTTTAATCACCATTCTTATCACTTAAATCACCAGTCGTTTCTTCTTTTCATCACATTTTGGTTGCTTCGATCACATTACGTTTTTTCGCCGAGGCCACGAAGTATGCCATCCGAAGTCATCTTCTGTTGCGGCAGTGTCACGGCGGTAAAGCCCTGGGTTTTACTGGGGGAAGCCTTGGATAGGTGAAAAAAACATCAGACATGGCGAAGTTCGCATAAGAAAAGGGGTTCACCAACTCACAGCCGTGTAGTGAGTATAGTGCCAACCACATATAGAAACGTAACGTCCTATCAAGAAATGTGGCATGTGGCATTGTGGCACTGGATTTTTTTGGAGGTTACTAAGTTTGCAAGATTAGATACCATGGGGGTACAAACAGCAACTGGATGAAACATGGGTTGAAACATGACTAAATCGGGTACAATCAGGGGAGGCAAATGAACCAGCTGTCTCTGGCTAGCAAGCCTCTTAGATGATGACCAGTATTCCGCAAAATCATTGAAAAGCACTGACTCAGTACTAGCACTGGTCTCCCTAAAAAACAAAGGTGTTCCCAAATGCTTCCCTCTTAGATATCGCAAATATTTGTCACAGTTCCAGTATCCGGAAATAACGTGGCTTCACGGACTGCTTGTTGAAAAAGCTGCGAAAGCTGGCCGCTACCTAGTTATGGATGGCAGTTCAGATTCGAAGAAATCATCTATATCCATAGGGACTTGGCAACCTTTCTCGCGACCTTTTGATCGCCTGAAGTTCGTGACATATCAAAAGGTGATCCCAATGAAAGCTTCGAGAAAAAATGCGAAAGAACAGAAAAAGGTGCTTTGCTTGTAGATGTTGCAACCGGGCATTGCATCAATTGGCTGCAGGTAGTTCTCCTGCATTGATTTGCCCAGGTGGAAACTTACCACATATCCTTCCCATTTTGGGCAAATCAGCAGTTCAGCAAACCATTCAGACTTCCTAGCCTACTATATTCCAATATGTTCCCATTTCACAGGAGCCCGTAACTTTGTTGTTGAAGTACCTATAGTGAATCCTAGTGACTAGGTGACTAGTACCATGTTAAGCCACTTGTGGGCGTGAACCATCCACCAACGTTGGATGGTTAACTCCCGGAGACCAGCGACATCCAGCGACTATACTTGGGATACATATCGCTCCTTCTACCGACATGTCATACTGTTTGATAAACCCATATCCGTTATTCATCTATTGGTTAAACCACCCTATGATTGAATCATAAATCGACAACAAAAGCCATGTCGATGGTCCATATCAATCTTATATATCATACAACCTGTTCAGAAAGGGAAATCAAACATATCAACCACGGTGCGTCTCAATGATATTGAATCGTTTAAAAATACGGTGAAATGCCCATAATCAAACTAGGGGTCAAACCGCTCAGGAATGAGGAAGCTCTGCAAGCTGCCGCAAATGCTGCAGGGGATGCCCAGCAGGAAAGCTTCTCGATGAATCTTCCAGAAATTAAGTGGTAGCAAATCTGGTTATTTGATACATATCTATGGTATAAATGGATATAAATGGCCCATAGAAGTAGATGATTTATGTTCATTTGCCTCGTAAAAAATGCTATGTTCCATAGCTACGTTAAATTGCCACAGGGTACAGCTTGCAAGAACTACGGAGTTTAGCCACCGTGATATGATTAATGAATGATTAGGAAAAGTGAAGGTGGAGGTGTAGGTGTTCATATGGCGGGTCTTACTTTTGGGGGTACCCTCGAAACACTCAAAATTTGATTGGAGTAGTAACTGAGTGGTATTGAAGTAATTAGTTTTATGGCATTCCGGCATTCCCATTTTGCGTGGGAAAGCTAAATAGAGAGGTGCTCATACTCAATGGATTGGTTGAGGGGAATTTTTACAGGAAAACCCCATATTTAATGGTAAAAACCATGGTTTTTCTGTATTTTTCCCAAACAAACCAATCCATTGACATACGGAATCCTCGACCAAAACCATGTTTCACTTCACCATATTTTCGCCTGACCATCGTAGACCATGATTCACCGCAGCGGCACACGCATGGGAAACCAATGTCCTTGCCTGGTAAACCTTGTCTTGGTTACTCGCTACAAGGCTTGAACAATTCCCCATGAATGTTAGGAATGTTGGGTATCCAACCTGAACCCTAGAAAAAGATCCACTTAATTGCAACATATTGCTGATGGATTGTCATCAGTTCCCCCTGATTGCAGCTTGATGTTTATGAATCTCACCTCCCAGCGAAATCATCTCAAACCGTTGGAAAGTGCTTGATTTCCATTGATTTCCCATATCTCCCACAGCGAAAAGCTGCAGGAAACCCCGGCTGTGTAGAAACTCTGGTTTCTTGTGATTTGCCAAACCAACCCGAGCCCATGATTCCCCCTTTTTTATTTGGGTGCACCACATGTTATCCCATCATCCCATCATTTTCATGTAAATCCATAATAACCCATTATAAGATAGGGGATGATACACCTAAATATCCCATAATTTTCATGTAATCGCGCCAGTTTTTGGTAAACCATGGTAAACCCATTATTTAGTTCGATAATGTTCGATATCTCTACCATCGACCATAGACTTCACCGCAGCTGTGTAGCCTCCGTCATCGACAAATCGAGTCGCGTCGCATTGCGGACCGGGACTCGGCAGTATGGTGAAGGCAGCGAAGACCAAGGTGCGATTGGATGAGTTGAAGCATCCAAAATGGTGGATATCACAGTTGTGGCCATTTATTAGATATAACATGATATAACTGGTTGTTTCTATGGAATTATACATTTTATAAATGGGGAAGTTCTTGTAACTGCTATAACTCGGGCCAATTTTTGTGTGGATATCATGGGGAAGATCACATGGAAATAGCTTATTATCCACAACATCACATCATGGGGATTCATGATGCGATGGTTGAAAAATGGGGCATCACCTTGAAGGATAATCATCATTTTCTTCACCTATTTCTATGGGCCGTGCTCATCCATTTTCCATGGCCATGTGAAAGAACCAGAGGGGTCAGGGGGATACAATGGGGGTACCCTTTGATGTCAACGTGGCTGGAAAATTCTGGTGTCATCAAACGTGGCTGGAAAAGCCTTCCATAAATGGAGCTAGGCTTAGCTGGGAAAATCATCGAACTAAATAGGGGAGGTTCCACTTACCCTCTGGTAATTTTAACTACTGTATAGCATTGAAGCCATGGCCCAGTCGAAATAGTTGATTTATCCATTAATATATTAATAGCATGGTGGATCTTTCCATAGTTATGTAAATAGTTGGTAAATTGCCCATCATTTCCATCCGCCCGATGAACTGATCACCAGGTATAGTCTGAATGCAAATCCAGTCCACCAGTCACCTTCCCATGAAGCAACCATGGCAACGTGGGGGTTATGCTATACATCATCTATGAAAATGGGGGTTCCAAAAATGAATCTACTGGTTGGGGATGATATAATTTTCAGTTGGGGATAGACACTGCCAGATAGAAATAGTACTGTAATTAAGTGGTGAAAGACTTAGACTCAGCTTTTAAGTAGCTTAGGAATAGAAGGTTTGAGAAACACGCGGATGCCAGGTGGAACAGATACTTTCAGCACGTGTATTCCCCAAAAAAGACATGGTTATTACTTGATGCCACACCACGGCGTCACCTCAAATTAATAGTTAGAGAGGGAAAGTAAGAAAGAAAGATCTTATTTCAATTTATGTCAGACATTTAGGAACTATATTCTAATGCAGCCATAATTTTCTTACATCACATACATATCAATGGATTGGTTTAAGGGAAAGATTGCAGGAAACTGGAAACCATAGATTTTTCCATTAAATACGGAGCTTTCCTGTATTTTTTTTTCTTAAACCAATCCGTTGACATACGGAAACCTCCATATGCGCATGATCGGGGTGCCACAGCTCTTCTTTCTGCGCAGTCAGCTTGCACGGCAGGGTGGAGCCGAAAAGACCAAGAAGACCACGTTGAAGTTCACCCTGGACTGCCAGCAGCCAGCTGATGACAACATCATCGAGACCAAGGACGACTGGGTTTTGGTAAACTTGCGAATGACTGATTTTAACATGTTTTGACGGGTTACTCTGATAATCTCTGATACCTTTGGTCACTAGTAATTGTTCTAGACAATGCCTGCGGTAAAGCCTGAGAATCCCTCAGAAAAAACATGTTTTGTTGGTTGAAAGTAGTCTTCTAACTCCCTCTCTGGTAAGGTCTATGTTTTACTGGGCGTGGCAAACCTCAGCGTGGTCATTGATTGGTCTCGAAGGTTTCATCGCCTTTTTCTCTTGGGAAAGGATTGAAGCTCCACATGCTACCAAAACCTCGAGAATATTGAGCCATTTAGATGTTGGAATTGAAACATCCAACAGAGAATCAATGATTTTTCAATAGTGATGCAAGATCTCGTTATTTTCTGGATGGTTGAAGGGAGACCTTCGTGTTAACCCTGAGGACTTTGAGCAGTTCCTGATGCGTCGCATCAAAGTGGACGGCAAGCCCGGCAACTTGGGAGAGAAGATCACCATCAACCGGGAGAAAGCCAAGATCCATGTGACCGCTGAGTCTCCTTT
>Ga0126342_10019122_pt1 | contig 11676 bp, 10 predicted proteins | sample Cyp1metagenome_FD_92528 | JGI IMG/M metagenome (GOLD analysis project Ga0126342, IMG submission 92528) | Coral microbial communities from Lord Howe Island, Old Settlement Bay, Australia - Cyphastrea 1 metagenome | ecosystem: Host-associated > Invertebrates > Cnidaria > Coral ... | reverse complement strand
TCATCCACCGAAATGCCATAGCTTCGTTGGACTGGATAGGCAAATCGGCTCCAGTCCCCCTGCTTTATTAGAAGGAGAGAAGAAAGAAAAAGAAAAAAGGAGAAGTTTTACATCTATTTAGATGTTACACACACACACACGCACAGACACACACACACAGCAGGTGAAATAATTTGGAGGAAGAAAAGGATGACTTTGATGTCGCCTCGCAAATTCCTGAAATTGAGCAGCCTGAGAAGCAATTTGATAATCAGCTGACCTTGTTTTACCTGAAACAGCCTCGAGGAAGAACCGGTGATCACAACGAATCTAGCAGGTACGTGAAAACGGCGTCCCGTTTTCATATCACAGGAAAGAGTGAAGGTCTTCGTTGGTGCCAGCTTCACTCAATCCCCTGGCACCCCCTGCTTGATAATATAAATTGTTCATCATAACTGCATGTAACTAGCAGCTTACACACACACACACGGATACACCCCGAAGGGAGAGGATGAAATGAGATGAGATGAAATGAATCGTGACATGTGGCTACCATGTATGCAACATGACCTTGTTACCTACCCTAGAAAATGCATGACATGACATGATAAACGGCAAGCCGGTTCTTGGGTTAGCCGGATCCCATACAGAGAGCAGGTACAGGTTCATGCATCCACGAACCCTTCCACCACATCTTCCGTAGCTTCGTCGGGCAACATAGGAAGATGGGGTGTTGCCCCCCTGCTTACGCCCTTTGATTCAGGGTTTCCCACACACACACACACCCATCCCATCCGATCCCATCCCATCCCATCCCATCCCCTTCTGGTTCCCCCTGCAGGTCAGTGGTGGAGAGCGCCCACTCTGAAGACTCGCGAAGCCCCGAGGGCGCTCTGAGCGCCACATTGGACACCAAGTTACAGGTCCTGGACGCGGCGTTGGCAGATCTGCAGCGGGAACTGCAAACGTGTCACTTGGATGTGGATCGATTGGGTTCTTTTGGGGAGGTTATGCATTTATTGGGGGAAAACACTTGGGAGATTGATATGTAGATTTATTTTTAGTTTATTGGATTCTGATGAGCTATGTAAAAAGTGGATGTTTAGTTGTTGATGATGTATCCAACACATTTTGGTATATAACACCAGCCAATATCGGAATATCATGGGATTGAACCAACAAATGCGGATGTTTATTGGTTTGTTTTGGTGTTGTTGTTTAATTGGTTAAATCGCCAAGATAAACACCAAACGGGTTTGTTTGAAAATAGGGTATCCCCAGTTTTTGATGTTTGAGAAAATGTCTTGGGGGATTTAACTATTATTGCGTGAGAACACATGGGGTATACCATTTTTATATTGGATTTTGCAAAATTGGATGTTTATGTTGTGTTGTATTGAATTTATTGGCTCCATTTGCAGTATTTAATTTGTTGGAAGTTGGAACCCATCAATTCAATGGACTGGTGAGTTTATCAATCCTATGTTGACATTACCACTGGCCATCCACCGTTGGTGCTGTTGCACCAAAGCATTGATGATTCTCAATGGAAAATGGTATGACTCACTGGCATGGCTGGTGACTGACCCAATCTTCATCGACTTGCAGGAATCCTCCAGGGTGAGCGAAGTTGTTCCGCGTATCATCCAGCTAAAAGAAGTGTCCCATGTCTCCAAGGTAAGGAGCATTCCTTTAATCAAAGCTCAGAGGTTGAGCAGATGGTGATGCTTGGCCAAGAGCTGGAGTACAGGTGTCGAGGCACCTGTAGAAGTGGTGCTTCATACTTTGGGTTTGTCTGAAAATGATACCAAAATCGGTTTATTTTCAAAAAAAAAACTTTACTTCGAGTGATCTGCACCGTGACATTTTTCATAGTTTCTGCCATTTCATCTGGAAGTATATAATGGCATATATTTTCTGACCTTCTATTCTGGCATTCTGTCTGACATTCTATTCGGACATTCTCTTCTGGCATTATATTTAACATTTATTCTGACATCCTATCTGGCATCCTTTCTGGCATCTATTCTGACATTTACGATGGCTTCTATCTGGCATTCTTTCTGACGCATTCTGATATTCTATCTAGCATCTATTCTGACATTCTTTCTGGCCTCTCTGGCATCTATTCTGACTTTCTATTCTGCCATTCTGTCTGGCATTCATTCTGGCATTCTTTCTGGCATGCTATTTGGCATTCTATTCTGGCATTATACCTGACATTTATTCTGACATTATTGTTTCGCAGGCGTGTGATTGTACCCATGCTCTTATCTACCTATCTCTTGCCTGACAGTTGCATGACCTAAAAGTCGCTGTGTCACTCTGCAAACCTCTGATCTCCAACTCCTCATCACCCCTCCTAGAAGCATCTATACCTACTTCGGAAACGGTGCGAACATAATCATGCGAATCGGCAGTTTATGGAGAAGCGTTCAAGAAGAATTCTTGGCAAATCTCTGATCTGAACATGCATCGCCAGATATCGAATCGCTTCGCGGTGGGAGTTCTCAAGCTTGGGTGAAATTGTAATGCGTATGTAGAAGTGGGCAAAAATATCGTTGGTTAATTTCCACGATCTTTTTCTTCATGTGAATATGTACCTTGTCGAGCGAAAACACAGCTAGAGCATCCTGAAAGAGTTATGTGTTCATATCCAGCAACAAGTTGCTTACTGGATGGCTGTGCATGAAGCTACCTCTTACAAACACAAAAGCATGCACATACACAACATCAAACATCAGCAATACATACATACATACATACTGTCATACTGTCATACTGTACGTACATACATACATACATATATATATATATATACATTTCTGCTTCCGGCAGTTATGGGAACATTGTTGCAAACCTGGTGCCAATTGCGAAATCCAATAACTAGCGATGTCGATCTATATTGTTAAATTAGGATTTTGATGGCAATAGAAACTCGATTGCAACAGAAATGTTCTCCGCGAAAATTTTAAAAAGATAGATAGATAGATAGGTAGGTAGATAGGTAGATGGGGAGATAGATAGATACATACTTAGATAGACAGATGAGATAGATATAGCTAGATAGATAGATAGATAGGTAGGTAGGTAGATAGGTAGATGGGGAGATAGATAGATACATAGTTAGATAGACAGATGAGATAGATAGATAGATAGATAGCTAGCTGGCTAGCTAGATAGATAGATAGATAGACAGACAGATAGATAGATAGATAGAGAGACAGACAGACAAGATAGATAGATAGATAGATAGATAGTTAGATAGGTAGGTAGGTAGGTAGATAGTCAGGGAAAGAAAGAGAGAAAAAGAGAGAGAAAAAGAGAGAGAAAGAGAGAGAAAGAGGGAGAAAAAAAAGAAAGAGAGAGAAAGAGAGGAGACTTCAACCACTTTTGGGTTCATCAGTGGATTCGCTCTGCCATCCGTGAGTCACAACAACCAACTTCTCCTATAGGTTTCCTATTTTTGAAATTTCCGCCACCGCCTTGTGCGGTACTACTGAGTTACTGGTAATCATTGATTTCACTCCCTAAATAAAGTATTTGGATCTCAAGGGCCTACATGTTGGTGGCTCAATTCATGTTTTTTCATATTTTTCCATTTTCAACCAAATGACAGGTAATATAATGTAATATATCCAACGAACCCATGAATTAAATGCTTTATTTTGAGGGGCCCCCTAATAAAGCATTTTGAAACGCGCTCCCATTGGATTTCTGGGGAAACCCTTTCTCAAACCCTTTCTGGAAACCTCAAGACCCTTTTGAACCCCCTTTGAGCTGGAAGCTGGAACCTTCGATTTTTTTCTAACAAATTATGAAATTGAAACATTTCAAGATGGCTCAAATGGATTCAAATTTCCTTACTAAACCCTTTAACAATTGTCAAAATCAATCGCGCAAAGGGGGTAATCCTGAAGCCCCCTAACCTTGCACCCCCTCAAGAAAGTATTGGGATCTCAAGGGCCTAAATGTTGGTGGCTCAATTCATGTCTCAATTCCTTTCCCATTTGAACACAAAAAAAATATTCAAGTAACCCATGAATTAGGCAATTCATTTGGGAATATTCAAATGAACAGGACTGTCCATGTATGTATTCGTTTTCAAGTGGGCAATTAATTTGGGCATACTAACATAATAAAGAAACCCCACTTATGTATATATTTGTTTTCAATTAGGCATTTTTTCGGCGCCACATAGGTCTGGCAAAATTTCCAGGGACCCCAGGCCATTCTTTGGCTTGAACTTTATTCTGATGCCTATAATGTTTGGGAATGTTTTTTCCTCTCACGTCAACATTACACATGATCTAATGCTTTCCGATGAATCACACCGTTGTTGTGTACCCTGGCACAGACTCCACATTTTTTGTTGCACCCAGGATTAAGGCCCTGAGCAATGAAGTGAACAAACGCTTTCATGGTTTGGAGTCGCAGATGCACAAAACCAACTTTGATGCAGCGTCAGTCTTCGCACGTTTGGATTCTGTGGAAGCAGAATCTGTGCGCAATAGCCGGGGAAGTAAAACACACGTATTGTTTGGGGATTCATTCGGGGGATACTCAGCCACCCTTGTGACCCGTACTCAGATGTGGAAAATGTTGAAACTACGAATTTTGATAGCCGTTTCAAACCTATAATAAGGGAATCCCTTGCCAGACAACCTTGGTTGTTCCGGGTCCCTTCTGCATGTTTTACATTAGCAGGATCTTGTATAGCTACAGTAGGTGTTGTCCTCCAGCTGATTTGTCGGTTCTAAGCTTGCAGAATCTTCAAGACTCCCCAGATTCCCGTGTTCAAAGGTTCGATATCTTATGATTGTGTTTTTTGCTACGTCATGCTACATCCACAATCGTCCACAGTTTGAATGTCTCAAAGGTGGTTGTGATTTATCCAATGTTTGTTGCTTCAAGGTATCAGCACTGATGTTTAGTGTCATCGGACCCAAGTTGTCGGCTCATATTCCGCTCATGCCCTCGCAGTTGCAGTTCCGCGTTGGAGTCTTTCCGTTCTTGTTGGGTTAGATGTGGATATACAAAATAAATCTTAAGTTGAAACCCTACTAACCAGCGAGAACCAGCCAAAGATGGATATGTGTTTTGACAGGGTCTCCTTGATTCATGGTCATCAATTTCATGTGTATGCGCTACATCATGCCCATCCCGCTCCGTCTTATCACCATGGCCAATCTTAGATAATCTTAGCATATCTATATGCATATCTATATGCATATCTTCACCATCCCAGGACACCCTCAAGCTGAGCCGTGAGTCCCACGATTTCGCAAGCCTTCGCTCCGACGTGGAAGCGGTGAAACGCCGCCTGTTGGTCCAAACGGACCGTCCCAGCATCGCGGCCACGGGCCTGACGGGCCTGGAATCGTCGACACGGAGACGGTTCCCACCGGAGTTGCGGGAAAACATCAGTAACTGGGTGCAAAACAGCATTAAACAGATGCATGAAATTCTGGGGATTTCAGAGAACTAGTCATGGAAACTGACTTTTTTTTCCGGAAGTTGAGTCGGATAATTGGCATAGCGACATGCAGGTTTTTGAAGGCTGCAGACCTTCCTCTATCATCCTCTATCTTCCTTGCTTTGCCAAGGTTCAACAGATTTCAACAGATTCTTCAACATGATCCCAAAGCGATTTGAGAACAGAATACGATGCAAATTGATGCAAAGAACGCTCACAAGCCACGCTAGATGCCCATGCTTACTGCCTATTCTGTAGCTAGCAGCGAGCTTCATAGCCCATCCACCCGGGTGCACGCACCAGGCAATTTGGTGCAGAAGGTGGGCGAAACAGTAAATCAAGGTCTACCCGGAGATGAAGTGCCTGGGTTTGATGAACGGGATGGTGTGTTGCCCTGGTCCATGACATCCATGACAAGGCTTTGTTTCAATAACACGTTAGGAGTGATTTTCTGAGACACCCTTTGGCTTTATGATATTCTTGTACGCTTCAAAGGATTCTAAGAAATTCAGGCTGATGAACATCATGACTTTCAGAAGATGGGAGAAATAGTCCCAAATTAGCAGATTTCGATCAAAAACGAGGTGACCTCAGATACGGCCTCCTCCTTCCACTCGGGAGCCAAGTCTGGCTCCGATCTGCCGGAGCAGCTGCAACAGCAGCTGAGGGACGGCACCCTGGCGGCACAGCGCAAGTGGATGCTGCTGGCCAAATTGGCCATGGAGAATGCATCAAAATTGGCCATGGTGGCACACGTTGATCAACCAGTGGATTTTGGGCAGGGCATTTTCCGACAACCCAGATAGGTTAACGGATTTTGGATGATTTTGAAGCTAGGAATTGAGCCGCATGTGGCACCAAGCCAACACCTCCTGCATGTAGATTGTACACGATTGATCTTCGTTTCACACTGTTCCCCAAACTCCGTTTGCACTGTGTGTTTGTTTGTTTGCTTGCAGTGTGTGTGTGTGTGTTTGTTTGTTTGCAGTCTTGAGACTTCTGATGACAAACCTATTGTAAGATAATTTCTCCAGGTTTATTTCTCCATGTTTCTGAAAGTCTTGGTTTGATTGTTTGCAAAATTTCAAGATCTTGCAGCCCCATGTTGGTTCATCAGCACAACTATCTCAATATATCCCACATATTATCCGCATCATCCGCATCCAACCTATCGATCCATTGTTGGTTCACCAACGGCCCAGGCACTGTGTCACAGGAAGGCTACCGCCAGGCCCTCGTTGTGATGCAGCAGCTGAAGGAACGTAACGACTCCTTGCGTGAGAAGAATGCCGAGTTGGTTGAGGAGATGTTTGTGCCCGAAGCTTGGCTACGTTAAAGACCAGAGATATTTGATCATCATGTAATCCAATAGAATATAATACATTCTGTTACATACTGTATGACTGTATCTAATGACTGTTTTTTACATTGTCCGATCTGGCCGGTACAGAAATGTACTTGTATTGGGCATAATTGCATGTTACCACACATTTTTTCACATACTCTATACGATTTGTTTCAAGATAGGCAATTCCCCCCATCATTGTGTGGGGTTCTTGCTTTTCTGTTGTGCACTCCCGCCTGCTTCCCTCCGCCGCCTCCTCCGCGTCACCCACAACTCTTTCACACACATAAGTTTGTCACACACACAACTCTTTCACAGACAGCTCTTTCACACACTAGACAAGAGTGGATCTTTTTAAGAGATCCGTCAGGAACTGAGTCCTGTAACGTGCAACCAGCCTAGACTATTAGACCTAAAGTAGATTTCGCAGGTACGTTTACCCGGGTCCCGGGGGGGTGTCTTCGACCCCCCCGGGACCCCGGTGACCCCCTGCACTATTAAAAGGGAGAGGAAAGAAGGAAGAAAAAGTGAGAAGTTTTACATCTATTTAGATGTTACACACACAACTTTGTCACACACACCCTTGTCCCACACAACTCTGTCACACACAACTCTTTCACACACAACTTTCTCACACACAACTCTTCACACACAATTCTGTCCCAGACAACTCTTTCACACACAACTTTGTCCTATACAACTCTTTCGCTCACAACCAACTCTTTCACACACAACTCTTTCACACACACACAACTCTCTCACACACAACTCTTCACACACAACTTTGTCACACACGCAACAACTGTATTTCATAACTATGCTCACCATGTGCGGCCGGAGTGGCACTTGGTCACATCGACGTCGGTTTCGCAGGGGAAGTGCGCCACTCTTTCACACAAAACACTTTCACACACAACTCTTTCACACAAACTTGAACAATCTTGGACACAAACTTCCACACACACACACACAACTCTTTCACTCACAACTCTTTCACACAAACTTCAACACAACTCTTTTCCATACGCAACTTTGTCACACACACGCGCACGCACACACACACGCACACACACGTCACACACATCTCTTTCACACACACAAACTTGCACACATAAACTTCCATGCACAGCAATTTCACACACACACACACACGCCACTTTGTCACACACATTTTTTTCCGACCCGGCTTCACAAGCCCCATTCTCGATCCTCGATTTTCGATGTCGATCCAATCCTCGATCCTCGATCCTCGGTCCTCGATTCTCGACTCAATTCTCAGATTCTCGGTTCTTGATCCTCGATTCTTGATTCCTCGATTCTCGATCCTCGATTCTCGATTCGATCCTCGATTCTCCATCCTCGATTCTCGATTCTCGATTCTCGATCCTCGATCCTCGATTCTCGATTCTCGATCCTCGATTCTCGATTCTCGATTCTCGATTCTCGATTCTCGATCCTCGATTCTCGATTCTCGATCCTCAATTCTCGATTTTCGATTCTCGATCCTCGATCCTCGATTGTTGATTCCTCGATTCTCGATCCCTCGATTCTCGATCCTCAATTCTCGATTTTCGATCCTCGATCCTTGATTCTGTACTTTTTAACACAAAACTCTTTTGCACTAAAAACTTTGTCACGCGCAACCTTTTACACACGACTCTTTCACATACAACATTGTCACGCGCAACCTTCCCTTGTCACGCATAAACAATCACAAAATATCACAAACACAATATGTTGTCCATCTCCTATATCATCTATATATCTTTCCTGCCTTTACCATCTCATGATCACATTTTTTGTGCTTATTGGAAGAAGTTGACATGTGAGGTTATCTGGTGCTTTAATGCACTATACTATACGTACTATTGATGAGTTTTGGGGGTCAATTCTAGAGGTTGAGTAATCTGAACGCCTTCGGCTTGTTCCGCCAGCCACCATGGAAAGAGCTATCCGACTATCCTGCAAGCCGCAAAAGCGCTTGCACAGGCCTAGCAAGAACATGGGTTTTGTGTAAAACATGGTTTTTGTGTATAACGCAGTGTTGGTGTAAAACAGTGTTTTGTGTAAACCGCGGCTTTTACGCAAAACATGGCTTTTGTGTAAACCACCGTTTAAGTTTAAACCAAAGCATGAGTAGTGTGTAAACCAGGGTTTTGGAAAAGGGCTAGAAAGGTTACAAGTGTGTAAGGTGTTCTGCACAATGGGTTAGACAAAGCAAAAATCCGCGCCAAGGGGGAAGTCTAGAGACAAGACAAAAGACAAGACAGACAGTACAACTACGAACAAACAAGATCCACAAGACACGCTGGCAGGCCGGCGGATTTGTTGGTTTGGCATGTTGGGAATTCAAATTCCTCTCCAGGTAGGACCAGGTAGGATACATCATCCAATTTTTGTGCTCGAGGTGCATCAAAGGGGTGTTGAAACACCAGCATTGACAATTTGCATCTATTGCATCTTTACAGATCTAAAGTACCCTTTGCCAAGGACCCTCGAGTTTCCGTGCCCTTACCGTCCTGGAGCGCTGACCAGATGATTCCTGCAGAGGTCCGAGGTGGTTCAGCCATGCTCCCAGTTGCACCATATCAGCGCCACACCACCGGTGCCATGCGCTCCAGTTCCCCTGGATCCCACACGCGCGTCCTGGACCGCGCCAAGATGGCGGCCGTGCCAACAGCCGTGCCAACGGCTGTTCCCGCTGTGATAGGAACCCCAGTGCTGGTCTCTCGAGTGCCGGCTGTACCAGCGGTGAGCGGTACAGTTCCCCGAACGGGGAGCCCTGATCGTCGACAGTATTTCTAATACTTCTAGAATTTGATCCTCCGCTGACAGAAAATGTGCGGCGGTGACAGGAGTCAAGTTTGAATCTGACCACCAGTTTGACCTGTGCAAATCATGGGCCTGCTTCCAGCTTGCAAGATCAATAAAAATTAATTCCCAAGACTGCTCATCCAGCCAAATTTCAACCAGAGAACCGCATCTTTCCACCTCGGCTACACAAATCTAGCAAATTGACAAATTGGATAATTATGATTAATTACGATATTTTTTGTTCTATTTATGAGATTTAAATATCGATCAATGGTTCTAATTGCACCTATAGTAAATGATCCTAAATGATTTCCCATAGAATATGTACATATCTTAATGAATCACATTGGCTTTGCAAGAAAAACGCTAGTACAGTAATTAGTGTTAATTTGTCAATAAATTGTCAAAAAATAACATGTTTTTATACTAGCATGGATCTCTATGTATGCCATATATCATATTAAATATACCATCAGCAACATGGACCCACAAATTTGTAGGGCTCTTTTCAGAAACCCGGTTTTTCTATGCATGTTGCCAAAAAACCTGGTCTTTATCAAACAAAAACGTTCTTTTTTTCGGGGTATTGGGCATTATATATGATTTCAAAGATTGCTTATGGCAACCTTTTGGGATTTGGTGTGGGATGATGATCCTTTTCTCGAAATAGTGAAGAACATACGTGATAATCGAATCACCCAAATCTCTGAAAACCTGAGTCGCAGGAGAATATGTTGTCTTGTTAGCATGTTTCTTACCTATTTCAAATAGAATACCAACATTCCCGGCCTGGAATTTTAGATTTCTGGAATTTCCTACCCGGAATTTTAAACTCCCGGCCGGACTTTTTCCGAATTTTCGATGGGAAATCCTCAAATATCGCGATTTTATCAGATTTCCGATGGGTTTTACATGTTTTTTTTTGGTCCACCATGAAAAACCATATTTTACCGAACCAAAGCCGTACTAAACCCAATTTTCCCCATACAAACCCATATTTTGGGAATTAAAAAAACCGTTTTTAAGAACCCATTAACCCGTAAAAGACCCATAATTAACCCATACTAACCCGTACAGTTTTTTCCCTGCAGAAATGAGTGGCTGTGACGCTGATTTTGTTCGACTCGGTGTAAAGGACAGCACACATGAGCGTCAATTATCAGTGCCGAAGATGATCCATGCCCCGCATACAAACATGTTTGGAATAATCATGCTGTGACTTTGTTTTGATTTGCGGCACTTGTAGCTATAATTGAATATGACACTCTTGGACGCAGCACATTTCTGAACAAAGTTGGGCCATCATATATGCGAGAGAGTAACCTCTTGCTGGCACAACGAATCAGATCCAGTTCTGACTTGAAGAGCGCCCGCAATTGGAGCAATTCTACTTTGCTCGATGGTATGGATCAACTACTTGCTGAAACCCAATAAGTAGATCAAGAAGAAAAGCAAATACTCTGGTGAAAACCATCTTGTTGCAAAATAAAGATAAAAAAAGATTTTTGCAGTATGTTAGTTTTCGGTTTTTCGTTGCAAACAGCTAACATAGCAGCTGCACGACATCAGCTTCATGTGGTCAGATTGATGCTAACCTGGCATCTGCCGCGGCTCCGTAAGGGCTCATCCCCGAATTGTTAAGTTTAGTTTTCTAGGGTGGAATGCACATCTAGGGGAATGCACAAACGAACAGCATTCCAGGGTGGAATGCACAAACGCCAGGGGGTTGGGGTGCGTGATTGGGAAGGACACCCACCCCAAAAGAACAACTATGTGCTTAACATAGCATCTCCAGACCTTTGCCAGTTCAAACAAATGGAATGAACTATGGGGAAACAATGAGCACCTAACATAGCAGCTGTACAACATGTTCAAGAACAAGTTTTCATAGTCATAGTGCTGTGAGGGGTATGGACATGTTTTCTGAGCAAACTGATGCTAATCCGCCGACCCCTGCCTTAGCCAAGGCAGGGGCGGCGCCTGGGACCACCGCAGGTGTGGAACTTTTTTTCGTTCCCAATGCTTTGCACTTTCCACGAGCCACCCAGGCCATAGCACCCTC
>Ga0126342_10019121_pt1 | contig 11676 bp, 9 predicted proteins | sample Cyp1metagenome_FD_92528 | JGI IMG/M metagenome (GOLD analysis project Ga0126342, IMG submission 92528) | Coral microbial communities from Lord Howe Island, Old Settlement Bay, Australia - Cyphastrea 1 metagenome | ecosystem: Host-associated > Invertebrates > Cnidaria > Coral ... | reverse complement strand
TCATCATCATCATCATCGGCATCATCGGCATCATCGGCATCATCACTATCATCATCATCACCACCACCATCATCATCATCATCATCGGCATCATCGGCATCATCGGCATCATCACTATCATCATCATCATCATCACCATCATCGTCATCATCATCATCGGCATCATCATCATCATCATCATCTTCATCATCATCATCATCGTCACCATTTATCCACTCAACATCATCATCTTTCTCCTTCTCTGCATCGTCAGCTTCCACCTTATCATCCTCCACTTCATCTTCATCATCTTCATCATCATCATCATCATCGTCATTATCATCATCACCCTCACCATGGCAATCATCATCATCATCATCACCATCATCATCATCATCATCCATCATCCATCATCCATCATCCATCATCCATCATTATCATATGTACATGATCCTCGCACTCCCCCACACTGTTTGGGGGGCGTGCTACAGTGACTCGGTGGCTGTAGCCTCCGGAGGAGCTAGCTGTACTCTCCAAGGGTGGTAGGTCATCGCTTACCCCCGGCCTGATCATTTGTGCAATAACTGGGTGATTCTGTTTGTCTTGCATGATCCTGGTGATTGTTTGGATGAAAGCATCGGGAGCTTCCACCAACGCTTTAGCCTCTGCGAGTGGCCTATCTTGCTGGGATATTTTTTTAATGGCTCACATGGTTTAATTAATAGGGGCTATAATTCCTTATTGTGGGGATTAAACTATTTTGTTTAAATGGGGACTGTTGCATAAACCATAGGGATAACGATTATTGTAGCCAGTATTAAGGGATGGGTTTTTGGTTCATGTGAGCTGTGACAGTGATGAACCCCCACGATCTATGATGTCCATGACTTGGATTGGGGTTGTTCCCCATGATTTAGGAAACTTCCACATGGAGATCTAACCAGTGGTTAATAGGAGAATGTCGTAAAGCCAATGGTTTCATAGCCACCAGCCCCAACCCAAATCACCATACATCATATGGTAGACTATCGATTTCTCATAAGATATTGGGGATGATCTATCCAAGTGGAATTATCACAATCTGTTATGGGGTTTATATCTGAAACTGGGGTATATCCCTAGCCATTTTAGATTTGGAAGAATAATGATTGCCCAATGGACGGAATGGGATAGCTTGTCTTCGAACAAAAACAAATGGTCAACTTAACAAAGGTGAAGGGATTTCACCAAAAACAATGGTGATATCATGAGGATATACGGAAATGGAATCTCATGGAATATCAATGGGATATACTGGCATATCGATAATTTTAGCCTCCGGCAATCAAACATGGTTCGCTAGAAAATCCCCCAGCAATAGTTCATTTTCCATGTTTTGATACCTGATGAGTTCGGGGATTTCCCAGCCAGACATGTTTGATTACGGAAGGGTAAATGGTCAGCCTGAAGCCGGTTTGACCAATTAATCCATTTTCTTGTTGCGGATATAATGCGACATAAGCAACTGTAATCAGAAGTAGTGTTAGTTTCTGACAAGTAAAAGGGATGATCATTGATCATAGTTGAGGACTCAGCCCGAGCAGTTTCTCTTAAACATGAGGCTGATCTACCCGTATCTATATACAGAAACTGACACTGTATACATCTATACACATAGTGGGGGTTATCAGAGTAAATTAAATGGGAGTTTCCATTGAGCAACCATTTTCAGGATGTTCCAATAGTTTTTTGAGACTGCTCGAGTGTAGAAAAACATCAGTTCAGGGGTAGATAATCACCAAAAATTTGTTTCTTTAGAAACAACAACAAATTGGGTTCAATAATTTTCCTGGTTGGAAATCTTGTTCCTTTGTAATATGGATAAACATCCTATCCAGCTAAAAGTAAGCAATCTTTTTTCGCATGTGAATATGACATTTGCCATGAACACTGGCAGAAGATGTGGATAAGAGCAAGGAGTCAGGATATTATGGCGGCAGCAACATCTGATACCACGAACAAGATCCCGACGTTGCCAAGCATGCACAACCAGCTAGTGTAGCACTTGTTTTGAACACCACAATTCCGGCCTCTCTGCCGATTTCAATCAAGTCCATCAGGGTAAGTGGGACTGCAACTGCTCAGCCAGGCGCAATTGGCGCGGGAGGCTTTTGGAGCCAGTTACCAGGCGCAATGGAGGGTCATGGAGTACCATCTAAACCAACAGCAATGTGAAAAACTCCACCATTCGATCATTTTCCAAGGGAAACCATGGGTTTTCCACATCTATGTTGGTTTATCCATGTTGGTGGTGAATCCCCCTAGAACGGATGGTTGAAAAATACCAATCTTCATGGTGGTTATACATATACACTGTTTTTTAAACACCGCCATTGATCACTTTTCTAGATTTGGATTTTGACCACATGTTATCTCAAGTTTGGGGTATATCTTTATGAAATTTATGGTTCATCCGTTTTCAGAGACACCCAAATATCATCCTGGATTGGTTTTGTTGGGAAAATCTACACCGGAAACCATCGATTTTCCAAGAAGATCATGGGTTTTTCCGGTTTCAATTTTCCCAACAACACCAATCCATATATCCATATATCTATAAAATATCTATTACCATCTGGTTATTTAACATAGCCATGGACAATGGCCCATTTATAGATTATTTTCCCATTAAAACCTCCATTTATAAGGGATTTTCCATGGCTATGTTAAATAACCAGATGGTATTATATATATGGCTATAATATCTATATAAATCCAGGTATCTCTCCGACCCCCAGGAGGCTGTGGAAGATCCGGCCATCGGCACCCTCTCACGGCCTCCGAGTGGCATCAGCTATGGTCCCAACGGCCGCCTGGCACATGGTTTAGCGGCGAAATCATGGGAAAATCATGGGAAAATCATGGGAAAATCATGGGAAAATCATGGGAAAATCATGGGAAAATCATCCATCACTTGGGGATTTCATGGGAATTGGGAAAAGAATGGGACTATTTCATGGTATAAAAAGTTGGATATGGTGAAATGCAATCCAGCGGTAGCGGGTCGGAGCTAGTGGTATCCACATAGTGGTATCCACATTCCCGAAATGGGGAGCCAGTCGGAGCTACGAATAGAGATTCCCAACCACATTGTAGGGAGAAAGTGATGATCATTGGGTTTGAACATTGGGTTTGTTTGACAATTGTGTACGCTGCTCCCATTTTAAACACTAGCCAATCTTGTTGATCATCATTTTCCTCAATAAAAATAGCCACTGCGGGGGTCACACCATTTTCAGATACATGCACATAGAATTACACACACATATATATATACACATAAAATACATATACGATGAGACTTTGGGGTTTCAAATTTTGAGACAGCCGCAATTGCCCAACTTTGTGGAGACGAATTGTGCCATCTTTCACTGGGACAACCCCTTGAGCAGCAAGACTCAGATTTCATGGTTTCTTGGGGATAACAACTTATGTTTCTGGAAAAAAAACACTCACTGGATGAAATAAACAGTTACTCTGAAGCAGTATGAAGGATTAGAGATCTGAACCACTAATAATGGGATCTGTCCAATGGTAAGACAAACATTAGTCATGATATCCATGATGAATTATGAAGTGGTTTACATCCAATGGGATCTATCTGGCTGTGTCTGAAAATAGTGTACCCCTAAACCCAATGGTTAATGATCATTATCCCTATTAAATGGCTATAATTGGGAATATACCCTATTTTCAGACAAACCCATCTAAGATAGTGGTTTATATCCTACGAGAAATGACATACTTGCAGCATGCGATGAGGTGAGATCATCGTTACGGGAGGAGGAGTCCCTTGGTTGCGCACCAGAGGGACCCGACCCGGAAGCCTTCGGACCCGAAGGGGGTCCTGGAAATGGGAAATTGCAGTCTGTTGTGGGTATAGAATAGGATATTTCAATGATTTAATATGTTCAATGAGAGATTTTTTGAGGGATATATACCTGACAACATGCAAGGGGACATTTCAGTTTTACCATATCTTGGGAGGATCAACATCTGTAGACTCCAGCTATTTTAATGTGAACAGTCATATCAAGCGGGGCTTTCACCTCTAGCCATGTCAATTTCAAGGTCACTGTGTCTCATTTAAGAAATCACCTGAGATGGTCGTGAACTACAGTGGTGAGATAGTGGGGAAGCCCCCACTGAACAAATTTGCAGGTTTCGTCTCTTCCCTTTCGGCCTTTCGGGGTTTGGTAAAGTGTTTTTTCTTTACTTTGAATTTGTCCGATTCAGACACACCCAAGGTAATCATCTTGTTGGCACGGCTAAAACATCCCCTTAGATCGCAATGAAAACTGGTTGGTTTTCTAAATCCCCAAGTGTTTTTGGTCAACCACCCATTTTCAGATGCAGATTTTTAAGATATCTGAGCCTAAGAACCTCCTTTGACGTGGTAAATACATAAACCCAAGAATAAGCCACCATAAAAAACCCAGCAATTGCTTGTTCATGGTTGATAGGTAATATTCCCATTTATTGTAGTGCTGATAAATCCTAATTTCTTCAGTTTACCACGGGAGGTCAACCAAAATGAGGAGATCAAGATGGCACTATCATGAAGAACTTCGGGATATCAACTTGTTTACGATCATGAAACAAATTGTAATGATCATCATCATCATCACCACCACCACCACCATCATCATCATCATCATCATTCTTCTTCTTCTTCTTATTCTTCTTCTTCTTATTTCTATTTTTACATATACCTTCGAAATGCCCAACCAGTTCTGGACCCATTGGTATCCCCCTGAAACCGCCAAGTCGACAGCCCCGGTGGAGTATGGAGACGTTGGTGATGAGAGCATGGTCGAGGGACCTTTCGATCCGCAGAACACAGGCGGAAAAGCCGATACCCTCGGGTAATCAAAGGGCAATGGAAAATAGCCCAGGGCAACGGCATAGATGGAGGGGTTGGGTTAAGAAAACCAAGTTGAAAATGGTGGATTCGGAAGGTACATGGGATAGGATGAAAGCACACGCCTCTTGCTACCCATGCTGAATAGTGGTTAATAGTCGTGGTTAAAGCTGCTTCAGGGTGCTTAATCATGGGAAATGAAATATTGGTTACACATGGCTAATGATTGTTACTAGTTAGATAGTAAATATCATTTGGTAATTCAACATGCGGTGGACAATTCCAACCTTTAATCAAATGATATGAGATAATCATCAAAATGAATGGATGTTTTTCCATGGCATGAAGTTGCAGGGGAGTAGTCACGATACTTTTGACCCAAAAAGTCGGGGATGGCTGAAGTGCCAGCCGCCATGGCAAGACGGGTCAAGGTTTCTGATTTCTTTCCGACTGGGTACATACTGTGGATGGTTGCAAAATTCCGCACCACCTTAGATGGCTCAAACCCTATGAATAATGGGTCTTCCATCCACAGTATTTTCGATGAATGAACTTTGAATGAACATCTATTTGCCAGCTGGCTTGTTAATATACCAGGGATCCATAGCCATATGGTAGCACTCAGAGATGTATTCTGGACGATTCTTGTCCTGATGAAAAACGACAAGTTTTAGGTCCCATGCTATGTTTTCAGTGGGTGCAGTTTTGAACGTGGTTGCAATCCAAACAATCCAAACAGGAACACCAGTTGTTACGAGTTCATGAATACCACCCTAACAATGGGCTCTCGTTCCCCAGCCTGGTGGCTCTGGGCCGCATGATTTGTATTGTCTCCCACTTATCTCCCACTCTGGTTGCTCTAGGCCCGCTTGATTCTGTACTTGTCTCCCACTCTGGGTGGCCTGGGCCCGCATGATTCTACGCTTGTGTCCCACTTGGTTCTCATTTGTCTTCCAATATGCAGTATTTTGCTCTTGTTGTGCATGGCTCTGGTTATTGTGGACGGCTCTGGTTTTCCTACATCTGGTATTTTTTTTAACCAGTTATATCCACATCCACAGGACAGTTGCTTCCACCGCGAATTGTTTCGGTTATCTCTCTCTTTCTCTCTCTCTCTATATATAATTATATATATATACACAACTATATACACACACATACAAGTGCACCATATATATATACACGTATCATTGTAGTGTCCACAAGTAGATCGAACAACACTTCCGATGAACACAGGCAGCGTGCTGATGTGCACCGACGGCATGCAGTTCCTCGGACTTTTCCCTTGGGGACCAACATGAGGAACTTGGGATTTCATGCGAGTTACCAACAGGCTTGGGATCCCAAGGAATCATTTTATGGATAACGGTTTACATATATGTATTATACATATATATATATATACACATTATATTATATTATGTATATATATACACATTATATTATATTATATATATACACATAAAACCAAGCAGATGATATCCCGGTGAAAACGGCGGATGACCCTCCAAATGGCAATCACCAAAGCTCGGGAAAATGATGGCTGGCCAGTGGATCCGAATGGGGTAGCCTAGTCTGATGCAAACCTATGCCTTGCCCCAAAGAAAGGGTGAGGAATTGAACATCACCAGATGGTGATGGAACCATCATGCACTTTTGATAGAACTTTGCAGAAGTTGATGGAGTTCTCAACTACCAAATAGGGGCTCATTGTCAAAGAAAACCATTAAATGTGTAAGTTATAGGTATGGCCAAGAACCCATTAAGTATGTATGATTGAGTACATGTATAATGATATATAGTGATGTATACATTTGACACAAACCCGGGTCATGTTAGTTACCAACTTTGGCAACAAACCGGAGTGCCGCTCCGAAACAGGGGTCATGGTCAGAGTTTTTCTGGATGCTCCACCGGAGGTACCACCGTGGCTTTTGCTATGATTCATGCAACCCGGCAGTTTGAACTTCTGGCTGGCGACCCGAAAGTGTTTCCTATTGGAGCCACATGACACAGTGTTGGTAAAATTTCTGTTCTGAGTTCTGATCACTTTGCACATGATTACATTATCACTGTCGTTGGTGATACTTCCATTCTTGTCGGTTCCGGTCAAGTGTGGGACGAACTCGTTGTGTCTGAGGCCCCTATGGGTACGACGATGCCCAGTTCAACATGTGCTTCAAAACGTGGCTTTGTCTTCAAGTCTCTGCTGTTTGACCGTGGTGTCACATCTGCAGTGGGTCACCCATCTATGGACGATTTCCATGAAAAAACCAATGTGTTGGCCGTAAAAGGATGGTTTCCTGTAGAGGGAGGGACAGAATCAACACAACTTTTCCGGGTTGTGTCCTGAACGGTCTGAAGCTCTTGCAATGCATCAGGTGGCTGTGAAGTGGGTCCCTTAAAGATGTTGGCTTCGGGATTGAAAATTCAATGCGTCACCTACAACACAATCCCACTGCAAGTGACCTTACAATGTGGATGCCAGGCAATACCAACATATGCTGTACTAATTTCCGCCGAAATTCGTCAATGAAGGCAGAGCCTACAGATGATAAGCGCAAGCCCTCGTGGCAGCGGCCTAAAACGAGGCTTCACCATTATCTCTATAAAGACCTACCGCCTCCATTTGGGCTGGGAATCTGTACAGTTTGTGTATGCAACACCGAAACATATATGCTTGAGTCAAACACACACACACACATATAATATATCTATATCTATATATATATAGATTTACACATATACTTTCTTGTTCTTAGAATCACTTGTGTGAAGCCAGGTTGTTACCGTTGCCCCAATGTTTAGGCTTAGCTTGTGAGTTAGGAAAGTTGAATGAGTTGCAACAAGTGCAAACAGGCACCCAGGTTTGAGACTGATACCTGGTGTCTGGCCTGTTCGGCGTGAGAACAGCTGGGTGTGGAGTTAGTCTCCCCGTGGCACAACCCAGCTCTTAGGGCGCTGGCTTCTGACTCTGTGGTTCAGGCGACTCGCCACGTGAGAGCGCTGCGAAACTTCGCCAGCAGGCTTCGTAGCGCCGGCGATAGCCGTGCAGCTGGGTCTAACTCAGGTCAGAAAGCTGAGCGGCCCGTAGCACCTAGGCGTAAGCTGCCCCCTCCTCCGCCACCTCCAGTCAAGCAGGAGGAAGACGACTTTGAGGAGGACGGAGAGTTTGAATCCGGGGAGAGTGAAGACCCTGTGGCGCCGGGAGTGGCGGCCAAGTCTGACCCGGCTAGGCGCCCACCTGAGCCCACCACCTCGTTTGGTGGAGGCAGCCCGAGAAGATCGAGGACAGGCCACGAGATTGTTCAAGAGACAGGTCACGCCGAGAGAGGCATTCATCCCCCCACAGGAAGAGAAAGACACATCGAGGTCGAAAGCATCCTGGACTTCACAGGACTTTGGAGAGACCGGATTTACCTGTCCGCAGAACCCCCCCGAGCTTTTTGGGATAATATGAACACGCAGAACTTCAACGGCTGCCAAGGACATGCCCTGATGGTTTGACGGAACTTGCCAGCGGCCTCTGCAAAGCGTCAGGTGCGATGGTGCGATGGTGGGTTAATCTGTAGGGTTTTGGGACCTGAACAGAGGGTAGTTTTTTTTTCCGATATTTTTGCCTTCATTTTGTTCTCTAAGAAATCCTTTGTTTTTTAAACCCATTTGAATGGCAAAAAATGGGAGCTACAGCTCCATGACACACCCAAATGGATGAGGCCTCAGTTGATGGTTTTCCCAAATCATGGGATGGCTTATGGGGTTTCTACAAAATGGACGCATCCACATATCAATGGGATTCTATGTTTTGATGAAATAGAGGAAGCAGTTTGAACTTTAGTTTATGTCTCCATAGATGAAGAAAGATACACAAGCGGCAATCGAGTATCAATTACGATGCCATGGGGATGGATCGAACAGCTACACATGTGATTTTCCAATTAGACTATGATGCACGTGAAATTACATCTGGTATCATCTGGTAATCTTGCATGACAATAGGAACTGACTCTAAATTTGTGCATGCATCATGCATGTAGCGTTGTACATTGCGCCGTCAGAGTTCCAGAGGGGATGATATGAAACATCCTTATCGAGGGACTGGAATCATACAGCCATACAGCATTTTTCTTTAAATGACGTGCAGTAAGTCATGTTGTGACATGCATGATCGCTGATATATGGGCTATAGCGGCTATATGGTCATGGCTATATGTACACAGATGGGTCTTTCATGGTCTTTTCACCTATTTTCACCTCGCAGGTATCATGGGCATTCTACAGACACAACCCAAGGACGCGCCGCTGGTTGCTCCAGTGGTCCCATCATTTGGGGATCTGTGTAGCTGAATCTGGGACATTCCTGACACACCAATGACTTACTGGTGCGTTTTTACGTAGGGTTGCTGGATGGGTTGCTGGGGGTTGCTGGGATGATGACATTACTAGTGACTGGGATCATTCCCGAAAATTCCCTGCGTTTAGCACCAGTAAGATGAAGCTGTCTTTGAAAACTAGCGAAATACCCAAATATCTGGTTTCATCCCCTACTAACCAGGGTAAAAAAGGGGGTGTTTCATCTTGGTTTCGGAAATCTTAGAATAGATCTGAATCCGAATCTGCTTGTATATTGTATTACATTACATTACATCATATTTACCATCTGGTTATTTAACATAGCCATGGAAAATGGCCCATTTATAGTGAGTTTTCCCATAAAAAATGGTGATTTTCCATGGCTATGTTAAATAACCAAAGGGTAATCCCTCTGAAAAAAACCCAAATCCCAATGTTTTTCTCATGTTTTTCCATGCTTTTCGGTGGCCTTTCAGGAGTCGGTTCAGCGCAACCAAGGGACCACGCCTTACGCGTCCGGGCACCCGTGGCACCGGGTTTTTCTACCGGGAACCAAGGAAAATATGGAGACTTACAATGACCAATAAATGTTGATATGTCTGAAAATGGGGTATACCCCCAATTATACCATTTAGTAGGGATAATGATCATTAACCATTGGGTGTAGGGGTACACTATTTTCAGACAAACCCAAATGTTGATATGTTTTTGTAGGATCCAAAGAAATACAATCCAAAACATTGTGTAAGTTTAGGATCCTATAATTAGTATAGTTGTCGGATGGCGGCAGATTGTGATACAACTTGTGCCGACTTCTATGCAGAGGTGTTCCGAAATCGTTTTTTGGGGGAATCCATCTTTATGTTTTTCCTGCTGAAACGTTAACACCAAAGAAAATCTTCAAAGCAATGACAAGAAGCCCTTCCCCTCAAATACCGTAGCAGCCTCCAGGACCACCGATCCTCAAATGGCTTCTTGTCCATTCCTTTTTTGTGGGGGTACTGGGGTACCATGATTAGAGGATTAAGGTCACCAGTGAATGGAGCTGGTAATGTTGCACCCAGGAGAGATGGCAGCAGAACTTGCCATCACAGCCTAGCTGTGTTGGCGTTTTTTTCTTGGGGTGTTGCGTATGGGATAAGCCCGAAATATCAACATCGACATCGATGTATATTAATTACATCATATACATTACATGACTGCCTATCTGATCAAGATCTATATCAATATCTACATTGTATATCTAAATCTGTATATCCTGTATATCTATATTTCCAAATTAGATCTCTATATTTATACCGCCGAGGTGTCGTTTGGGCGACTCCTTTGGCCCTGGAGCACAAGAAGACAACGGCAATCGTTCCTGGAGCGCAAGATGCTGGTCATGGTGGTTTGAAATCTGTCTGAGACCACAATTTATGGCACTCTGAAATTTCAATCCATCAGATTTTACGGGATTTTGGGGTGCGATGTTTCGAGACAAGCCCGCGGAGCCGTGGACTCAAAAATCCTCCCCACGTGGCGATGGATTTTGGACAAAGTGTTTTTTTTGGGCGAATAGCTTCATTGTTTTTGTGCGCCCTGTGACAATATTGATACCCGCTTGAATTCAAACATGGCAATTCCAAATAAAATACCAATAGAGGTTTAAATAATCATCTATAAATGAGGGATTTTCAAGTGCCACGTCTGATTACCGGAGTGTATACTACACGGATGTGTCTTGCAATCTGCTGGTCTTTGATTCCCTTGTGGTGTCAGAATGCACGGTGGAAAACTGTGTACTGCAAAACTTTGGCCAGGAGTACTACTCTGGAGAACTAACATGGCTATTGAAAATGACCATAGAAATAGTGGATTTTCCCATTAAAAATGGTGGATCTTTCCAGTTCGTTATGTTAGTTTACCAGAGGGTACCCCTGGAGAACATGCTCCTTTTCTTGGGGGCTGCAATACCTATGGGCCTCCATTGAGGTGATTTCACCGTGATCATCGCCTCTGATCCTCAACTTCCCTGGTGCAGCGGTGACAGCAAGGTCCCCCGGTTTTAGCTCCGAACCCCAGTAGATTCCAGACGAACCAGGGTAGATTTTTGATGATATAGATATCTATAATTATCTATATCTATATCTATATCTATATCCATATATCAATATCTATTGATATCTTTATCTTTATCTTTATCTATATCTACATCTCTCTATCTCTCTATCTCTCTATTTGTCTGTCTGTCTGTCTGTCTATCTATCTATCTATCTATCTATATCTATCTATATCTATATCTATATCTATATCTATATCTATATCTATATCTATATCTATATCTATATCTATCTATCTATCTATCTATATCTATCTATATCTATCTATATCTATCTATATCTATCTATATCTATCTATATCTATCTATATCTATCTATATCTATCTATATCTATCTATATCT
>Ga0126342_10019120_pt1 | contig 11676 bp, 7 predicted proteins | sample Cyp1metagenome_FD_92528 | JGI IMG/M metagenome (GOLD analysis project Ga0126342, IMG submission 92528) | Coral microbial communities from Lord Howe Island, Old Settlement Bay, Australia - Cyphastrea 1 metagenome | ecosystem: Host-associated > Invertebrates > Cnidaria > Coral ... | reverse complement strand
ATCTATCTATCTATCTATCTATCTATCTGCAAGCTTGAAAACGCAGCAATTCTGCGAGACCTCCTCAACATTTGAACTTGACAACGTCAAAAACGAAGCAATTCTGCGAGACTTCCTTAATTTTTCAAGTTGACCACATCAAAAACAAAGCAATTCTGCGAGGCTTCCTCAATTTTCGAAGCTGGCAACATAAAAAACGAAACAGTTCTGCGAGACTTCCTTCAAAAATGGAAAGGTGAGTGCAGAGCTGACAGCCTCGTACCAATGCGTTTTGCGATTTTTCCACTGCACCTGTCTAAAGTACTGCGCCTGCCACGAAAAAGTGAGGTCAGGTCATACGAAGTGCTGCACCTGTCACACAAAATCATCTTCCCAAAACTGAAGATCTGATGCCCCAAAATGCAACCCCTCTCAGGAAATCAGCGCCCGGACCTCCTAACAGCTCTGGTGAACATGTCTCTTGTATTGCGGCTTCCACGGAAAATGCCTCTTTGCAGATCCTCTTCAAATGTCCCACGCCTCCCATTGTTTTTGGAAATGCTACGAAACCCTCATGTTTTGCTCACTTTAGACACGGTGCACAATCCCTTGCGCCTGCCACGCGAAACGACATCTGAACGTCAAAAAGTGGTCCGGGCATGTGGTGTTTTTAACATGTTGACTTCGAAATGTACTTCGCGCCACAACTGCGTTTTCGACATCGCAACTTCCAAAAGTGGTCCGAGGCTGGTGTGTTTTGTGCATTTTGACTTCGAAATGTGCTTCGCGCCACAACTGCGTGCACTTTTTCGACATTGCAACTTCCAAAAGTGGTCCGAAGCTGGTGTGTTTTGTGCATTTTGACTTCGAAATGTGCTTCGCCCCACAACTGCGTGCACTTTTTCGACAGCGCAACTCCTAAAAGTGGTCCGAAGCTGGTGTGTTTTGCACATTTTGACTTGTGAAATGTGCTTCGCGCCACAACGGCGTACAATTTTTCATCTCTCATCTGGCCAGCTGGCTCCGCACCCGCCGCTTTAGCGAGCCTACTTTTCGACCCTCCAGAGCCACAAATCATTGGAAAAACAGCGTTTCGCGACTTTCCTACCTTTTCGCGCATCTGGATCTTCTTTCTTCTGAGACTTTCTCTTTCTTCTTCTCTTCTCTTCGCTGAGTCTTCCCATCTCTGCTTTTCATCTGTCCATATTGTCGGAAGTTTGACTTCTAAACTGCCTTCGAAAAGCTTTCCGTGCGCAAAAGCTTCTCTGTTTAAGATCTTCTCTGTGTAAAAGCTTCTCTGTGTAAAAGCTTGCTGTGTGTAAAAGTTTGCTGTGTGTAAAGGCTTCTGTGGGTAAAAGCTGTGTAAAGGCTTCTGTGTGTGAAAACTTTCTGTATGTAAAAGTTTTTCTGTGTAGGAGCTTCTTTGCGTCAAAGCTTGCTGTGTGTAGAAGCTTCTCTGTATAAAGGCTTCTCTGTTTAAAAACTTCTGTGTAAAAAAATATCTGTGTAAAAAATTCTGTGTGTTAAAAAATCTGGGTAAAAGTTTGCTGTGTGCAAAAACTTGCTTTGTGTAAAAGCTTGCTATGAATAAAAAAATCCCTAGCTCTGTGTAAAAGCTTTTGCGTGTACAAACTTCTCTGTGCATGTACAAACTTCTCTGTGCAAAAGCTTGCTGTCTGTAAAAGTTTCTCTGTGTCAAGTCTTCTCTGTGGAAAGCGTAGGGGTTGCTTGCTTTGGCCCCGAGATCCGTTTTTGGAGCAGGTTTTGGGCCAGAGAAAAGGTGAGATGATTTGAGAGTGCGCTGAGAAGAGGTGAGATGAGGTGAGACGAGCTGACAAGAGCTGAGATCAGCTGAGTAGATGTGAGAAGAGCTCAGAAGATGTTGGAAGAGGAGAGAAGAGATGAGAACACATAAGATGAGCTTACATGAGCTGCGGAGAGCTGAGAAGAGTTGAGAAGAGCTGTGAAAATCTGAAAAGCTGAGATAAGCTGAGATGAGATGAGAAGAGATGCACAGCCTTTGCTCCGCTCTATAGGCTATAAGCGTTTCAAATTTGAAACTTCCGCCCTCGGCTTGCCCGGGTAGTACTTGTATAATTATGGGAACAGTTGGGACGAACCCTTCCAACTCTTCAGTTGGGATGTTCATTAATCCATTTAGCATTGATGGGATGTCCCAGCCCTGGATCCGGCAGTTGCGGGCGCCACAGCCAGGAACCCAGCAGATTGGTTCATGGATGTCATCAGTGGCAAGGTGGAGAATGCAGGCGAGCCCAGCTTAAAGTTTGGGCGCCTGGCGCAGAAATGGTGTCTTGGAGGATTTGTTTTAAGCGGTGTTCCGCAAGACGGCTTTCAGTCATGGAAGAACAGATCTATAAATAATGGATGTGGATGGGGCGTTTTTTATTGCCAAGTTGCACTACTGGAGTGGACCTGGGCATAATTATAATTTGTGAGCCAAGTGGCAAGAGATGTTCGGTATCCGTGCCCTATCCATTGCACAGACAAGAACACAGTGACCCCAAAAAGAACAGGCTACCAGACTCAGGAAACCATGTATATTCAGTTGATAGGTCATGACAGGCCATGTGAATTCAATTTAATTCAAAAAACCGTCTCGGGGAATACAAATATGATCCAATGTACCCATGCCCGTGATTGGCATGTTCCTCCCGAAGGCGTTTTTGAGGGGTTCACCATCCAAAAGGTACGTTCGCAAGAGATACACGTAGCAACCTTTCGGCGTACAAGTGTGGCCAAGCTGGACAACGGTAAGACATATATTAGATTAGACAATCAACCGACCCTTGTTTTTTCAAGTTGAACCTTTCTTGGGACAAGTGGCGAGACCAGATGAAACAAGACCAGATGAAACAACGTCAATCAACAGCTGGATCAGGACAACTCAGGCCAGAAATACAGAAGAACGGTTTCCTGACCTTTCCTGAATCGTTCATAACCACTTGAATTAACTGAACGGTTGGTCGGTGGGATTGAAACCTCTTTGAAAAAACGGGATGAGGTCTCATATACGTCAAAGACTATAGACTGTTTGCCAACCATTGTGATTTAGCAGTTTTAATTCTCTATGGAAAGTGACCATTTTTTTAAAATGCATATCATATATTTTAATATATTTTATATAGTAGGTAGGTAAATTTAAATGATATTGGCCATGTTCATCAATTTTCCATAGCAATGTTCTCCCTTGGCCTTTTCTTACCCAGTGCTTCCTTAAGGTTGGAGAAACGTGGCGAAGTCACGGGCCGGGAAGCCTTCAACACCGAATTCCTACAGGCCCACGATGACAGGCACGGGTCACGAAGTTACACGGTGGGCCCCAAGGGCCCCTGAAGTTAAGTTCTAAGTGATCCCATCCACCCAATCTGGGTAAATTATAAGGACCTCACTGCGACCGAACCCTGGAATCATTGTTAATTAATAAAGGCAATCATCCCCAAATGGCCCAACAATTAATTATCAATAATTCAGGGAATTACTATAATTTGCCCAGAGCAAATGTAAAACACCCCCTAAATGGTCCCAACATGTCCTAAATATGTGTAAATCCCCTAGTGACCTTAACCATAGTTTCCAGGAGGTGTTCAATATTAGGGGAAAGGGATCCAGGGATTGCGATGTAAAATCACAAACAGTTGAGCCGGCGATCCTCCAGTTTGGGGGCCGATCCCCAGGCTGCTTCAAGAGCTCGTAGATAGCCGTTAGATGTGCAGGTCCAGGTTCCTTACTCCCATTCTTCTGGGCTTCACTGCGCTAATTGCTGACCTCTTGGCTCCTCACTTCAGATGTCGCGGCCAGGCATGTGCTGTCCAGTGCCTTGAATGAGAAGTTGAACAACTTAAGCGTCAGCAATGATTCCGACAATGTCACAGAGGATCAGTTCATGGAAATGCTTCAGCAGCTCGGCAGGGGGTTGTTGGTGGTCCCATGGGATCCCATGGGTCTGCACTTTCCCCGGAAGATAGAAGTGTGAAAGACGGGAATTGCAGCACAGATCCAAGGTGAAAATCATGGGCTAAGGCCTGAGGGTTCATATGCAGTGAAAAAACTCAGATTCTAAGCACATCCACATGGGTTGGATGGTGGGGTTCCATGAAGCCTCTGCTCATGGCTGCGCCCTGGTGCTGACTCAGTCCTGGAAGAATTCAGATCAAGACCGAGTGCCCTGACCCCGGTGCCAACCCCCCCAGTTAAGTTTGTTGGTTCATAAACGCCATTATATAACATTATAAAACTATGAACCCTTAGAATTCACCTAGTTATTTGCACCAACTTAGCGATTTCGTCGTTTCGGGGCATCACCAGCCGTGGGCGCGAGTAAATTTATTCCGGGCTAGGGTGCAGAGGCAACAATGTCGATTGACGGTCTCCGGTATCACTACTAGGCCATTGGTTGCTCATTTTCACTGCTGGGACTCTCACGCGCTACCCTGGCAATGGAGAGTTTCCCCGTTTCTAAATGTTTTTCCCAGCTATGAAAGCTCCATTCATGAGGATTCACATTGCCATGTTTGATTACCGGGCAAGAAACATGTTCACATAATTGTATTGCAGGCGATTCTTTCTCACCTGCAGCTGGGTGAGTACCTGCTGCAAATCTGAGGTCGATGAATGATTCAAAGTTCTCTGCGCCTTGGACCAAAGTGTTCGACGCGTCCTAGGGTGGCGTTTCGAGAATTGGATGGCACAGGGGTGGCTTGGGCTAAATCATCTACCCCACAAATATGATCAAATATGAATGGGTAATGTGGTAAGCCCAACAATAAAACCATCCCCAAAATCTATCAAAATCTCCATTCCTATGGGTGCTCTCAACCATCCACTTGAAAGGTAGGTTTATTATAAGGTTTGTTATTGGGTTTCCCACATTACACACCACTGTACTCATTCCATGCGTTTCTTTGCCTTTCGGCCTTGGTGTGAGGAGATGTCTCAGCCAGCACTTTGTGAGTTGAAGCAAAGGATCGGCTTCCAAGATGGCAAGGCAAACTTCGCCTCGGCAAGGGATATGGAGAGATCATGTTGTACCTACAGTGTACAGAACATTGCGAGAATTTGAATATCCTTTTTCCCCCAAAAAAAATCAGAGAGGGTTCCCACCATTCAGCAAGCTGTATCAGTAGATTAAAATCACTAATATACACCAATATACACATTCATAATCGTTCAAAGATTTAATAGACCAAACCGGACCGGCCCCTCTCTTAAAAGGACATTGGTGTATGGGATTGCCCCAATGTGCATCCCGCGTACCCTGCTTTGATCCTCATTCAGGCAGGCAAACCAGCTACAACTGGCTCCATTTTTGGGCGTGTTCGCCCGCATTGACTACCATGCATCCGTTCAACGGGCCATTTTTGTGGCTATTTGTGCGAGCTAAAGGTGTCTAGACACATGCAAACTCCAAAACATTGCAAACCGCGGGAAGCCTAAATTCTGGTTTATAGAAATCCCAAAATAGAACAAAATAGATAGAAAACTTGCAAACCTGGAAATATTTACATATGACGTAAAATATCATTCACAATTTACCGCCCTGGAAACATGTTTTCCACTTTTGGGGGGTTCTAGGCATGCCCGTTTATATACCTATTACATCCCATTAAATTCCATGACCATCAAAATTGCCAATTAAATTGGCATCTGGATGGGTGAACCATGCGGCCTGGGCGCCGCGTTTTCTTTTTTCATGCCTTCTCAAGATCATTAACAGTTCAAGCTAGAGATAGTTACTATGTACAGCATATACGCACATATCATATAATCATATAAATATATGCAGACACAGGTAATGAGAGATATGTATATACCAACATAAATAAATAAATATATATATAATACCCTTGAATACACATACACATCCAAAACAACACATATAATTCATAATATATACCCATGAAAAATCCCAGTCTACGTACGCATCCGGCATCCGACTGCAGGTGAGTCGGGAAGCTCTGGTGCGTTATTTCCTGGGCATGCGTGGCTCCTTCTCCCATGATGCCCTCACTGAGAGCCTGGTGTCAGCACCTTGGTCCAAACAATTCTCGGAGAAAACGCATGGGGACCACCGGGATTTCACCAAAACATGAGGATGCCTAGTGGGCCTGGTGGATATACCCAGAAAAACACCCCATTAGTATAGCCTCTGGTAGTTTGTTGCAGCTATGGTAATTCAACGGCCCATTGAGTTTGATCATTTGTGAACAATGGTGATGTTTTTTGGTTCACAAACGGTGACATTACCAGTGGCTCGACCTAGATATTAAAAGATGGGGCGGGTATAAAATCAACGGTCATGAGAATTGGACAAAATCAAATTCAATCTACACAACCCAACAATATGTGTGTGTTTGTGGAAATGGGGCAATTCAGACCTAGAACATGCGTCCATGCGTAATGGATAATCATGGATAATCAGCATGTCCTATTCGCTGCCGGGGAGTCGCCCGGCCATCTTTGATAACCAAAGGCTAGGAACACGGGTCGCTGCTGCGGACCCCTCACTATAGTTGGCTTATCAACCCTGCCAACCGTAGATATATTTCTACCAGAAACACACGAATCATTGTCAGTTGGCCGTTTCAAAGATTGCTCATGACATTTCAAGACATTTTTTTGATGATGATCCTTATTGAGCCCCATTGGGGCCCAGATTTTCGGGGCCTCAGACTCAACAACCAGTTTTGTAGTTCTCAACGCAGGAAATGGCTTCCAGTATGGGCGTCTCCGAATCCTCAATGTCCACGGCCAACTCGAAGGGAATCGTTGTCGATCGATGCTGGGATGGCAGGTATTTTTTTGTAGCCAATGAATCAGGGGGAAGTTATAACGACCTCACTGGGAGTCACTGGAATGATGGAAATTGTAAGGGGTATCTATCCCAAAATAATCTGAATTTTCGAGATTCTCGGCTAATATGGATTTGTTTAGAACTCCAACTCTGCCATTTTCATTGGAAACATGATGAACATCCTCAGCAGTGGGGGAATTCACTTTCAGACACACCCATATGTAGAAAATAGTTGCGCGAAGCACTAGAGGGAGGACAAAGACAGGTAAGTCAAACACCAGTGAAACAAGCTGCTTAACCGGACTTGTCCCGTATGTCCTATGGAAAGAGGTTCGTTTTGCGTTTAATTTGGTGCAACAAATTAAGGCATCCTCTATCCCAACTATTCCCAACTGACATATTTTTCAGGGGGGTTAAAACCACCAACCAGTGTATTGTTTGCGGTTTGATCACTTTAAGTGACAACGTTGTGAAGCTCCGTCATGACGACAGAGTCGTCCAAGATGCCAAGCGCTTTTCCCACTGATTGATTGGTGGAGTCATGACACTGGTTGAGGTTTCCATAAATGGATGAGAGAGAATGGAAAATCCATTTACCATCTGGTTATTTAACATGGCCATGGAAAATCACAATTTTTAATAGGTAAACCATCTATAAATGGGCCATTGTCCATGGCTATGTTAAATAACCAGAGGGTAAATGGATTTGGGGTATCCCCATTTTAGGAAACCTCCATTTATGTAAAACTGTCTTGTGGTTTCAATGATTTTCAATGTGTCTTCCCTTCTACCGTCTACGAATCCTGCGGCGCCTTGTCGTCCATGCCATCTCAAATTGTCACCCCACATGCGATTGCCTCATGCTTACGGTTATGGCCCTTTACCAGTTTTAAGTCACTTATAACCCCATGTATGAAATCCCAAGTTACAGCCATAAACATCATTGCTTTCTAGGGCAAAAGGTTTGCATGCAGCATCCCCCGGCACCATCCGGCAACCCACGGCTTGCGCCGACACCAGGGAGCATGTTCGGCAAGCGGGCCCGGTTTTGCTTCCAGTATCCTGTGCTGGTGCATCAGAACGTGATTCGATGGATGCGAAGCTGGAGGTCCCCTGACACGTTAAGCAGATTTCCAGGCTGCACCAGAAGAACTATGAAAAACTGATGTGTGATGATTGATATTGATTTATGTATGTTTTGAGATGTTGAATGATTTATGATGATTAATTTATGGTTGATGTTTAAGCACCAGAACAACTATTGGTCTCAAATTTGATTTTGAATGATTTTGATATTTACGTGTCATTCTTCCCAATGTGCTTGGGTGGTTTGCTCAGCCGTGTCCACAAACCTCCCAGCATACTTCCTTGGAAATGCAGGTAGCACTATAATGTGGGCATGCCAGCTATCAGCTAAGAATCATGACCTTCACCCGCATGTCAAATTGATCCTTGCGACTTCGTGGAAATTTGCAATTCTTTCCAGCCATTGTTGCAAAGATGTTTTTGAAGAAGCCAGGGTGCTTGATGTACCCACTGGTACACTAACATAGCTATAGAAAATCACCATTTCTTACAGCTAGATCAACTATAGATGGGCCATTTTCCATAGCAAACTGTTAGTGCAAACCAGAGGGTATCGGGGCCCAGGCACAAGGCTTTCAGCACCTTTTTAGTGGCTGGCGCTGCGGTGATCTTTGGTGCACAGTGCCAGGCGAGTCGCGCCCCCGGCCGGGTTTATCATGGTCCCGTAGACCTCATTGATGAAAATCAAGGGTTTGATTGAGGAGCCCTACTCTTTGTGAAATTCCATGAATACTCTCAATGATTTCTATGATTGAGTCAATATGTTTTGGCTGTTCCGGGTGTACCCCACTAATTATTGTTGATGATCATCAAGTGTTTCATACAAAGACTAGTGGATCCCAACACGTCATGAACCAAACCGGTGAACCATCGGCCCCCAGAACAGCTGGTGGAATTTCTCTGATCTTAAATAGGATCTCGCCATTTTGGAGCCGCGGATTTTTTTTTTTGACATGTGCAGCTTGGGATTTTACACTCAACATGTCCGGGATGTTTTTTTAGGACCAGGACCAGGAGGAGAAGAAATTAGTATCCATATGCTCCATGTATGGTATAATTATTTACCTACATTTGGGTGATTTTAAGGGCAAAATGTTGGTAAATATTCCATACATGGAGCATCTGGGGTAGTGTAAACCAACAAGGCGAACATGAAACGAGGATCATGGGCGCCCCGCCCCAGCCGCCCCGGGCAGGACAAGCTGGAAATTGAAAACATCCTATGTCCACTGTACCTTGGTCCAGCGAGTCGTTTGAGTTTAGGACATCTCTATGATACTTGATGATCTTGATATATCTTGATGGATTTACCCTCTGGTTATTTCATATATATATATAATATATATAGCTACGGAAAAACGGCCCATGTTTAGACAATTTATGACGATTTACCGATTTACCTATTCAAAATGGTGATTTTCCGTAGCTACGTTAAACTACCAGCAAGCAAATGCACATTTGGATACATTTGGGTCATGACAATGGGGCACAATCAATGTGTGGCATTTATCATGACATGAAGATCATGGAATGGGATTTCCTTCAGGTACCGAACCATCTCCTGTGTAAAGATCATACTTTCAAGGCGGGGTTTGGTAAAGATCGCATCCCATTTTCCAAGTGTTGATTTTATCAGTCTATAATAGTTTCCTGGCCAACAAAATCTTCATTTTGTGGGCTTAAAATCTGCTCCCCAGGCTTGACCATCAAGTTTACTACCCACTTACTAGTCTTTAAAAGATCGTCCAAGTCGGGATTCTTGTTGGAAGAGGACCAGGACACCCTTAGATTTTGACCCTGATAAAATCAATCGATGCTGCAGATTTTTCCAGTCTCTCCTAGAATTGGTTTACAGGATTTTTTCTTTAGGCAAACCCTTTATCCATATTTCGTGTTAAGATGCATGATTTCCTGCAAGATTTTCCAACCCATCCATCCCTTTATATCCCTTTTCATCTCAGGAAAATCAATTTGTCCCACTTAGCCTTGGGCTTGATGACGGGCATCGCCTGTTTGCCCATCTTCGGTGCAGACCGACCCATGTTTTGGAGAGAAAGTGCCAGTGGTGTCAGGGTTTCCGCGTTCTTCTTGGCAAGGGTCACTGTTGCTTGGCATCCGATAATTTTCTTGTCTAAATCTAATGGTGTTTGGTAACGTCAAAAAGGCAACAACATGTTTTAGTCAAAAAACATAGAAACCCATATGCAATTGTGTTTATCAATTGTTTTGCTCTGTTTGCTGTGTTTATCCATGTTTTTTCCCAGTGGAGAATTGATCATATGTATAACATGAGGGAATCTCCATGAATTGTCCAGTGAAGAATTGATCATATGCATAAAATGAGGAAATTTCCATGAAACAATGCGGCCACGCCTTGTTTATGTTCCCTTTTGATGTTTGGGACGCCCTGGAGAAACAAACAGCCTTGAATCTCCAGTGATTATGTTTGGGTTCTTGATGTAATTTGAGTTTGCAGCTGAGATCTTCGTTTCGGTTTAATGCAGATTTTCCCACCCAACTTGGGTGCACTGATCATGAATGACAAATTTCCTTTTCATATTGGTTGGTTGATTACTAGAGGGGTTGACGGGTAAGCTCCTTCCCTGCCAATAGGTTGTATGTAATGACAAATGGTGAAAGTAACAACAGTTCCAATGTGCACCTCCCAGTTAGTAAGTGCTTCATCATTCATATAATAATCCATATCTGGTTGGTGGTTTCAAACATTTTTTATTTTCCATAATATACGGGATAATCCTTCCCATTGACTAATATTTTTCAAGATGGTCAAAACCACCAACCAGATATAATAATCCCATACATATATATATAACTGGGCATTTCAGTCGACTATTGTTCTATGGTTCTTACCTACCACTTAAATTATCCATGCCTTGGATGCTTCACGGACTCGTTGCGTTTTTTACCGAACCGAGGTGTCTCTCTTTGACGTCCTGGCCTGGTGCTATCTCTTCACCAAGATCTGGATCCTGGCTGCTAGGGCCCCCTGCTCCTACTGGCTCCACAGCTGCATCATTACGCAATGGTAGATGATTGTCATCTGTGATCTTAACGGTTAATTATTTAATATTATTTACTTACAGTAAGTATGAAATGTATGAAATGTCTGATTAACTATTGTTTCTTTATTATCATGGCATGCGGTATTTTTGTGTGAATGATTATTTTTTGATCTTTTTATATTCTTACTGTGTATTATTGTATGTTACATGTTTGTTTCACTGTTTGTTTTTCTTCAAACAACCACTATGTGTCTATCAGTCAAAGAAAAATGTTGTGTATCATCATGTGTTATCATCGCTGTCATGATCATTATATAATGCTTACATTGTCATTACCATTGTATCTTTTGTTGTTGTTCTTTTATAATAACTTTCAAAGAGATAGCACAGCAACTTTCAAAGAGATAGCACAGCAACTTTCCAAGAGATAGCGCAGAAATTTGTTCCTATGCTTGTCCGATTCTATACTTTGCTATCTCTTTGGTGGCCTAATATACATATATGTATTAACGTAGGATCCTGATTAGTGTAGGTACACCCCCCCCCAACAATTTTTGGATCCAGAATAGTGTGGAAATTTCAAGGGACCGGGTCCAGAATAGTCTGGAAATGAAAAAAACGATAGATTTCAATTGATTTCAATTGAGTTTCAAATTGATTTCAATTGATTTTCAATTGATTTCAATTTACTTTCAATTGATTCCAATTTACTTTCAATTGATTCCACTTTACTTTCAATTGATTTCAATTGATTATCAATTTACTTTCAATTGATTT
>Ga0126342_10019119_pt1 | contig 11677 bp, 10 predicted proteins | sample Cyp1metagenome_FD_92528 | JGI IMG/M metagenome (GOLD analysis project Ga0126342, IMG submission 92528) | Coral microbial communities from Lord Howe Island, Old Settlement Bay, Australia - Cyphastrea 1 metagenome | ecosystem: Host-associated > Invertebrates > Cnidaria > Coral ... | reverse complement strand
AGGTTGTGGTAACATCATCTTTGGAGATTATCTTAGGGCATTTGCCCGGCTGAGTGATTTCGACCACTTTGGTTTTGGGACAGCCATTACAACAGCAGTTGGTTCAACTACTGGTGATTTACAAAGTATATGCATATATATACAAATATATATATACATATATATACATATATATATATATATACATACACATAAAATTGAATACATATAACTATAATACCTGGCGGACTTCTGGTGGAGACTACTCAACAGTTGAACGGGTCAGCGGTCAACACAAACCAGCATACAAAAGTTGTATGGCACTGTGTATACGGACAATGCACCTACTGTGGATGAAAAAAAACCTGCACCAGTTGACAGGTCGCTTTTCAACCATTCAAGGTGGTTCAGGATTTCTTCCATCCACAGTATCTCGGGTTTACATCTACATACCGGGTGTTCTTTTAGGTCGAACGACCAATTCAACACATCTTCAAACAAATTATCATGCAATCCCACAGAAAAGTGATACGTCTGAAAAACATGTGGTTTTGTCTGAAAATAGCGTACCCCGGGCACCCTATGAAATCCAAAGGGCACTCTCATGTTCCACATTGAGTTGCCATTTGCGGGTATAATTCAGACACACCTAACATCACATTGCAGGATAGAAAAGTTAAATATAATCTGCACACCATTGTTCTCTCATTACATCCCCATATTTGCTGTGTGAATCTCCCCCAGTCTTATAGTTTCGTTCCCATACGTGCCGCGCGCTAGCTACGCTCCGCCCCAGCTACGCTCCTCGTCTTTGTTCACATTCCGCGCCAGCTGAAAAAGGATGACATCCAGCTCTGCGAAGGAAAAGATGCTGCGCACGCGCGGGTGGACATAACCTCGGCAAAGGGGCCCCCAAAGGTAAACCCACCAAATGAACACACAACGGTTGTGGTCACAAAGTGATACGTTGGAGAACATCACCTGCAGGTCACTAAGAAACCACAGCAAGGTACAAATGATGTTATATGATGTTATGATATCAAGTATAGTCTATAGTTAGTATTAATTCGTATAAAACTACAATAGTATGTACAAGAATAGATTATAAACAACAGCAACAACAACAACGACGACAACAACAACAACACCAACACCAAGACCAAGACCAAAACCACCACCACCACCACCACCACCACCAACAACAACAACAACACCAACACCAACACCAACACCAACACCAACACCAACAACACCAACACCACCACCAACACCACCACCAACACCAACAACACCACCACCACCAACAACAACAACAACTACAACAACAACTACAACTACAACCACAACTGCAACAACTGCAACAACTGCAACAACTGCAACAACTGCAACAACCAACAACCACCAACCACCAACCAACAACCAACAACCAACAACCACCAACCACCAACCACAACAACAATATAGATAATTAATTATAGTAACTCTGTACAGTAACCATATTCAAGTGGATAGAACAAAGGATCATATTTCTATGTCTATGTTGTTGGCGGTCATGGCATGCTACATCAGTGTGGGCATATCTAATCCCCGATGGTTGTCGGTTTAATCCAAACAATGTCGCAACAAAAGCAAATTAATAACTCCAATGGTCAGAACTTATGGTGAATGTACTTGTAACTCAATGGGATTGAGGGGGCCTCACTTGGCATGTGTAATGGTACTGTCTTCTTGTTTGTTGCTTCGATCAGGGGCAATCCTAGAAACCAGGTACCCTTCATTTCTTTGCACTGGCAAGCAATGTCCTTTTTACATCTTTTTATACAGCAATCATCATAGTGCTAAACTACTCCAGCCAAACTCCAGGCAAACTGCTCTCCAGCCAATATGTCACCATTAAATTACTAATGTTTGATTATTTTCCTCTAGTGAAACCATGGATTTTGTTCATGTCTTTGAATCGCCGAATCTGACGGCCCAGTCGCTATGCCAAATCTCCACGCATGTGCTCACCTCCTCCGCGGAAGATATGCCAGATGCGAGAAATCCATCATCAAATAATATTCATGTTAGTATTAAACATTATTACCATAAGAATAGCGTGTTCAGTGTTCCATAATAATAATTATGATCCATAATTACAGTAATAATATGTAGTAATACTGTACCCTGTGGATCCAAGTAGTTTCCTAGAAACTATTTCGAGTATCATTTAGGGGGCTATAGGGATAGTTATCCCGGTTATCCCCCTAAAAATAGAACAAGTCATCCCTATTGAAAGAGTGATTATGTATTCACGGTTCTATCTATTTGGGGATGACTATAATTATCATCATATGCTCTAGCCACTTTTCTGAAAAGACAAGTCGTCAATAAAAGAGATCATTATCCCATAAGTCCAATGGAAAATCAGAATTATATAACACGGCTGCAGCTATGGAACATCACCCTTTTTAAGAACGGTAAATCATAATGTTCAATCATCTATTTCTATGAGCCATGCCTGCCGTAGCAAAATCTTAAATAACCAGAGGGTGCAGTTTTGGCCCTTTACCAGTTATAAGTACTTATAACCCCATTTATGGAATATATAATCCCATTTATAGCCAGTTAGAACTAATAAATGGCCATCACTGTGAACACACCAAAACACTAGTCCTCTTCCAAGCGCTGGACTATGCGCTTCTCCTGGTTCCAATAGAAGGTGGATATCCTGGCCGGTGATGATTGCCACCCCCTTGAAAAAAGGTATGATCATGTATGGAACCTAGGGGTCGAACAATGGTTTATTTCATATTGAAATCCGCATGTTTGGTGTTCATATAACTTATATTAACGTATATATTACTATTTGACGTTTGTATTTTTGCTCAGAAGCATCTCCAAGGACTGACCGACTGGTGTGATTTTGCGCCTAGGTTTTTTCTCAGTTTCTTCTCTTCCGAAGAAGCTGAAGACGCTGGTCAAGACTCCTTAGTCGCAGTGCGTGAGGCGTTTTCCTTCGCACCAACACAGCGGTCAGAATGAGAAAATGACTGCCATGCAGCTTTGAGTGGGCAGAATGCAGATTCTTTGATACCTGGATTCTCTTGATCGTGGAAAATTCCACACCAAAGCCAAAATCGATCAATTTTGCCAAATTCAAGACAAAAAGAACTCCCGAACTGTTGTTTCCACTCTAGAACGCTTTTTTTCACTCCAGAACGCTTCCGAACAGTTCTGAACGCTTTTTTTACGCTTTTTGAACGGTTTGTGAACGTTTTTTTCCACTCGTCCAAAGTGTCCCGAATGGCATAAACCACTCCAGTGTTCAAAATCGACCTTTTTTGGGTTTGGAGTTAAAAATTCCAGTATTGGGAAGCTCCAGGTATCAATTATGTCTTCTAAAGGCTAGGTTTTAGACCTCCGTTAACCAGAATACACTGTTTCCCGAGCTCTCCCAAACATCATGACCAGTCTCCTCTTTCTCAAATTTGAACACCATTCATAAGGTGTTATTCAAAGAATCCCGGCTTTGTAGCTAAGTATATGATATACTATACGTCAAAATTCATATATCTAATGATATATGTTCCTCAAACCGAACTACGACGAGCTTCTTGTTATGAATGTTCATCTCCCGATGGTCCCATAGGTGTCGGATCCTTCATTTAGTCTAAATTTCATGACAGCCGCATGTTTCGTGTTCGAAATCCTAGAATCTGTTGGATCTTACAAAATTTAGAATCCTTCCAAAGCAAAGAAATAAGACATCCATTCACCCATGTGGATCATCATCGTGGCAAGACACGTTCCATCATCCCAGCCCCGTCCTGCGAATGGTGGGGGTTTTCCACCAGCTTTAAGCGTTACTTCGTTCACAGGAGGCGATCGGAAAAGCTGTCAGATAAAATGTTAAAAAGTCGGAAAAATATCAAATACCCTTTGGTAATTTAACAGTTCGCTATAGAAAATCACCATTTTGAACAGGTATACCATGGTAAACCATCTAAAAATCGGCCATGGCTTCCATAGTCAGCAGATCGTAGACTTTTCCTCCTAAGATATGTCAACAAAAGGCATGGATACATTGAAGGTCAATTTGTCGCAAGATGCCAGAATACCCCCTGGTAATCGAAGGTGGTAATGATATATATATATGTGTGTGTGTGTGATGGAGTTGTCATTTACTTGGAGAATCAACTATACATATCTATAAATTGTGTATTTTCCATTGCTACGTTTGATTACCAAAGGGGAAACATCACACACACTTATCAAAGTGTATCCCAGCGTTTTATCCGTGCCAGGCTATCTGCCGGGCAAACTAGTTTGCAGCATTATCTATGATATTGTAATATATATATATATATATCAATCATGATCAATCAATCAATGAATCAATCAATAAATCAATCAATCATATATGAATCTATCTGTCTATATGTCTATCAAGCTATATATATATATGTATGTATGTGTCTATCTGTCTATCTGTCTATCTGTTTATCTGTCTATCTGTCTATCTAAGTATCTAACTGCCTAACTATCTAACTGTCTAACTATCTAACTATCAATCTAATCAAATCAAATCAAATCTAATCTAATCTAATCTATCTATCTATCTATCTATTTTTCTATCTACCTATCTATCTACCTATCTTACTTATCTATCTATCCCATTCCATCTGTCTTTGTGTGCACCCCAACCCGGGCATTCCTGACTCCCTGGCTCATACCCTTCCTTCATCATCTGAGGAGCCAGACCTCCGCCATGTCCTTCTCTGCCCATGTTATTCGAAAAGCTGCAACGGCTGCAACGGCTGCAACAGCTGCAACGGCTGCAACGTCGACCGGGCGTTGAACATGGAGAAATATGGGGGATTTTGGAACGACTGGAGTTTTATTCGACAGTTCACGAATATTTGAACGATTTGAACTACTTTCAAATGGTTTTCAGTTTCACTCAAGTAACATATCCCCTGAGAATATCTGATTTTTAGAGGAAAGTGGTTTTCAACTCACATAATTGGAAGGGTCAATGTTGCTTGGGTTAGGCATCTTCCGATCTTCCCATGGCCTCTGCCCTCCTGGATTGACCGGGAATATGGATATACCCTCGTAGCCACCGTTTTCTGTTGATCCATACCCAAAGCAGTGTATAGACTATCGATATTGAAAATTGCCATTTATAGTGAGTTTCCAATGAAAAAATGTGATTTTCCATAGTTATGTTATGTTACTTTACCAGAGGGTAATTACTTACTAATGTCTAGTAGGTTTCAACACCCATCTTAAAGATTCTGGAAGAGCATTGGAGCTCACTAGACATCGGTGTGGGTCTAGCCATTGGGAATTGGCTGGTTAATACCAAAATGACCTAAATCATCCCTAACCCAGGGTCCCTTCTGCTATAGATTTGGACCCTTGATATTTCGATTAGAGGACCATTCAGCTTAGGTTACTAAGTGGGTTACTAAGTGGGTTACCAGACGTGGGTTAGTCTCCCCAGATGTGGGATATCCCATTTATGGTACTGATTAAACAGATTTACTAATCAGGTACTAAGTGCGACGATCCAACAGATTTACTAATCAGGTACTAAGTGCGACGATCCTCCATCCTCTGAATCTTGGGAATATGGATCCGAAGCGGGGCCAGAATTTCCGCATGACCCTTTGCAAGTCAGCAAAGGGCAAAATGACTCAGCAAATATCCGCAAACACCGGGAATCCTAGAGATTTCAGGGTAGCAATTTTCATCAATTTTCCATGTTCAACCCTTCGGGATTGGTGAAGATCTTGGGGAAACATGGGGAGGGAAGGGGGCCCTAAACCGTGTGGCTTGGATTGCTGAAGGAGCTATATGCAAAAGCAACACTATTCGATTCCCTAAATGGCGGATTAAGCCATGGGCAAAACCAACAACATCAGTGATCATCCCCATGAAATCCAATCATTTTCTCATCATTTTCCCATACCCAGAAACCCAGAAGCCAACCTCATCAGACCTCTAGATCCAAAGCACAACTTCATTCCCATAGGATCCATGTATGGTATATATATGCTAACATTGGGGGTATATTGATGGTAAATGTTAACATATATAGCATACATGGATCCTATGGGATTGCATGTGTTTTTTTTGCTTCGAAGCATGCATCAAAAAGCCGCCACAGCTGCCGCCATCGGCGCTGTGCATCCGTTCCGTGCGTCGCGGGGTCGCGGTTTCAACACGGTACGAATGGCGAGACCCATGGTCCGCCCGTCTTGGAGGCTCATGGGATGGACTCAAAAGATCACCCGGTTTTGTTGAGGTCTTGCAAGATAAGAAGAATACTATATTAAATAGCTATATATAATTATAGATATATATATATAGCTTATGATGGCTTCATATTCTGCACAGTAACATTTATAAATAATGCATCTGCAATTCTGTGCATCATACTCCACCATTCGCAGTTAACCAAAGTTGATCATTTTGAGCCAAGGATTCGTCCATGAACGACCTGGATCCCAATCCCCAGAAGGTGGGAATCCGGAAAGATGTCGGCGTCAACAGGGAAAATAAAATGTGGCATATTTTTTGTTTGTTTGTTTGTGTGTGTGTTCAAATATATATATATATACATATACATACATACATAGTTATAAATACACTATATATCATGTATATTCATGTATAAATATACATATATATATATACAAACATACATACATATATGTATATATATATATATATACATATATGACGGTTTGTCAAAATTTCTTTTCCTGGTTTGTTAGATAAATCGTAATTCCTTGCGTGCCGCGTCTTGTTTGGTCTTTAAAACTATGACTTGTGAAAATCGTCTGAAACCCTGCATTTTAATGCATTTTATCTTTCATGTTTGAAGCCGTAGCTAAAACCTGCAGTAAATGCTAACACGTGTCTATATGAAGTGGGTGCTGCTAGTATATTATACATACATGTATCTATGTACTTAGATGTATTTATGTATTTATGCATCTATACATCTATGGATTTATGTATCCATTATCCATGTATCAATGCATCTATGCATCTATGTATCTATGCATCTATGCAACTATGCATCTATGATTCTACGTATCTATGCATCTATGCATCTATGCAATGCATCTATGTATCTACGTATCTATGAAAATGTAATGTAATGTATATAATGTAACGTAACGCAACGTAATGTAATGCAATGTATGCATGCAAGGAGGATAAACAATATAGACCAATTGAATCTACTGTATTTGGGTGTTCGGTTGCACCTATGCCAAATTGATCAGTCATAGGGGTTCATGTCTGAGCCTTTGATTGGTCATGGTCGGACGTTCATCTATGCTCGGTACGACTTTGCCCTCAATGAGGGTTAAACGTTCGGCACCGCTATTCGGCTCACCCCGAAGCATTGGGGGGCGTGAGCTCAAGATGATTTGGATTGATCAAGGATACTCAGGAGGACAGTGCCATGACACTAACAGGTGCGCACAAGAGTCTCGACAGGTAGAGCAACCCCCAAATAAATACAAAAGTAAATTCCTACTATAGTGATAAATTATGATAATTTACCTGTCCATCTATTTTTTTCGTGTGCTACAGCACCAGACCATCAAAGTATAGACTCAAACTCACCAATGAACAAGCTAGATTGCCCAGCAGCCTCAATATTGCGGGATGGTTGGGTGGACCGGCATTCGGAGGTATCCCATATATCACTGGAATGAACACATCGACTCGGACCTCAACGTAGGCAGCAAGTCATCAAATCTGGAGTTAAGCATCTCGGCACCCAATTTAAATGATTGGCCAATAGAATTATAATATGGTCTCACCCATTTATATAGCAAAAACTAGCATTTCAAGGGATCCGTGATACATATACATACATACATACATACATACATTACATTACATTACATTACGTTACGTTACGTTACGTTACGTTACATTACATTACATTACATACATACATACATGTATACATGTATACATGTATACATGTACAGTATGGCACAGTACTTCCAGCATAGGTGTGCCGAAATGCCGTCTCAGACCTCATCAATTTCAGTGATTTTCAGTGATTTCACCGGATAGGTATCCCCTAGGATTCCTTACTATCGATCCAAAATTATGCCCTCCGGTAATCAAACATGGCGTGCTGGACAATCCACGATTTTACTTCGACGATTTCAACCTCCATGTAGTTTGGGGATGTGTGGGGATTTCCCAGCTAGCCATGTTTGATTACTGAAGGATCATGCATGTGAACTTTAACATCTTTAACTCATTGCTCAACCATCAAAAAGCAAGGTTTGCACATAAACCATGCAGTCAACGTCAATACTTCAACCGTTCTTTTCGAAGGCACTGATCAACCCATCACACAAAGAATGCCCCCCGTCTGTGATCCTGAGACCACGAGACGGAAAGCACGGAGATCTCATGTCTCCGAAGAAAGGTCCCCGTCTTTTTGTGACAACAGGGGATCCGAATTCTACCTCCCCACAGCGGCCTAGTTGGCTGGAATGACGTGGAAAAATGTGAAAGCAGTATCTTCATGTTTCCAACTTATGCTGAAACGCAGCTTTTATACTTGCACTCTAATGGAAACAACTATGAAAAAAACAAAGAAGATGTTCGCTAGAGATAAAAGCAATCTAAATGTTGAGTGTCATGTTCCAAAACCATGATCGTTTCAGGTAGGGTGACATATTATGACATATTGATGATGTGTAATTTTTCGGGGATATGCTTAATATAAAATATACTTAAACCACATGTTTTTGTTAGCTGCTTTCAACTCCCCATGCCTGTTGGTTTCAGGGGTCCGCTGCTAGGGACCCGCTGCTAGCTAGGGGCAAGTCATGGACACCTGAGATCTATCGCGGGGACGGAACCAGCAGAAACAGGAGATGTTTACCAACAGCCTGCAGACCCTAAGTCCAACATTGGGGTTCTGGACTATCTGTTCATCGGCTTGGTTAGGGTTCCCATGTTGGATTGCAGTGATTACAGTCATCCCCGGTCATAGAAACCAGTCAGTATAACCTGATTAACCTAGTATAACCACCCAAAACCATGAACCACCAAGGATGTTGGGGATTCCTCAGGGGATTACCAACAAATGTGGACCCTTGACCATGAAAGATGGCATTCTGACCCCAACATGGTCAACATGGGAGGTTGACCAAGAAAACGATGATCAACCATGGGGATTTTTGACGAACAAAACATGGATAGCATCACAGATGGCTTGCTGGAAATTTCTCCAATATAACAAATATATATAATATAAAATAATATAAATACATATGTATATTATATATAGATAATTCTCCCATTAAAGCTCCAGGTCCATTTGTGGGAACATTTCCCGTTGCAATGCTTGATTACCGGGTATTTTGACACACAATTTAGTGCGTATGAGGATTTGAAAAAGAAAGTTACGCTGAGGTTTTAGCCAACAAACATGGGGTTGTTGACCGATATAAAATCAATTATCAACCATATGAAGAGTAGAGACTACCAAAGGAGAACACATTTGACCAATGAAAGAAAGGTTGGATATATTGGATATTGGTCAATAGACTGCAGAAGTAGAGAACATATCAACAACTCATGCCATCACCAACCAAATTTTAACAAAACATGAGTGACAAAAAACAAATCTCGGGATGGTTGCCCAAACCAAACTGGTGATGTTACTCAATTTTGATCCTGATTATGTCCATGTTCATACCACGAATTAGTCATATCTTAAAATCATCTCAAATTGACTCAACTCTGTTGAATTCCCAATTTTCTGAGTTGACAACCAAACTTTACCCTCCAAATCCCAGCCTAAGGATACCTGCGCTTCCCAATGGGAAGCAATGGCGGCCTCGGAGAAAAGTCAAACGTTGGAATTTTGAGGAAAATTTGGATTTTAAGATAAATGATTGATTCAAATGTTGTTGATTTATGCTTATTTCATCAATGGGTCAAATGTGTCTTATTCATTGGAACCAATCCAACAAACATGCTTTTGAAACATGGATTAAAACTGGAACCGTTGGATTCCTTTGAGGATCTTAAAGGATTTCATTTCAATGACTTTAAATTGTGATTGTACAAAAAAGAAGGAAATTGGAGATGAAATCATCACATAGATGTTGAAAATCCCAAAAAATGAGGGTCTTGAAGGCCCAAACATGAGGATTGTAGCCATCAAGCGAACATCGAGACTTTCATGAACGTGTGGGATTAATAGCAGGCATGTATCATCATTTATCTGGTTTTGGAGTGATATTTGGGATTTAAGATTAGGTTTGTGTAGGAACATTAACAAGATACATTAACAATATCCAAAATATTATTGGGTTAGGTTTAATTTAAGATTTGAATGTGATTTTTTTTGGAACATTAACAACATGGGATTCACCCAGAACATCAACTTGGTGGCGGTTTCAGCCACTGCAAAATTTATGAAACCTGTAACTTTCAGTGGGGAAAAAAAAAATCAGGGCAACCACATCAGATGATATCAAATGCAAGTTTCAAAAGTCTCAATATCAAAGTGTATGGCTACAATAAATCCATCCATCCATCCATCTATCCATCCATCTAAACTAGTCGGCCCCATGAGTAAAACATCCTCCAACGATCCATGGGAATGTACCAGCTACCTCTTCACCATCTTTGACAAACAGGTCTGGGCAAATTACCCTACTTCACAACCGGAAAGCAGCCATTCAGAGTAATCCCATCCATTTTTGATGACAAGGGCAACCCAAACTGCTTAGCACCAACTGCTTAGCACCTCACCTTGCAACCAAGTTGCGGAACTCGTTTGGCAGGTGCTTTCTCCGCCGGCGGTGCTTTCTCCGCCCTGGCAAAGGGACGGACACACGATGTGAGGGCCATGGGGACCACATAAATTCCGTTCAGCCCCAGTAACAACATATATATATATATATATATGTGTGTGTATGTATATATATATATAATTATATATATGTGTGTGTTGATATATATATATATGTGACATATATATATGAGATATATATATATATATAAATATATCATATATATCAATAACATATCATATATTTATATATATATATGATATATATATATATATGTTATATATATATATATATATGATATATATATATATGTTATATATATATATATGATATATTTTGTTTATGTATATGTAGATGTGTATATATATATATATATATATATATATATCAATTGTTCATTTGGATTCAGATTGAAACGAGACTAATCTTTTGGGACTATCCGCTATCCCTGCACTTGTCACAGGGAAAAATGATACTTCAACTCCACAACAAGCCCTCCATGTTGTTTGGCTTTCAAAACTTCAACCTGAATAATTCATTTACTCATGAGCTTTCTCATGGTTGGTTCACCTTCCCAAATCATCCACTGAATAATCGAAGGAAGTTTAGAAGTCAAACTTCCGACAATATGGAGGATGAAAAGCAGAGCAGGGAAGAGGCAGAAAGAAGAGAAAGATTAGAAGAAAGAAGGGTAGAAGAGAAAGAGTAAGAAGACAGAAGATGCAGATGTGCGAAAAGGTCGCGAAACACTGTGTTTTTCCAATGATTTGTGGCTCCGGAGGGTCGAAAAGTAGGCTCGCTAAAGCGGCGGGTGCGGAGCCAGCTGGCCAGAGGAGAGATGAAAAATTGCACGCCGTTGT
>Ga0126342_10019118_pt1 | contig 11677 bp, 9 predicted proteins | sample Cyp1metagenome_FD_92528 | JGI IMG/M metagenome (GOLD analysis project Ga0126342, IMG submission 92528) | Coral microbial communities from Lord Howe Island, Old Settlement Bay, Australia - Cyphastrea 1 metagenome | ecosystem: Host-associated > Invertebrates > Cnidaria > Coral ... | reverse complement strand
TTTTTCCTTGGTTTTGGTTTTTTTGTTTGTTTTTTTTGTTTGCTTTTTTTTTTTTTTTGTTTTTTTTATTTTTTTTGTCAAACCCTATATTCTCTGTGTTGTTGGACTCATAATACTAAAATGAACTAGACAGATTTGGTTCATTGGTCCCCCCTTCCTATGGCTTGCTTAAATCTTCGTTTTTGATGCTGAAACCCTAAATCCTTGTTGACCTTGAAATGATCAAAATTACTGTTCATGCCTACTGATCCCTTCCCCTGGACGCCAGAAAGACTACACCAATTTTCAAAAGGGATTGCGTATTCCAGCCCCTCAGGTATGACTTGGTTTATGTTCACATCCAGAATTTCAACCGAGATAGTTATGTAATTATTATGTATCAATATAAATGCAACACACGACCAAAATCAATGGTAGATGAATAAAGTATACCTCTTCAGTCTTGATGGTAAAAGCATGTAACGCCCCAATTTGTTCCTTCAAAAAACATGGTTTGTGCTGTTAGCATTTTGTTGCTATTGTACAATGTGGTGCCCCATAGATAACTAATTTGGTTTATAACTACAACTTCACGTTTGGGTTTATGGCAATTATATCTATAATATTCTATAATTAGATGGGGTTATAAACCAACAAACATAACGTGCTAGCGGGCCCCACATTGTATGCTTTTCTTATGGCTTTTCCTGGCGAAATCACCATTATCCTATGGTTTTCCTATGGTTTTCCCATGGTGATCAACCAACGTTCACATAATGTCAGGGAACATCCTGAGGGGCCCAGCGTGTTTGGCCAGCAGGCAAGGCTGCATAAATATCGCAAGCCTGATCTCAGCACTGCGGTGTGGCAGGATTGATACAAAGTGGGGCCCCGGTTTGATAGCTAAGTTGAGCGAAATCACTACAATAAGTAGTTACCATAGCTATAGCTACAACTACGGTTTAATAGTATAAAACTTACCATCACTAGTATAAACAACTAGGGTTTATGGTAGTTATAACTTATAACTATTATAACTATAATTGGATGGGGTTATAAACCAACTTATAACTAGTATCAACCCCGCACTAATACCCCCCTGGGCTCATTAATTGGGACGGGGGAGTACCATTTTCGTTGCAGATTCCACTATTTGGAGAAAACCCTCTTGTGAATTAGTCAGGGTTATAGTCAGGGTTAATCCGGGGTTGAAACCACGTTAATTGAGACCATTCATCAACTTGGAGGGGACCCTCTTGTGATTCTTGCGCATCAATTCTCGGATCCCAAACATTACTTCAGATTCTGGAAACGACCAACCATGTGCGAGGCCATTCCCATCCCAATTTGGACCCACGACTGGTATAGATGATTGGTAGTTGACTTAGCAAGATGACAGTTCAGTGGGATTTGAACCCACTTAGATGACTGATTATCAAGATTTCAATTGTATATGATAATCCTGCAGTAGATAGAATGTGGTAAGTTTCAAAAATCATCCCATTGTCATGAAGATGTTTGACACGTCCATATTCATATATATATATATATTTTTTAATGTTTACATTCCTATATTCTATCTACTGCAGGATTACTATATATATATATGATTTGGAACCCGTTGGTGGCATATCATAAGTCAACCCAAGTTCTTTCCCACACCATCACACTACCTGACCTTGTTGGACACTTCACTTCCTCGGTGGATGCTGCTCTGATAAGGGGGAGTTTTCCATAAATGGTGGATAATGGTGATACCCCTAGTTTTCTGGTTGGTGGTATACCTACCCCTCTGAAAAATATGAAGTCAGTTGGGATGATTATTCCCAATATATGGAAAAATAAAAATTGTTCGAAACCACCAACCAGTTTTTCATCAATGGGAAAACAACCTCCAAAAAAATGTCCTCATTTTCCCCATATGGAGGTTTCCTGATGGGGGTACCCACTGTTCATCATCCATTTATAGATGGGATTTTCCCTGGAATCAACCATCCAGCGATTGGGAACCCCATTTTCAGGGAGCAGCTCTTTGGAGAAAAACTGTGGAGCTGCTTATTAGGTGCTGGGGGTTGAGTTCCCATGTTGGCGTTGAAAACATATGGACAGATGCTGCAAAAGCAAGTATACAGCCTAGAAGTGGTTTGAAAGAAGAATTATTGACAGAAAACCCAAATTCTTTACAGCTATTCATGCTATTTTGATTTTTAAGTTTCCCTCACACCCCCACAAAAATACAGATAATGCATCCCAATGCAAGATGTGGACGTGACCAGCATGCGACCAACCACCTTGCGCGTAAAAAGGACATGGACATGAGGATAGATGGGTGTATCTAGGTCAACTATGCCACCCTTTTCCTGTATCTAGGTCAATATTCATGATTCACTAACTTGAAGATCCAGGTCATTTGGGTTTCCTCTAAAATCATGGCCAATCTGCCAGATACCTTGCAAAAAATGACAAATTCTTAGCTGGTGAACGTAGATAATCCCATTGATACCAAAAGACTAAAGGATTAAACTAGCCATCCAAGATTTACCGAGTAAATACAGTTATGGTCCTTTACAAGTTATAAGTACTAACCAGTCACCCCATTTATAGAATCCCTATGGATCTAGCGGTACCTTCGCCAAGGGTCCCCAGGTCGCAAAGACTTCGCCGGGATGTTCTTTGAAGTGATGCCATTTTTTGTACATCCTGCTGAGCTCAATCCCCGGATAAATGGCTAGCCACCAGTTAGATTCATGGAATACCCCATTTTTGGGGATTATGTGGTTTATATATATATATGCTGAAATACATGGATTATATGACTCGCGGGGCCCGCACATCCACAAGGGATCTACGTTCACTAATCGCTCGCTCGCTATGGAAATCCACCAGTACGTCGATCATTTCCCAAGGGACAGCAGTGGATTTCCATCGCTGTGCAAGGGTTACAACTAGTGAACGTGACTTTTTGAAGCCAAACGAAGCCATGTTACAACTGCTCTCTTCAAACCTCCTTGGCTTCCAAAAATCCCTGAAATGTCGCTGAAAAACCAGCAACATCTCCATTTTCATGTACGCAAGGACAACTGCACCTGATGAGATGCACCAAAAGGTAGGCGTCTTCAGCTGATATAGCCCCGGGAGTGCCATCAGAAACGGCTGATAGCTGATAGCATTCAGCCACACAACCTACATAGCCAACAGCTATGAAAGGCTTGGAGGCAAGTTCAGTCCCATCAGGCAAATGCCAATAGGGCCTTTCCTCTGGAGCAACGGTGGAGACATCTCGAGTGAGCAACTGAAGGCCTTTCAGCGCATAGGTGGAAAGATGATTTGGGGGTGGTTTATGAGGGAAAATCCCATTAAAATCGATGATAACTAGGGGTACCCCTATTTTAGGAAACCAATTCTTAGGGAAGCTCTTTGCCTCTGGAAATTGAGACAGGCCAAGAAGCTGAGCACTGCTTGAGTTTAACTACTTGAAGATGATGTGAAAAAAAATAAGATGGGGGCATCAATCCCAACCCCTGTAAGAAGGGTTCCCAGAATGGATCAGGATAAACTACAATAATTCACTAACCTGAAATAAGGCTATTGGAATGATCCCCCTTTACATTCACCATCGTTCCAAGGCTCGCGACGTGAGATTGTCATAGTTTACCCTTCGAATGGATGATGATCTCCAAAATATATTGGATCGGAAAAAAACAAAACGAAGCAATCAACAACAAACAGGACTGTCTTGCCACTGCTAAATCCCCAGTTTTGTTGTTTCCATCATCCATTGCTTTGATATCCATCACCAATTATCCACTATAACTCCTCATGTTCGATAATTGGTTCCCATTTGTCCACCGTTCTTAGCATGGTTGGATTGGAAAAGGAATTCCCTTATAATATGGTTGTTTTACTGTTGAATACTATACACTTTTTCCACTTTTTCGGGCCGGTCTAGAAACACCTTAGATTAGACAACTTTGCCGATCTAAGTTAATGATAGTTAGATCCAGATTATTGATTATTATTAATTATTGTAATATATTGTCATACTGTTGAATAATCCACTTTCCATCAGATTATCCACTAGATATCAACAGTATTTAATTATCCCGTTAATCTGTCACCCATCCATAATCCATTTATCCAAATTTTCCACTTTTTCATTAGATACTACTAGTTAATAATACTTAGATATTAGTTACCTTATATTTTTGTAATGCTGTTTAATACTACTAGTTAGCATTACCTATTTAGATCCAACGTGGATTTATCCAAATCATCCATAATCCATCATCTATTAGCTACAATGTGGGGCCCCCAAAACAATAGCCAAGTTGGTTTCTAAACCCCATGAAAACTATAGATATATTTGCCATAAACCATACATAACCTAGGCAAATAAACCAACTTAGCTATCATAAATCAGCTATAAATCCCATGAATCCTCAAGTTTTCTTGGTTCAATCCGCATTTTCCCATGGTTTTCCCATGGTTTTCCCAGTTTTCCCATGGTTTTCGCACGGTAAACGAGCGCCCAGCTCCGCCCAGCTCGACTACCCGTTGGTCCTGGGATCGCCATGGAAATCGTTCAGCTGGAAGTCCAGTGGCAGCTGGCTTTCCTTGGGGATTTCACTATGGGACATGGGGAAACATTAGGAAAACAGTAGGAAAACCATGGGAAAATGCGGATTTAACCAGCAAAAATTGGGGAAACATTGGGATTTAGCTTGGATTTCACATAGGATTTACCCTCTGGTAAACTAACATAGCTATTGAAAATTGCCATTTATACTTGATTTTCCCATAAACAATGGTGATTTTCAATAGCTATGTTAGTTTACCAGAGGGTAGCTGATTTAAACACTCAAAGTGAGGGGACATGAGGATATCAACAAAACATGTAAACATCTAAACATCTGGTTGTGGGGAAACATGAGGATTTAGCTGATTTATATATCTATGATTACGTATCCCAAACTGTTGATTTACCAGAGGTGATTTACCAGATGGTAATGTTTAATCTTACTGGTAAAGTAAATCTAAGCATTAGGGGTTTCCTAAGTCATGGAGGTACCCCAATAGCTGGATGGTTATTATTTCATGGAAAATCCGAAAATAACATGGATGATTTGGGGGGTACCCCTATTTCAGGAAACTTCCAAATGGGGATTTAGCTGATTTAACCACTCAAAATGAAGGGAAATGAGGATTTCAACATATTTCAACACATGTAAACTTCTAAACATCTGGTTGTCATCACATCTGGGATACCCTACATCTGACATGATATGATTAGATCCAAGCATCTGACCTCTTTTTTTAACTACCTTTTGCAATTCGAGCCGATCTCAAACTCAGAAAGTCCGGGCCGACCCGATATCAAGAGGCATACCCTCTGGTAATCAAACGTGGCAGTGGACAATATGGAGGTTTCATAAAGGTTTGATGGAGGCTTTAATGGGAACATCATCTACAATGTGGGGCCCCCAAGATAGCTAAGTTGGTTTATAACTACAATAACTAGGGTTTATGGTATAATTGGATGGGCTTATAAACCAACAAACATAACGTTTGCGGGCCCCACATTGTATTTTTGTGAAGATTTTTCCATTGCCACGTCTGATTCTTGAGGGTGAAATCAATAGTACATGGCTGACAAGTTTGTTTGGTATGGTTGTCTAGGGCTGGGAGCAACCAAGCATTTTTTGGGGGTCCCAAAAGTTGCCCATCCAAAAATGGTCGTGGAAAAATAATCAACAAATGGTGTGGGACATCATGCGAGATCACCTACGATCAACACCAGGAGCCCTGACAACCCCTGACATGTGGAGCCTCGATGGACCGGAAAAAAAGGCCGGAAACTATGCTTCCCTATTCGCAATCGTAAGGGCAATATACCGGAAAAAAAACAACGGACCTGGGTCAATTTCTGGCGCCCTTCACATCAATCCAAGGCTGTGCCCATTTCTGGTTGCTGATTGAGCCTACCCCTCTGAAAAATATGACTTGGTCAGTTGGGATGATGACATTCCCAACTGAATGGAAAGTCATAAAAGTCCATGGTTCCAAAGCACCAACCAGATTTCATCGATTCCTGGTTTGAACGCTGAAAGCCATTGAAACCGAAAGACCATTTCAGCCCTGGCCTATTCTGGATCCGAGCATCCCAATAATCAAAGAGAGAATACTCCTGAAACGCCATGAAGCTGGTGTGGCCTAGACATGTCAAATAATGTCATGAACCCAGATGTTTTATGATGGGAAGCCAAAACAAAAAATGATGGGATGGATTGATCCTGTAATTCTGAAATAGGTCTACACAAATATGTTTGCTACTTGCATGAGTCATGCCGGAATTCCTTGTTTACGAAGTCGCTTATCAACAAACTTGAGTGGCAAAACAACTACTACCGGCATTACTCCTGTACCTGATTCATATAGAAGTCCAGGTGAGTCCAAATTCTTTGTATTGGTAGCACATCCCTATGCAAATCCCTGCAGATTGTCTCACAAATGCGCCATGGTCAGGTTACACGGGACGAATTGGTTATGGTTATCTCATCATGAAATGGACAATTATCATGTTGGGCATAATTCACTTCCGTCTTAATGATGGAATGACCATGCCAAACTACATAATTACTATTCATACGTAGGACTTGTATCTATCTATCTATCTATCTATGTATCTATCTATCTATCTACCTACCTATCTACCTATCTATCTATCTATCTATATTTCTATCTATCTATCTATCTATCTAGCTAATCTATCTATCTATCTATCTATCTATGTATGTATGTATGAATGTATGTATGCACGTATGTATGTATGTATGTATGTATGCGTCTATGCGTGCATGCGTGCATGCGTGGAATGCATGGAATGCATGGAATGCATGCATTGAATGCATGCATGGATGCATGGATGCATGTATGCATGTATGTATGCATGTATGCATGTATGCATTTATGCATGTATGCATGTATGTACAGATGCATGTATGCATGTATGCATGTATGTATGCATGTATGCATGTATGTATGCATGTATGTTTGCATGTATGCATGCATGCATGCATGCATGTATGCACGTATGCACGTATGCATGTATGCATGTATGCATGTACACACGTATGCACGTATGCACGTATGCATGTATGCACGTATGCACGTATGCACGTATGCATGTATGCTTGTATGCATGTACGCATGTATGCATGTATGCATGCATGCATGTATGTATGCATCTATGTATGTATGCATGTATGTATGCATGTGAAACAGGTCCCAGTTCTCCTTTCCCTTGGCGACCACCGTGATATTCCTGCCATACTCAAAGTCTCCACGGAGCCAATGCAACGGCTGATGCATGTCCTCACCGCTGATGCAGAAAAACAATGGGGGTCTTGGAACGAGAGATTGCATCGGAAAAAAAAACAACACAAGAGTCAGTTTGCATCAAAAACAACACCGTCAGCAAAGAAAACTATTGTAGGTTTTGTTTAAGTCACGTTTCTATCTTTTAAGGGTTCCTGTAAGTCAACAGCACGGATGGAACAAAAAACAACCAACATCCGGATCAATTCATGCATATATATATAATTGTATATGTGTATATATACACGTGTAAATGTATATATATATATATATATACGTGTATATATGTATATATATTATAATATAATATTATCTTAGCAAAAAATCAAAGCTACTATTGACCGCAACAAACAAATGCGTATCTTAATGTTGGGGCAACAAAAAATCATCCAGGTGAAAATGGAAAACAATGTCATGGTTACCATCCCCAATGACTCACCATTTTTATCGGTGGGATTCGTTTACCATTCCCGGTCATGGCTGGTTCATTGTTTTACCCACATCTTTCTTTGTGATGTTTCTTGTCATTGGGTGTATGTTTTGGCCAGTGAAACCCAAGGGTAGTGAAACCTACGGGTAGTTTCCTGCAACATATATCCTTTCCTAAAATACTTCATTTTGCACAAAGCAATATCATCTGGGCTTAAACCGCTGACTTCCCAAGGGCTAAAAGGTCAGGAGACAGGCGGAAAAGCGCTAGAACGCCTGAAATTGAACATGATCTACAAATATCTACAATCTACACAATCTTCATGGATTAGCCTATATGAACATGATCTACAATCTATACAATGTGAGGCCCCCCAGATAGCTAAGTTGGCTGATAACTCCAATAACTATGGTTTATGGTACTTATAACTATAGTATTCATGGGGTTTATAAGCCAACAAACATAATGTTTGGGGGCCTCACATTGTACATGTGCATGGATTTTCATGGATTTTCCACATTTTTCTTTATGGAAAAAATGGATGGCACCGGCACCGTTGATCAATCCAGTCGGACCCAGTGGGTCCCCCACGGTCCCCCACGAAGATGGCGAGCCAACGCAACTCGTCTTCCGGTGTCTTCAACATGTCCTTTTTGCAAAGCGCAGCTCGAAAGCCCAAGGAAAAGTGTAGGAAAAGTATGGGAAATACCCTGGCAAACATCAAATCCATGAACAGTTAGGGAAACTTCTATGATTTTTACAAAAACTGAAGATGTGAGTGACATAGTCCATGTCAGTTACCACTTTCTTCGGCAGCAAGGGACTCGAAATTTCGCACCAGGTCATCAACCCTTGAGATCAGCTTGATTTGATCCTTGGAGTTGATCCCTGGAATTGCCTCGATCGCAGTGAAACAGCCACTAGGACTGACTATCCCTTCAATGTAAGCAACACCGTTTCTGACATTCGTCGTGAGTTTGTCAGTTCTGAGAAGTGCCTGAACACCACCAGACTGTCCAACTGCGCAGCTGGGCGTTTGACACATTGACCCCAACAGACAGTGCTCTGGTGTTGGGAGCAACCCTGTCATCACATGATGACTTGTTATGGAATGATTATAGTTTCAAAACTTCCATTTCTTAATGTGGCGCTATGGGTTTTCCCAGAAGTTGCCCTCTGTTAACATAGCTATGGAAAACAACATGTTTGAATAGGTAAGACCATCAAACTCAATGAAACACTTTCCATTTCTATGTTTAGTGTACCTCAAACAAGTGCCTCAAACAAGTGCAGTTCCAGTTATACCTGGATTTATAATCAGAGTTAAAGGGGTTACTTTCCAACCTATTGGGGATTGTTACAACTGTTATAGCCACAGCTATGGCCCAAAATACCAGGTATAAGTACTAACAAAACCCCATTTATGGAATGTGTAATCCAATTTATAACCAGTTATGGCCAATTATAATCCAATCTATAACCATAAATAAGCATTTACCAATGCAATTATGGTCATTTACCAGTTATAACATGTTATATGTAACCATTTATAACTGGTAAATGACCACAATTGCATGATTTTCGTCCCAACTGCACCCCAGTTGAACCCAGGAAAACTGGCATCCCAGCATCCGAATAGTGAGCGGCTTCTGGCAACTGCTTGAAGTTGGACCAGTAATCCGAAACGGGCATCCTCTGAGAAGTGGGAGGATGCCAAAATCTATGGCAAATTTCTGTAGGAATTACAGGGAAACATGGATTTAACCAATGTTAATGGCTATTTAACGGCCGTAACTTGGATTTATATCACCATTTGAAGATTTTACCATCCGACAGTAGGAATGAAATGATGAAATGGGATTTGTAAGAATGGATATGATGATATGAACCAAAGTTGGGGTGGTTTTGATGGGAATTACATGGTACACCTCAAAAAAAAAACGCTTTACAAGTGAGACATATTGTAAATGATTGTGGTACATTTCCATTTGTTTAGCCTTTACAAGTGGGATTAAATGATTGTATAATGACTGTAAACAGACACAGTTTATCAACTTGATATGTTTTATGGTCAAGTTACATGGGCTAAATATTAGGATCAATGGGGCGCTGGATTGTTCTGACCGTCCCCTCTTGAGGCTGCAGTCCCGACGAGAACTGAACTTCTACAATGACATCATGGTGAACTTCTACAGAGAACACACATGACATGTGGATCAAATCATCTGGCCCCTCTGTGGTTGATTAATAGTGGTTAAGAGTGGTTCATAGTGATTCATAGTGATTAATACCTGATCTAATGAATAATATATCTGGTTGGTGGTATACCTATCCCTCTGAAAAATCACAATCTGTCAGTTGGGGGTGTTATTCCCAACTGAATGGAAACACAAAAAAGGTTCCAAACCACCAACTAGTAATTGTTTGGTTTTGAAAACCAACAAAAACAGACTCTCATGATGAAGCTTGTCTGCAAATCATTGTCAACCTTCCCGCTTAGAAACCGCAGGCACTACCAGTACTCAGCAAATGTGTTCAACACTGCAGTTAATCACTGCAGTAAAGGCCCTTTACCAGTTATAAGTCAGTAAGTCACCCAACTTATGGCATAACAACCCCATTTATAATAATTTAAAACCATTTCAACTTCTAACTAGTAGAGGGCCATAACACTCACTGCATCAGTCCTGAAGAAATCCGACTGGGGATATTCTCGCATCAGAGCATCCTAGGCGAGGTGACCGTTGGTGTCATCCCATCAAACGTCGAAAGTTCACCGACTCATCAGTCACTGGATAACTGGTTGGTGGTTGAGCCTACCCCTCTGAAAAATGATGGAGTTCGTCAGTTGGGATTATGATTCCCACTATCGGGAAAAATAAAATTCATGTTCCAAACCACCAACGAGATAATTTTACAACTTCAATGAAGGCTATTAATGTTGGCAAAACATTAATACACCACCACATTTTTGATGGTTTATACCATCCATTTATGGTGATTTTGGGGATGGTATATTATTGTTTTCAATGAAGGCTACCCTCTGGTAATTTGTTACATAGTTTCTGAACATGGCACATTCATAGTTGATTTACCTATTAAATATGGTGATTTTCCGTCGTTATGTTAAATTACCGGAGGGTAAGACAACGTACTACCTGCAGGTTTCCTAAAATCGAGGTACCCCGAAATCATCCATGTTCGTAGGATTTTCCATGATAAACCATCCGGCTATTGGGGTACCCCCATTTGAAGAAATCCCCCATATGCCATATGGGACATCAGCCTTTTGAAATGTTCAGGATCCTAAAATGGAGGTACTGTACTATACAAGATCATATTTTGTGAGGATATTCCCTTACATAGGCCTAAAAAATATACCTAAACTAATGGTAGGTGCCTACAATAAATCGGTTCCTGTTGCATGGCCATTGAACATCGGGCTTTACCGGGATGATATTTTTGTGATACACACGTATCCTGAAGGGTTTGTATCAAGGTGAGGTGCCATGAATGGCGAATGTGTATCGTCATTTTCCAACTGCAACCTCATCTGAGCGATTAAAAGCTGATCACATATCTGAATCTGAAGTGAGCAAGTGGATAGCGTCATATCAAAGATGTCCATGAGAAGCAAAAACCACAGGGTTAGCTCGTGCCACTGCTAGTGATTATAGATTTGATCTACCCCCAGGGCAGTAACAGTGAGCACAAGCCAGGGGCACAACATGAGCACCAGCCAAATGCAGAAAATAAGGGTCTAATCTGGTAATATGATACGGATAAATTCTTATACCAAAACCAAAAAAAGGATCAGGTAGACACCATGAATATGTAAATCATCAAATGGTTGAAAAAATGTTTCATGTGAATCGGAAGGAATCAAGCTGCACA
>Ga0126342_10019117_pt1 | contig 11677 bp, 9 predicted proteins | sample Cyp1metagenome_FD_92528 | JGI IMG/M metagenome (GOLD analysis project Ga0126342, IMG submission 92528) | Coral microbial communities from Lord Howe Island, Old Settlement Bay, Australia - Cyphastrea 1 metagenome | ecosystem: Host-associated > Invertebrates > Cnidaria > Coral ... | reverse complement strand
GTTTCCGACCGTTTCATTTTTTCTGAACGATTAATTGGACCAATTCCATTTATGGAAGGCTGATCCAGTGCAAACCCGTGCAAACCATGACGCTTAAGTTTTTTGGTGCGACCCTTGTGCGCGTACACTGCACCAAATATTGCGTCTTGACCTTGGTATCCAATATTTCCTAAAAATCGCAAAATCCCAGGAGCTCGTGAAATTTGATAGCATATTATATACATAGGCGCGCACACACACATGTTTATATATATATATGTACATATATCAATATATCAATTCCAACTAGTTAATATGGTTTAACCACAATTTAACGGGATCCACGATGTACGGGGAATGGAATGCACAATTTATATATACCTCCCCGTAATCAAACATGAATATGTAGTAGTACATCCTCGACATCAATTTCAACATTTTATAATATTCGTCAATTTGTAACCCGTATTTGCCATGCTATTGGTATCGTCGCATCTACGTATTATCCCCAGAACCCGGGTAATCAAACATGGCGTGCTGGAAATTACTGCGTTTAGTTCGGTTATTGTTCCTTTTAAATGCCCATTTTTGTTCGAGGATTTTCCATTGCTATGTTTGCCGGATGGTTTATACATATACAATAATATACACATATAAACAGCAATCCCCAAAAAAGACGCCAAAAAGTTGGAAGCCTGTGGAAAGCATCGAACTACCATCCTGGAAACACGTTTCGACATTTTTCTCTTGGGTGCTATAGTATCCCCCAAAAAATGGAAGTTGGTAAAATCCTGCTAAGGTATACTGATAAAGTACCTTGTGTCTATTTTTTGGGTACCACAATTCTTGTTACATATATACATATATATGTATATATGCAGTGTATGTATATATATATATGTATATATATATGTATATATATATATATATTTTTATATGTACATATATATATGTATACTTACTGTATCTCTTGCTGCATGTAGAATCTCTGCTGTATATAATAAATGTATCTATATACCTGGAAGCTGACTGAATGACCCAACTTGTGTATGACTCAGCGCTAAAAGTTGGGATCATCCCAGTGGTAAAAGTGATGGACCAGAGGTATTATCACCGTGGAGAGTGGGATGATACCCATGTTCCACTTCGTCCGTGCACTGTGTATATATATATATAGAACGTATAATTATATATAATCATATATATTTATATATATAAATACATAAATATGTGTGTGTTTCGTGTTCCCCTAAACGTTGCCCAACAATCATCCACTGTAAGAAATATGCGAGCACCATGGAATCGGCATGGTATCAGTGCAGTTGGATGATACCAGAGTTCACTCAACCCCGTTAAAAACGGTTTTGATTCATGAAAACTACCCAGATGTTCTTGTTTTTCTTCCACCCTTTTTTTGGTACCTGATACCTAGGATGGTGGCACCCTGTATGCTCCATGTACAGGTATTTTCCTATGACAAACCTATGATATCCCCAATTATCCCATCCAATCCTTAGTATTGCATAGTATTGCCACTTTGAGACCAGCCAAGGATTTATGTGGCTTCGGAAGACGCCAACGCCCCGTGGAGGTCTTCATTTGGAAGGCTAACACCAGGGACTGGAGCGTCGCTCAACCAGATGGAACCCGGTAGACGCGTATCGTCAGAGTTTGCGCTGAAAAACGTTGAGCATCCATGAAGACCCCATGTTGGGGGATGGTTTATGCCCGGCTTTCGATTTATTTTGAGGGGTACCGGGTATAAACACCCAATAGTGGTTGGACGGCCATACCCTATAGAAGGTGTGATTTGACCATGGCATGAGAGATCCTTTGGTGCATGTGGTGTGGCAGGTAAAGGGCTTACAGAGCGCTTCCTCCAAACTCACGAAGCCCAACGATCTCTTTGTCGAGTGCCACATGGGTCTCTCCATTGAAAGTGTGAGGATGAAGCTGCAGATAAGATGATTAGGATATTTGAGATATTTAAGATCGAAATCAAATGGTCAACGAAATTGACCCACCTAGATGGCATCATTGGGCGAGTTTTTTTTATCTCAACAACACTCACGGTGTGACGGGACCAGATGCCAATGTTCTGCAGAATCCTCACTACTTGGGAACATTTTAAGCCTTCTTCAAACATGTCAAATACTGTCCACTAGCAAACGCGTTCGATGGGAGAAAATCAAAACTCAGTATACAAACACGATCGCATGGACAAAAATGTGTCATTTTCAGGTGCCACGTTTGAGTTCTTATGTTCCCCCCCCCCAAAAAAAAAAACTTGGAAGACGATTCTCGATTCTCCTGTGATACTTTGCCCAGCCATTGCCAGGTTACAATGAGCCCATGCGCACGCGGGTGCATAACAATGCAGGAAGTGAAGCTGTGATTCGTGAGTCCTTTCAGATCAATATCGATGTGACTCGCTGGGAAGCAGATGTCCCGTGGTTTCAGTGGCTACCGAGAAACACGTTTTCAAACGGAAGATGATTATTTAAACCAACTACAAGTACATAGGGGATTCCCCGTTGTCAGGTTCATACATAGTAATTTTCATGGCACTTCAAATTCAGACAACTCCCCCTGACAGCATGAAGGAACTCGTCCAACATCATGGTTCTCCTTTCATACCCTCTTCATTCCATGGTTTCTTCAACTTGTTTGGGACTAGGAGTCCTGCACAGAAAAGAGTTTATTCGGCCTGACCATTTCCTGCACAGGTTGTTGTTAGACAGGAAGTCCTGGGAACCTGTTGAACAAGTCTTGATTGAAACCTTTCTTTTGCCAATTCAAGATATGAAGAAATCTAGACAAACATTAAAAGTCTAAAAAAGTCCAACAAATGAAGCCAAAAAGAAAGAGTGTCTAAAAGGCAAAACAAGTAAGAAAAGCGAACGAACAGGAGCAAAACTCAAGAACAAACATCACATTCCAAAAAAGTTCCGGACTCCTTTCATAGATTTCGGTAATTTGTTTTGGTGAGGCTTGGCTTGGTGAACTGCACCATACTAAAGGCTTCAATGGGTCAAGGACAACGTTAGGTCTTCTTGGGCTGAGGGTGATCTAGAGTCATTTGGCCTGGTTTGGGTTCTATTACTTTTCTCTGGGAGGCCCTACAACTTGAAAAAAAAACGCGTATCAATATTGTCACTTGAAAGACGGCATGACGGGAACCATGAAAACATTTCAATTAGTTCAGGAGCTGATGGCTTGAGGAACATGCCAACATGATCCAACATGTGTTCAATAGCTTTAGTATCCCAACATATCCCAAGCGCTCCGATGGTTGATATCTCCCGCATTCCCAGAGCAGGTACCGATATTAGTACCGATGCAATCCGATGCACTGAGGAGAATGCTGCTGACGCATTGATGACGCTGCTGGTGAAAGATCAGTCGCTGTTAGCCAACTCAGAAGTTGTGGCCCGGCCGTAACTGGGGTGCCCTGGAGGGCCCGATGCAAGCTGGCATGAGGTACTGCGGTAAGCCACTCCAACAGATAGGCCTTTGAAGATTTGAAGATTGATTACCCCCACTAATTCACTAATTTGACATTTCAGGGTTGAAGCCCCTGCAAATGACTGAAGAATCGTCCCAAACAAGTGGATGGAAAAGCTGCCTGGCAGCAATATGCAGCAATGGTTTCCTGCAAAAATGTCTCTTAGATCAATCAATGAATCAAGCCAGTCATGTTACGAGCCAGACATGAGCCTAAAACCATCACCTCTGGTCATGGTCCACCTTGGTATCCCGAGGCGCGAGTGACTCTTTCCACGCGGGAGCTTTGTGGTATAGAGGCCATTGTCACAGTTTTCGGTGCAGGGAAGCGATGTGAGGAACGGCCAAAGTTCCAGGGAAAATGGACAGGAAAGCAATGGAAAGCATGGATGTGATCATCCAAAAGTGTTTTCACTCTAACATCCTTGAAACTTTAAGCCAAATCCCCATTCATTGGTGGGCAAATCACCCCTTCCCCCTAATATTGAAACCCCCCAAGCGAAACCATGGTTTAGTAACTAGTACTTGATCTATTCATGAATTGGGGGGCCAGTCAGATGGAATATTTGATATTATTTAATGTTGAATGGTTTATATCATCAATCATGACGATAAACTCAAATTCTACTCAAATGGTTGATGGTTGGCCCACATTTTTCAGTTTTTTTTTCTCGGAACCGGAACTACCTCACCATTTTCCATGGCTTACCCTTTGGTATATGTAACATAGCTATGGAAAATGGAAGATTTATAGTTGGTTTACCTATATTTATAGTTGGTTTACCCATTTATAGTGGATTTTCCCATGAAAAATGGTGATTTTCCATAGCAAACTGTTGGTTTACCAGAGACCGCTGTCCGCCCTCTGGAACTTGTGAGGATCAGACGGGAAAACGTCGAAGCACGTTCTCCTATACCGAGGCCTGGGAGAGTGGTAGCGACGAAGGGACTTCCCTCCGTTTCCCCCTTGTGAAGGAATGTGCAAATGCACATATATAAGTAGATACTATATATGATTATCTATGAAACATGATGAAACATGCATGTCATTATATGTGTCATATTTAGTACAAATAAAGTATGTTCATGTAGTATGGTGCATTGATTCCAGCGAATTTTAATCTGTAAGGTGTTTTTCCAAAAAAATGGGAGGAGAAAAAACATTTGGAAACCCAGATGCCCTCGGGCATTGCCGCAGGACTCATTCTTAGAATTGACTCTATCACCGTCAGGCACCATTTGGATGCTTGGCGTGATGCTGTGGGGATGGTTAAGCCACATGGTAGCGGTAAACATCGTTTGTAGAGAACATGGTTTACCAATTGGATTTACCCTCTGGTAATTTAAGACTTTGCTATCGAAAATCCCCCAATTCAATAGGCAAATCATCTATAAATGAGCATTTTCCATAGGCTGTACCACATTTTACATCATTTTACCCCCCCAATTCTCGTTTTTGTTGCACGCCATGCACCATCAAAATCTGGCCCCATGTTCCGCGCCAAAGGTTGGCGGTGGCACCAGTAGATGAAGCCATGGGTGATGAGGAAACCAAGCTTTTGCTGCACAGCGAAGACTCGTTGCCCGGCCATGGATAGCCATGGATGGGAAGAGGGTGCACGGGTAGGGGAAGAAGCTCAACGTTACGAAAAACTTTTTTAATTCCTATACATATAGACTATCATATAGATACCCTGCCCTTCCAAAACCGAGAAATTTCCAGGCGTGAGGGGTAAACACGGGTTTTACCGGGTAAAATCCGGTTTTGCCCTTTTCACTGCAGATTGTAGCTGGCTGTTGTTCTAGAAGATCCACGAGGTATGTTGAAGTAGTGGGCTGATATGTTCGGCTCTTTCGACGGGACTGCCCGATCTTAATGGTCCGACTTATCCGCGCATCCATGCCTTTATTTAAAATAAAATGTCATAAAGAAGTGTGAAAAATATCAGCACAGTTTGGTGGCTCGAACCCGTGTTTCAAAACATGCGTTATCATGGGTAAATCATGGTTATATCACGGGTAAATCACGGGTTGTGGAAAATCCCGGTTTTGTACAGAAACTGCCCCAAACCAGGGTTTTGGGTGCAAATCACGGGTATATCACGGTTATAACACGGGTAAATCATGGGTTTATATGGGTTTGAGGTTGGAAGCAAACCCCCCCCCCAGATTACCTGCAAAAAAAATGAAAAAATATGCAGTCAGTTGGATTAAATGTTATCATATGTTATCATTTCCGGTGTGGTCCACAAAAAAATCACGAAAAGAGATTGCTTCAAACAGCACCCATGCTTGTCAAATCAAATGAGCAGAGCCTTAATGTCAAATTCATTTGGATATCTTCACATCGGCAAAAAATTGGGGAAAAAAAATGGTTTTGGCCAAAAACCGGGTTTTCCGGGGTTTCCATTGCCCGACAAAACCGAGGTTTACTCACAAACCCGAGAAATTTCCAGGGTTTGGAGGTATAGGGTAGATATAGATATACTGTAGATATATAAGTTATATAGATAGATATTTAATGATATTTATAGTTTATAGCATGTGTCTTGATCAATTCAATTTCGCCATATTCACCATATTTTCTGGGTGTCAGTAGAGGCTACGTGCGATCTTTCGGCTGTAATCCCTGCATCGAGGCTACTGCCGTGTTGAGCTGAGAAACAGTCTCGCCAATTCAGTGCACGGACCACCAGAAAGATGGTGGAAGCTCCAGCTGGGACGCCCCAAAAGGCCGGAAAAAAAAAAACGGTGACGTTGCAAGGCCCCCAGAAGGCTTTGGGGCGGTGAGTTTGGGAGGTTTGAGTTGGCATGAGAAGGCTTTTGGAGTGAGATCACGTAGGTTTGTGGCAATATGTGTACATATATGTATAATATATATATATATACACATACATATAGTGATATTAATAACTAATAGTGGTTAATAGGGTAGAACCAACAACAATAGGAATATGATGATGATCTGGTTGGTGGTTTGGAATATTTTCCATATATTGGGAATAATCATCCCAACTGACGAACTCATATTTTTCAGAGGGGTAGGCCAACCACCAACCAGATATACTGTGTATGTGCGTGTGGCAAGATAAGAACTGATAGCTACTTCGAACAGACTGACCATTTTATGTGGTGGATGCACCCCAGCCATTTGTTCGTCAGGGAGCCGAACGTGGAATAGATCTGCCGCTCTGCCTTTGTGTTTTTAGGCCCAGGTGGGGTGAATCATTCCATCCTCGTAAATGTATGATTAATATGATTATATATGGTAACTATCTATAACTCTATACTCTATATATAATTACATATGTGTTATATTACTAGAAAATCTATATTGTATTTCATTGCTACTATTATTGATCACTAAAATCACGTAGCCTCATCGCACCCTCACATGCATGTCCACATGTCCAAATCAGAGGTAGCATGTCTTCCGGTCCCTTAAATCACCAATAAAATGATCACATTATGTCACATAATCACGCTGATTTAAGTGGTAATTCGCTATCGTGGCTATCGGTGATTCAGTGCATCACCCTTCAAAGGTGCTGCTCCATGAGGTCCATTTAGCCCCATGACGTGCAATGATTCTTGAAGAAAGTCACCACGCTCAGCTGGCTTCAGTACAACATGGAAGCAGCTGAATGGACAAACTCAGCCTGGATCGCTTCACCAAATGATCAAAAAGCTGCCAGCATCAGATATCGATATCACCAGCTATCATCAGATACTTCATCAGATACTTCATCAGATATCCGCACATGTGGCTTCAGATACATCAGATCTCAGGCCGCACACAGTCAGATCACCCAAGCTGCGGAAAAAAAGCGCAGCTCAGGCAGCGGTTTTTGAGGTATGGCATTTCCGCGCGCCATGTGCTGCACAGTGATGCCGCCGGAAGGCACTTGTGGATGGGCCACAACTCGCATGCACTTTCTCCTAGAAAGCGGTTTTGTCCATCCAAATGGGATGATCGTTCGGATGAGTCCCTTAACCTTCGTTCAGAGAATCTACTGTATCCAATGCTAGCATATCTAGCATCTACTAGCTCCCAATTGTTTTTCGATTGAAACCCCATTCTGCCCTCCATTTGGGTATGTAATGTTCTCATGGGTTGGCTCACCAGCTAGTAACCAACTCAAATCGCCAGTGATTGTCTCATCAGCAACATTGGGGGGTTTTTGAAGTATCCTCTGGTAATTTAACATAGCTATTGAAAATGGTGATTTATAGTGAGTTTACCCATTGAAAATGGGTGGATCTTTCCATAGTTATGTTAGTTTACCAGAGGGTACCAGATAATCTACATACCCAAGACATCCTAATAGATGTGGAAAACGAACCATTTTAGGATCATTTTCCCCTTGGGGAGTTCCTGCCTGTTCCAGAGGAGCGGCTGTTAGTTCCAGTTCCAGCCAGAAATTCAGCCAGAAGTCAGGCAGTAAATGATAGTACCCTCTGGTAATTTGACGTAGCTATGGAAAGATCCACCATTTTTGATGGGAAAATCCACTACAAATGGCCATTTTCAATAGCTACGTTAAATTACCAGAGGGTAAATGTTCTTGGGGCTGGGTCAGCCAGCAATTACCATAGATAAAAAAAGTCACCAAGATCACCAAGAATGGAATCATACGTTAGTTTCAAAATCTGAAGTAAGGGATTTCATAAATGCTACCACCCCCCCATCCTATAGATTATTGTAAAGGATAATAAACGGTAGATTCAAGCAAAAACACATTTATAGCTTCCAGATCCACAATCTATAGTTGGAAAAACATCGCCTATCCTCCTTTTTCTAGCCATAGTTGAGGACAAAAGTCACTACCTATAGCTTGTAAAAAAAGACAAAGGAGAAAATACCACCAGATTAAAAGAAAGAACGCCATTTGTAGTTGACAAAAGTCATAACAAGATCATATCAATCGTGTCAATCAAACAAAAAATCAATGATGGATCATATCAATCAATGGATTGGTTTAAGGGAAAAATTACAGGAAAGTCCCATATTTCATGGGAAAACCGATGGTTTCCGGTGAAGATTTTCCCTTAAACCTCAGGCTGAGGGCCGTGGCCCTGATGGAGGGCCCAAGCTTGGTGGCCGCGGCACGACTGGAGGAGGGAATCCCCAAGTTGCCCCTCGGCCTGGCGAACTGCGAAGATGTTTGGGTGAATGAACATCTATGGAGGATACATACATGTATATATATATACCCTCTGGTTATTTAACATAGCCATGGAAAATGGCCCATTTATAGATGGTTTACCTATAAAAAATGGTGATTTTCCATGGCTATGTTAAATAACCAGATGGTATATATATCCTACAAGGTGATGCTCCATAAAGGTGGTGAACAGAACTCCAATTTCGCGTTTGGGGTTATGGTAGATATATCTGTGATTACTGTGGTTTATAAACTAAATGGAGGTTTCCTAAAAATTGCGGGGTACCCCGAAATCATCCAAACTTTTATAGACCAGTTTAGTATTGAAACGCATGGTTTTGGGGATCCCCCATTCTAGGAAACCGTCATATATCATCATATTGTTTCTCATTGGATCATCATACGTTAAACATGATATTGATATATATATATATATACAGTATGTATGAATGATGGATGTTCATCCACTGATTTTAATATACGAATCCCCAAAAAGGTGTCGAACAGTGTTTCCAGGATGGTAGTTGAATGATATTTCATGATATTTTCCTCCTGGCTTGAGGTGTCCAGCTTTTCAGATTCATTGAGGTTGCTGTTATGGGGATGTAATGGTTGTTGGGTAATGTTGGGTATATCGTTGGGAGATGTGTTTTCATGAACATTTGAATGATCGGATGAATATTTGCTGAAGTATGGGAATATAATGGGGATCGTTAAGCATATATTGTTTGATGGAGTTGATGTTTTTTGATGCTTAATATCGACGTTGCCACAACGTCACAACGTCAATGATGGTGAGGATTGGGGTGATTACGGTGAGGGTCCGAAAATGGCCGAAGATTTTCATGTTGGTGAATTTCTGTAATTGATCTAGGTTAATGATATGATTCACGCATACTTGGGCAAATCCACCTCCTTTTACTCTTAAAACTAAACTAAGAAAACCTTAAGTTTAATATAGTTCAATCGTGTGCTTAGGCTTAGCTACATTCCAAAATCATCCCACTTGTAATTCCTTGTGCTCTAGATATTTTTGAGACCTTGAATGCTTCTGAGATGTGGGTGGGCGCCAGAAAGTGCACGGGATCCTGTCAGAATTGTTGTTGAGCTACCCTTCGCTAATCAGATTTGGCTAGCTGGGAAATCCCCAGAAGGTGAAGGTTTATGGCTAAGAAATTCATCTATAAATGGGTCATTTTCCAGTGCCAGGTTGAAAAAACCATAGGCTGTGTGGAAAATTTTCAGCAGTTACCATTCTGAAAAACACCCTTTGGAAGGCTTGATCTCATACATGACTTAGCCACCGGAATGCCTCCACAATCCTTATGCCCTGTGATTAGCTAAGTAGGTTTATATTTCATAAATTCACTGGATTTCATGATGATTCGAACTATACTTTGGTGGGTTTATCAACCGACTTAAACACGTTTTTTCCCCGAAACGACCGCGGAGGTTGGTGAAGGTGAGTCCAGCTACAGCTGGAAACAATACCAAGAACCTGGGAGAGGCGATGGGCAACCGTTGGCCATCATAATTTGAGTTACCCTCTGGTAAACTAACATAACTATGGAAAATCACCATTTTTAATGGGAAAACTCGCTATAAATGGCCATGTTTTTCGAATCTTTGGTTGATGTAGTAGGTTTAAGATACCCTTCTTGGTAATTTGTTACATAGCTATTGAAAATGGCCATAGAAATATATAGTGGATTTACCCATTGAAAATTGTGATTTTCCATGGCTATGTTAAATAACCAAAGGGTACTCAGTTTTGGCCCATGATGCCATATGTTGAGCACAATGATATGAGTTAATTACTCAAATTTGGCCCATAATCAAAGCCATATGTTGAGAGAAAAACGTATAAATTTTTCAATGTGTGATGTAACAATATATGATCCTAGGTACGAACTGCAGACCACGAAGCGCCAGGGAACATATCGGCAGTAGCATCACCAGACATACTCATGTGGCATAACACATGGCCAATGGGAAATCCACTACGACTGGGGAATCTACAAGGAATATTTTTCAGTTTTCGGGGATTCCTTAAGCTTAGCAAATTCACGTAGATTACCATTGAACATGATGTCATGATGTTTCTTTGTGATGGAATGCTGGGAGGTATGGAACAACTCCCCATCCCACCGTCCTTACGTCCTTTTCCCACTGGTTAATCAACAAAGAGGGATTTTTTTCACAACCCTCCCCAGCTATCACAGGCTTCAACTCATGGAGGGGTCTATGTTACATAGTCAAAGGATGTTGAAGGGGTGCTACTAGCCCTTGAGCTAACGTGACGACCCATAAGTTGGGGGTTGGAAGACTACTTTCGTCAAAAAAAATTGCCAAGTTTCTCTAGGTCAGGTTTCAAACTGTTGAGGATGGTAGATGGTATATACATGTTATACATATACATATACATATACATATACATATATATATATATATTATATATATATACATGTGGATGTATAGAGGATTTTGCCAACACCAAATGATATGCCCATCCCCGAGAAAAAGACAAACTCCATTGTCGCCTCTGATGGTGACCTGGGCCACAGGTGACCCTTCGAAAGTTGGGCTCTGCCGGGCGCGACCACGTGGCAGTGGTGCATTTGAGCGCCTGGACAGCGGGCGCGACTGGGGAAGTCATACTATTGTGGGGTCATCCCAAAAATGGATAAAAATGGATAAAACCCCGAAAATTTGACACTTTTCATGAGAACTTCTTGGGAAACCATGGGATTTGGGGTGCAAAAAAAGTCAACTTGGATATGCTGAACAGTCATGAGTAGCAGTTGCCCATTGGCAAATCTACCTTTTTTCCCGAGAGCGTCTGAGCGCAGGGTTCTTCCAATAGTGGGGGTCTGTAAAACATCTTCTCATCTTCACATCTCTCAAATCTGCTCATCTTCACATCTTCTCTCACATCTTCTCTCACATCTGCTCATCACATCTTCTCTCACATCTGCTCATCTTCACATCTTCTCTCACATCTTCTCTCACATCTGCTCATCTTCACATCT
>Ga0126342_10019116_pt1 | contig 11678 bp, 12 predicted proteins | sample Cyp1metagenome_FD_92528 | JGI IMG/M metagenome (GOLD analysis project Ga0126342, IMG submission 92528) | Coral microbial communities from Lord Howe Island, Old Settlement Bay, Australia - Cyphastrea 1 metagenome | ecosystem: Host-associated > Invertebrates > Cnidaria > Coral ... | reverse complement strand
TCACCCCGCCCGATCCAAAATCTTGCGTTTAGTTGGGGGGGACTTCCCGGGAAAGTCGCCCCAACATGCGTTTACTTGCTGTGGAGCAGTTGCGTAAGATAGAAAACGATGCTTTAGAAGTAATTTTTGCTTTATTTAGCGTGTGTTTACACTGGTGAACTTGTTTTTTTGTCATGCTTGGCTCATTCATGTGACCTTCGGGCAAATCCAGTCACGTGTTTACATGTCGCCCTGCCGAGGGGGTGCCTTTCTAGAGTAGTTGCATCGATTCATCTAATTACAGTAGATGCTGGCCTGCGTTCTCATGGTGATTTGCACATTTGGGATGATAGTTTTTTTGTGCTTGTTCATTTTCGTGCTGCGTTTACAATGGGCAAAAAAAATGGGGTGACTTTTCTTAGCACTTGGGGGGGCGTAGTTCCATGCGGAAAGGACAGATGACTGCAACGTTGGGGGACCTTCGCTGGCATTGAGTATCCATTCGAATTGTCAGTTGTCCTCATCCTTGGTGGTTTCTGGCGATGTTTTCTACGCAGATTGCTCACTTGCCTTGCCTGGGGCCAGTCACGTCTGTCCAAACTTGGCCAAAATACTCCAAGTGATTGTCATATGGGTAACAGATCACTATTCTCACTATTGGGACATCACATGACATCACCATTTTCTACATTTACTGGTTGGTGGTTTGGAACATGAATTCTATTTTTCCGTAATATTTTTCAGAGGGGTGGCTCAACCAGCAACCAGTTTATCATAGGTCATAACATCGGGAGCTGAATCACGCGATTTTCTTGGATCTGCTGATGATGTTTTCCCCAATGGAAAATCCACCTCTGAGAGAATCTATAGCGAATCGGTTGGTAGTTTTTGGTATGTTCCTTAAGGACACCCCAGAATGAACCTGTGGGATTATACCGGGATATCATGAAATTCATGTGATATCGGGATAAAGTAACCAGAACATAACATGCCAAAACTCATCAACTTATGCTGCCATTTCCGGCCATGTTTGATTATCCCATTAAATCATTGCATTCCCATATATATTCCCGATCGAACCCTAGATGATCCTAGTTGTTGAAGTTTATCGTTGATTACCTGAAATGGAATACCCCCAAATCATCAATTTCAATCGGAATTTCTAGTATAAACCATGCAGCTATTGGAGTCTCATTTCAGGAAACCCCCATTTATTGTTGATTATATAAACATGTTAAACCATAAAGGGTGATACGATCAAGAATGTTAAACATGTTGAGCCCATAACCATGTTGGTTAAACCAAACCCCCATGAAAAAAAAAACAACACATTTATTGTCCAAGCTTTCTTGGTGGTTTTGAAGGGTTTTGTTTTCAACCCTAGTTCAGGGAAAAGGATCCCAACAGAACATATTTATTGTTGAGTAAACCCATGAAAAATCCCGCAATTTTTTTCTGGACATTTCGAGCTTAGATGGCGAGGTACTACCAAGCGCAGCTGCCTAAGGGCCAGGGCCGTTTGGGTTTCAGAGACCTGCGTCATGTGCTGAAGGCGCGCGACGTCTCCCGGCGGAGGGCCCCTTGGGTGACATCAAAACAATGGTTTGTTTTAATGAGAAAATCGTTGAGAAGTTCATGGGAAAATGGGAAAACCCACCATAAACGGATGATTTTAATGAGAGAATATAAGAAAAGCATGGGGAAACATAGAAAAGGCCATTATAAATGGAAATTTAATGGTAAAATCATCAAACTAAATGCTGGATTTCCCGTCGATGATGGTATAGCTTCAATATGTTTGATTGAAAATTTCGGGGAATAAGATGAATTTAATGATCCAATGTAGCCATTTTCAGACAAGCCTGAATGTTTTGTAGCAAAAACCACCGTTTTTCACTTCAACTCCTGGTTGGTGTTGCGTAACTCGCCATCGATCCTGGATTTTGCTCACCCTGGTGACTGGCTACGGGAGATTGAGCACAACCCTTTTAAAAAGTGATACTTTGCTATGAAAGCTGGCGCCAATGCGACACCCCAATGTGAAAATCATTACGCAATTGTCAGCACAGCAAGCCACCGAACAAGGATGTTCTACACCAACTGATGGGTAGTTTAACCGCTGTTGCCATTCTGTGAAATACCCAACGAGAGTTTCTGCAAGGACTCGCCTTTGGAGAGGAACTGTTGCACCAACAGACTGGAAAATCCCTGCAGTGCGTTGAAACCATTACCCCAAATCTCATCCCTTATTGATTCTGGCAGTGCGTTGGTGCGTACGCGCATCGATTCACAAGGCCACCTGCCATTCACTCTGCTCATGACTCCGAAAGTTTGGAATTTGGTTGATTCAGTTGACGACGAAATCGAAGATGCTGATTCTTCGACCGATTGCTTTGAGTTGGTTGGGCCTTTTCCCATTGGTTGGAAGTCGGCTTCAAATCCCCGTTGGTGTTGCGTAACTCGCCATCAATTCCGGATTTTGCTCACCCTGGTGATTGATTAAGGGAGACGGAGGGCCATGACATTAATCATTTATCCGGATTGACTTTACAACAAGCCACTGAACAGCAAGGAAATTCTGTGTATACCAACTGGTGAGAGGTATTTATAATGGTTGTTTATTACCAGTTTGGTTGCGCTGTATCCCAGATTCGCCATCGGAAATGCTGCGCCAAAATATGATACAATTTTCGAAAGAACTTTCAATCATATCCCCACTTGCAAGTAGTAAAAGACAATTAAGAAATATCCAGGGACTATGTCACTATGCAATCCCGAAACCAAACTTCTGAGCTTTTGGGGCTGATAAATCACCTGCTGTGTTATATTCCCATGTTTGGATATGTATACTGTGGTATAATGTTATTAAAGCAAAAGGATCCACCTTCCCCCAATTTACCATTTGTATAAACCATCAATCCAAATGGCTGGTATATGACATTGCTTTATCAGCATCTAACCATTGATAACCCAGTAACCAATATGGATATTATTAATATCAAGCCACCCCAATAGCACTAATAGGCCATCAATTATCAATTCTAATATCACATACTAATGTGGTTAATGAATATTGGCTGGTTGGTGGTTTGGAACATTTTTTATTTTCCCCAATAGTTGGGATGATGATCCAATCTGACTTTCATATTTTTCAGGTGGGTAGGTATACCACCAATTAGTTGGATATTGATAATTATCCACATAAATACTAACAATGGATATTAATATTGATATCCTATTGGATACTAATAAATACTCATGGTTAATATTGATATTGATAATTATCGATATTATTGGCTTAATATCATCTGAATAGGCCGTCCCAGTCACCCAGGAGACCCAGGTCTGGAGTCGGCGGCTTTTTCCAGGCTCTAAATCAACATCTCGGCCTTCCAGTGCCTACGGCCGTTGCGGCCTGGAGCGCCGGAAAACCTGCAGGAATGGTGGCAAAAAACCATGTAAAATCCATAGCTTTCAGGATGGGGCCCCCGTTGGTTGTTGCGTTCAGAAACCCCTTTTTTTGTGGCTGAATTCGATTGGGTTTATGGTAGATATCACTTTTTATAAACCAACTTATAACTGGGGGACACCATCCTGCATAGATTGTCCTTACACCAGCCTTCAAATTTGTAGGATCTTGCTTGTCTGCATGTCTTTGGAGGTTACTAGGTAGCCATGGCAATGTTGCCAACTGTAGTGTTTCGTTGATTTTTTCCATCTTTCAACACCCAGATCCACCGTTTGTATGTGGTATGGGTCTGTAGACATCTTTATAAGGGCCCTGCATGGCTTGGAAATGCGTGGTGGTTTTCTCCAATGCAAGCCATGGCACTATCTTAGTTTCATGTGCCACCAACGTTTTAATCCTCAAGGCTTTCATGTCAGCCATTGCATTACTGACACTTAGATACCTGGAACAGGGGTTTCGATTCCAGCTTCAGATTACAATTGCCTAAGATTTCCTACGTCGCTTTATATAGTTCGATGGGGTTGGACGCAAGGCTGAACAGCTCTTCAAACGCCATGGCCTCAGTTGGGGCTTGCGAAATATACGGCATATACACTTGGCCTTATATATTGGCCTAGTTTTATTGAATAGAAGACATCATTATGGAATTGAAAAAATTGGGCTTGCAACCACCAAAAATATAACATCTTGCTATATCTTGCTATATCTTGCTATATCTCGTTTCTACCACCTGGTTGCGGCACAAGAATCACAAAAATTGAATCAGCGCATAACCTACTTGATCTCATGAATCCGGAGTTTGTGGAGTGTGGGTGGTCCAAATTCAGCAAGCCGAGATGTTTTTTGCACTAATTAAACTTGTTTGACTGGATGTACCCTCTGGTTATTTGACAGTTCGCCATGGAAAATGGCCCATAGAAATAGATGGTTTACCTATTAAAAATGGTGATTTTCCATGTCTATGTTAGTCATAACCAGATGGTAATTGGATAAGGCCCCTGGGTTTTCTGGTAAGGCAATCTGCTAGCTGGACCTCCGAGAAAACTGACGAAGTGGAAACCACTCAGCCAGTCAAAGTGCAAGACATGTGGGACTTGCCAACTGGATAATCCAGTGACTAGTGTTTCTCTCAGGTGAAGTTTGTCAACCCTGAGTTCTGCATTGAGAACCAACATGGAAGCTACAAAAAGAACTTCCAAAACTATTCAGTATATAGGGGGATTTCCATATTCCTGTACGATTTAAGTCGACGTCACGAATTAATGAGGCAGAATTAATGGTCACGACGTCACCCCCGAATTAATGAGGCAGAAATTCGAAATTGAGGGGATATTTACAGAAAGTATCTAACCCTACCTGTACCCGATCCCGCTTGCTCGCAACGCTCATTGTTGACAACGAGCTCTTGGTTAAGGCGCGACCGGGTGAGAGGGGAGAGATGAAAAGGATGTTGGGAAGAGTTGAAAGTGGTTGGAGTTGCTGAAGGGGCAGTGAAGAGAATCACACGCACACTACAATGTGCTTCCTCGGCATGGCTTTCTGGTTTCCAATTCTTTTCTTTCTCGGGAGGGTACGGTGGGAAACCGCGCCAAACAAGCTTTGGGATGAAGAAAACCAGACGTACTTTCCACGGGACCGCCGCGTCCGGGAAACACAAAAGCGCTGATCTACGCGCGATTTTGCGTGTCTACCTCGCAGCCGCGCTAGGCTCTGTCGTTGCTTGAATCGGGGATAGCTGTTCCGGCTACGCTGGTTTCCGGCCTTGCTTGCTTTCCAACGGGGGCTGCCTCTCTCTCTCTCTCTCTCGCTCGCTCGCTCGCGCTCCAACAGTGCATGAACCATGGCTCTCCTCCCGGACACGCAGGTGCTCTGCGATATTTTTTCCGTTTTGCCGGCGCAAGACTGGAGGCCAGAAGTCAGGGCAAATGTGATTCGTGGATGGGGACTGCCTGCAGACAATTCTTGTCGTTTAATATTGAGATGTGTTTCAAAAATCGCCCCAGTATAGCATGCTTTTAGAGATACACGCGTTTTTTGGGCAAATCCAGTTCAAGAAGTTGTCCAAGGACGGTCCTTTCTCCCAGTTTGACCTTTTGCTTGCAATCATTTGCTTTTGGCGGTTTGACGGTTTGCAATGGCTGAACGCACTACAGAGGAGCAGGCCTCTGACAACTTCAGAGCAGAGTTTGAATGGCTTGAACTCTTCCGCGCTGAAGATCAAGTCAGTTTGGGTTGCAAGAACACAGTGAGGCCAAGACAGGCTTTGCAGGAGGAAAGTACGAAGTTGGAAACCCAAGCCGAGTGACTGCGGAGCTGAGAGACTTGGACATTCTGAAAGCCTTCAAACGCATTCCTCACCGCGCTTGATCAACTGCCTCCCGCCACTGCGAAAAAAAGAAGTGTAGTGGTTGGATTCCAGTTGGTCATTTTAAGCTCCTCTTCAGGTAATGCAATGTCACTCACGCATGTCGGTGAGTTCGTTGCCTCTGCAGAACATCCTTCCTAAACACGTCAGTCGGTCGTGTATGTACTGTGCCCTTTGGAAATCTGTTCGTTTTAACAATGGAATGGAATATCCCCGTTTGGGGCTCCTGGCTGAAACTAGGCGGCTGGAGCCTGTTTTTTTAGCCAGGTTTCAGCCAAATTTAGCCTCAAGAATGTTAGGCCTCAGCTTTTTATCTTGTGGCCCCTTTTTACATATTTTAGAATTTTGATTTTCAATAACCCATCAAGCCAAAGGATTTCAGCCGAGGGAACACCTCTTGAGAGCATTTTTGCAACATTGAAATTTTGAGAGGTGTATCTTGGGAGGTTGGATGAGGATGGATTTGCAAAATTTAGCCATTAGTCGTTTGCGGTGGTGTATCTTGGGACGTTGGTACAGGATGGGTTGGCTCACATGCGTGGTGTAACATGGCGAGCTGCTCCAGCAAAGTTCAAAAAAGGGATGTGTGAGATGAAAATCTTAGGGTCTGAGGTTTTGTGGTGTATCTTTGGAACGTTGGTTCAGGGTGGCACACATGCGTGGTGTAATCTGTTCCGGCAAAGTTCAAAACAGGGACGTGTGAGATGAAAAAAATCGGATCTGAAGTTTGTAGTGTGTCTTGGGACGTTGGTTCAGGATGGGTTGGCACACATGCGTGGTGTAACATGGGGAGATGTGTGAGATGAAAATCTTACGGTCTGAGGTTTTGTGGTGTATCTTTGGAACGTTGGTTCAGGGTTGGCACACATGCCTGGTGTAATATGGAGAGCTGCTCCGGCAAAGTTCAAAAGAGGAATGTGTGAGATGAAAATCTTGGGGTCTGAGGTTTTGTGGTGTGTCTTTGGAACGTTGGTTCAGGATGGGTTGGCACGCATGCGTGGTGTAATCTGTTCCGGGTTGTTCCGGCAAAGTTCGAAACAGGGATGTGTGAGATGAAAATGTTCGGATCTGAAGTTTATAGTGTGTCTTGGGACGTTGGTACAGGATGGGTTGGCTCACATGCGTGGTGTAACATGGAGAGCTGTTCCGGCAAAGTTCAAAACAGGGATGTGTGAGATTAAAATCTTACCGTTTGAGGTTTTGTGATGTATCTTTGTGAGGTAGGTTCAGGATAGGTTGGCACAAATGCGTGGTGTAACATGGAGAGCTGCTCCGGCAAAGTTCAAAAGAGGGATGTGTGAGATGAAAGTCTGCGGCCTAAGGATGTGAAGTTTAGTGGTGTGTCTTTGGGCTTTGGTTCAGGATGGGTTGGCACAAATGCGTGGTGTAACATGGAGAGCGGTTACCTCAAAAAGTTGTTTTTTTAAATATGCCAACGTTGAAAGCTTTGGCATTTGCTATGCCAACAAGGCATTGATACGATGTGGGAGCGGAAGCTGGGTGGGATAAAAAGGATGTGGTTGACCGTTGCCCGGGGAAGTGTGCTGATTTTGTAGTTTAAGGTTTTTTTGAACACATGCTGAGCACTGTTGTGTTCATCTCTTGTGCCATTTTTGTTTTCGATTTTCAACATACCCCAGAGACACTGGGTTTAATATTTTGTACCTTGATTTTGCATTTTCAGAAATAGGGGTCAGGTCAGCTTTTCATCGTTTCATTTTTTTGCTCATACCTTAGCCCTTCAGGTTTTTAAACTTTGTTTTTGGGATGAAAACTTGGTGCTGCACCCTAAATTGAACCCCCAACGGGGGGTAATTAGTTTCTTATCACTAAATTCTTATGTGTCCTTCCACCAAGTTTCCCATTGTTTGGAAAGGCTGTGGATATAAAACAAACTCTTCAGGCCCAGATCCCATCCGTAGGTTTGATTAACCATCAAAAAGACATGGTTTCACCCATCAATGAATTAGATATTAGAGGATGTTAATGGGGATATAGCTACCCACGGGGACAGGCCCCAATGTATAAGTCAGTAGGCAAAATGAGGTTTTAAGCAAAGGGATTTGGAGGTACGCTATTTTGAGATATCCCCGTGTGATCTTTGCCTGGTTTTGTATATGTATATTAGTGGATTAAAGCACCGAAAATGGGATCATGATACTGACGGATAGATTTATGTACGTACTACTTCGACATATTATTTATATTTGTTTACATAATTATATTTATACTGTCCACCCAACAAACACCGACCCTCAAAACCGCCCATCCATTTTATGTCATTAGCTAAGAGGCCCATATGCGTGCTGCCAGGCAAAGCATGCTCAACAACCTCAACCTGGACAACGACGTCAGACTAATTTCGTTTTTCAGACGACCTCACTTAATTTCATTTTGAATTATTGAAAATAAGGTACGACCCAAGAAATAAATTAAATTGGTCAGATATTCCATCATATTCCCAACAAAAAAGGGGAGCGAGTTGGAGCTGCCGAGAATTTGAAAACATACTTGTACTATATAGTTGAGTATTGGTGGCCTTTATCCCCGCAATATCCCATTGAACCCATTAAATCCCATTATTTTCAGCAAGTCACCATCAAATCCCATTCAATCCCATTGAATCACCATGTTTATATCCCCAATGATCTCCCTACGTTTCCATCGAACCCCATTAAGCTCCATGATATTCCAAGGTTTTCAATGGCATATGCGGCATATCCATGTGCTGATGGCCTAGGTTACGATTTCAACGGTGACGGTGATCTAAGTTTCGATGAGTTCTTCGAACTTTTTGCGCCCTGGCGACGTTCATCATGAGGATTCAACCCTGTAAATGGTTTTGAACAGGATGCAAAACCAACAATACTGATAATGTTGAAACCATTTGTATGGTTATATGTTATATACACCGTTTGATATATATATATACATATATATACATATATATAGTCATAAATTTATTAATGGTTTAAATGGTTGAACCAACGACAGTGATACAAAGCCAGCAATACTGGGTATAGAATGTAGTTGGAATGCATTGATGTTCCGAATTTATGGTCATTTCATTGAGAGAAAAAGAATATATATATATATATATCCATCCCCATACCCAAAGGATCATAGGCCCATCAAACCTGGGCGGATGATGACTTGTGACAACATCCCACAGTAGTTGCTTAACATGGAAAACCTCTCCATGATTTATGGCAATATCGCCCCTAAAACATCCTAAAACCACCCGAATTTCTGTCATGTATGATGTGTTCATTCCCAGATTTGCCTGCATTGGAATTACACAGAGACAAATTATAATGTATACAGATGTTGTTTGACATGAATATAGATAATTTTGCATTTGATGTATATATAATCTTTATAGATTGGTAAACACCACATGTATCCCAGCCACCAAAATTCAGCACCAGGTCAGCTCCTTGCGGCGAGTGGCTTTCGACAGGCACTGGTGAAAGGTAGTTTACCAGCTTCATGGCCCGGCCATTCTGATCGGGGTAAATCATGTGTTGCTAGTTTTGGGATGTTTTGGGAAGTATCTGAGGTTAGCCGCGAGAAGAGGACTAGAAGGGTGTTTTAATGTCTATGTTTATTTACTGCAGGGTAACGGGGGCGAGCAGGAACTGATTGGGTCACAGGTGCGCAGGCTCCAGGTTTTCCCGTACCGAAGCCGTTTTCCCTTGCCTTAGATCACAAGATCGTCAACTGCAAATAGCTATTGAATACTGGATCAATTTGATAGATGATTCCTCCATTTCTGCCAAATGTTATTCATCAAGGAATGTTATTATTACTACTATTATTATTATCCCTCCATTATTGAAGCGGTTATCCCTCCATTTATTATTGTTAGCATTATTATTACTATTATTATTTAGATTCACCAAGGGGTGCATGATCCACCAAACAGGTGAACAGCTGAATGGATAGATCAGTTATCAAGATAATAGATTTATTGTTTTTATTAGTTTGTATATATTGCACCATGTCACCTTTAGAAATTGTTTCTGCGTTGGCTATTTCATTGCTTAACAAAGGACATGACTATTGGTACTTTGTATTTTCATGTTATTCATATTTTCTATTGGTTATTAGTAACGTCAATGGTTTTCTACCAATGCCTATAACATCATGGATATTAAGATCAATGGATATTGTTGATGGATATTGATGGATATTCTTGATGGATATTCTTGATGGATATTGATGGATATTGATGGATATTCTTGATGGATATTGATAGATGTAATTGTTGTTCTCCAAAGGTCATGGCACCCGTTGTTGTCTTCCCTGCCCCACCTGTCAGGTCGGTGTTGTTGGGCCGAGAGGTTTTTGTCACGCGGGAGCCGGGCAAGGTGCGAATGCTGGGTGATTTATGTGGCATTATGTAATCGAACCAGTTAAGGGGATTTAACTAAACAACTATATATCGTCTGCTTGGTGGTTTGGAACATTTTTTGTGTTTCCATTCAGTTGGGACTAATCATCCCAACTGACTAATATTTTTCAGAGGGGTTGAAACCACCAACCAGTCGTTCAATGCCTTCCAGTAAATTGAACTCTTCGCTACGGAAGCTATGGCCCGCTCAGACGAGAAAAAAAACGGTGATTTTCGTCATGTGAGTCAACTAACCCCGCTTAGAAAAAACAGTTACTTGGATGATGCTCCAAGTATTTGAATCAAATAAAAAGTGATTATGATGGGACGTAGCCATCAAATAATTCTGATTTTATGATGAGCTAATGGGATTAGCTGGGTCTTCATAATTAGCTGGGTCATTTCTGGCGATCCCATAAAACTTTAATGGGATTTTATGATTTACTCAACAAAGATTGTGATGTGATGGATTCATGGGATCGCCAGAAATCCCTACCGGGACTCGACGATGCCCCGGTGACGGCCACTGATGTGTCAACAGGGGAGCTGGACCTTGACCCCTAGCCATGGCTGAGAATTTTTATCATGGAGCGGTAAAACAATGCCATAAACTATCCCGAGTCATCACCATTTTTCTAGGCGGTATGGTTACCATGCCCAGTCATGGGTGGTTTGTGACATTGTGCTTAAAACAATATGGGTAAAATGTACTCATGTTAACGGTTGTTTTCCAATCATTTCATCACCACTTCAAACAGCATGAACTCAGAAACATGTTTGAAAATCATCACCAGCGAGGTCCCGGGTTGTGTTCACGGTTCCTTTGGGAAAATCGATTTGTCCAACAGTTGGCCCAAACCCCGTTTACCATGGTTTGCCATATCATTTCGTCCATTGAAACTATTTTTTTTGCGTCTCATCCCATTTTTTGAGTCAAACAGACAGTTTGATGTGGAGTTTACCCCGTTTACCCCTCATTTACCCATCATTTACCCACCATTTACCCAGCATTTACCCACCATTTACCCAGCATTTACCCAGCATTTGTAGATCATTTTCCAAGGGAAAGCCATAGGATTTTCACCGCCAGGTCTGGGACATCTACCATCGAGCTGGGATGCCTGGGATGTCGGGCAGGGCCGGGCAGGGAAGGTGTGCGTCTCAAAGTTACCCGGCCTGGTGAACATAGAAAAAAGGATGGAAAATCACCATGCTATGAAAATGGGTAAATCAACTATTTCCCAAGAGCGTCTGAGCGCAGGGTTCTTCCAATAGTGGGGGTCTGTAAAACATCTTCTCATCTTCACATCTCATCTTCACATTCTCTCATCTTCACATCTTCTCATCACCTTCACATCTTTTCATCTTCACATCCTCTCATCTTCACATCCTCTCATCTTCACATCCTCTCATCTTCACATCCTCTCATCTTCACATCTCATCTTCACATCCTCTCATCTTCACATCTTTTC
>Ga0126342_10019115_pt1 | contig 11679 bp, 7 predicted proteins | sample Cyp1metagenome_FD_92528 | JGI IMG/M metagenome (GOLD analysis project Ga0126342, IMG submission 92528) | Coral microbial communities from Lord Howe Island, Old Settlement Bay, Australia - Cyphastrea 1 metagenome | ecosystem: Host-associated > Invertebrates > Cnidaria > Coral ... | reverse complement strand
TTGGTATATTAATGGATGGGTTTGACCAAAAGTACCACCATGAAGAGTCTTAGATTGGGAAACTGATGATTGACCATGAAATTTGATCAAGTTTTCTGGCCAGGTGGCATACCTGGCAGCTTAGTTTTGTGGGACAATTACTGCAGGATGTGGATGATCTATGATGATCTATGGCTCAGTATGGCGGATATCAACCATATTTACATATATATATATATTCAATAGCAAACCATATTTACATGGATAAGATCCATATTTTTTCGCCTGCAGGAATATGTTGTGGACTTGTCTTGTTGGGGTACAACTGGGGCTGGTCGTTGTGAGGCAAAAAACATAGCTTTTTCGAAGCCCCATATCCCAACTCTTGTTTTTTTTTTTTGCGGTGTATCATATAATATATATATATATATTGCTATATTATATTCATGACTGCCCCCAAGTATGGTTTAGCAATATATATATATAGCTATTTATATATGAGCCATATATTGATATATTGTATATATATAGAATATATATATATACTCTATTATTTTCGTATGTCATATTCCGTGATGTTCCATTAATTTCCAGAATCAAAGGAAGTTTAGCTCGCAAACTTCGTTACGGACGAATGTCCGTGGTCAAGCCTGCAATCATGTCAGCCACAGAGGTAGCAATAGCAGTGGGAAACAGTAGTCCGGGAGCATGTAAATTTGCCTGTGAAACCATGGAGGTGCGCGTATCACTCTGTTTTTACAGGTGCTGTATGATGGCTTCTGGGGTCGTGTTTGGGTCTCTTTCTGGAAAAGCTGTCGCCAGACGCGAGAGCTTGATTTGGAGTTCGAAATGCTGAAAAAAATGAGGGCTGTGGGCCACTTTTGGAAGATGATGTCTCAAAAAATAAAGGCATGACATTGCAATGAGAGCTTGGGGAAAACACTTTGAAAAACCCACGCGTTCGGAGCAGCGCCGGACTTGTGATTGCGACCGGGCGCGGCAAAACGCACTGGCACGGCTGCGCGCAGGAAAACTTTACTTAGTCATGCTGTGACGCCCATGCTGTGCCGGATTGCAGCTGGAGGTTGCTAAACACATTGTAACAGCTGCGACAAAGGTAGTTTGTCAGCATGGTGCCACTTTCGTGCTATGCGGGATTGCAGCTCGGGGTTACAAAACGCATTGTGTTGTCTGCGCGAAGAGGAGAATTTGGGTTACAGAAGCTACAGAAGAGGTAGCTCAGAAAAGAAGTAGCTGGGAGAAGAGGTCCCTGATTTCCGCGGAGGCAGCTCCGGGATGCCCAAGAAGAACAGTTCATGAACACTTCGTTGAGTGCAGGTACATTTTCATGGGGTTCTCAAACCGCCAAGTGCACGATACGTGCAACCAGCATGCATTTGTTTCTGTCCTGCATGAATTCAAGGGCCATACATGCACCTCACAACCTCAGTCTCTCATGGCTTCCGCATCACACAGACGTTCCTGTTTTTCTGATAGTCACTGCTCTTTTTCGAACCTTCCGCCTCCGGCCGATTAGTGCCCCCAGATATTTTGATTATTCATCTCCATTGATCCCCTTAAATCCCAATGGGGTCAATGTTCGGCCCTCAAATCGAGGGGAACTCAGAGAGATGGTGGAGAAGGTGCTGGAACATTTTCACGAACCTTGCCAGCTTCTGATGGGTCAAACAATGGGTTTTATCATAGTTTTATCAGATTGGGTATGATACATGTTCTGAAAACTTGGGGGATTTTAGATGATTTTAGCCTATTTTGTTTGTACCAACCATCCAACTATTGGGGTACCCGATTTTGACCCATACCGATATATAGCACCTCCCCAAACAAACAGAACTGTTGGAAACATGCAAAAAATGGGGCCAACATTATCGAACTACCATCCCGGAAACACAATTCGTCATATTTTTTGGAATATCATAATCTATGGAACATCTAAAGTAATGAGTTGGAGTTAAGGTGATCATTGGATTTATGGTTTCATCTGAGATTAAACCAAGCGCCAATTGAAAGAGAGTGTTTGTTACAAGGGTTTATCATCAACGTTTGTTAAACTATTTGGTGGATGCAATGCGATATTTAGGGATTCAGAAAAATCTGGATTATAGTAACCCCCAAAAGATGCAAACATGTTCCACATCTTAAACAAATTATAGTTTCCCAGGGGGTTACTATCTAATATATCATAATGACTGGTTTAAATACTATATAATATACATATCGATATTTGTTTTGATGGGTCAGAAAGAAATCGATTTCAGCTATACAATACCTCAGGATGGAATCTAAATGGGGCACATCAAATTTCAAAAAATGGCGACCACTCGACAAGTGTGGAATCCAAAGTCGCTGTGAGGATTCCACCAACTGAACGTACAAACAGAAAGGGAAGGTTGCCGAAAAAAATGGGGATGCCAAAAAACATCAACTTTTGAACCATGACTTAGGATTGAAACCCATAGTGACTTGGGGACTTGGGGATCCCAAAAATGACTTAAGAAACCCACCATTTTTGGGTAAGTCTGAAAATTTGGTACTTAGAAATTGATGTAAAAAAACAATATTCAGGGAGCCTCTGGTAAACGTTAACAAACAACTATGGAAAATCGCCATGTTATTGATAGGTAAATCAACTATTTCTCTGGGCCATTTTCCAGTTCGCAAACTGTTGAATTACGAGATGGTATATTCAGGTCATTTCACATGAAATCTTTTTTCAGCAGAGACCTTTGCCGCGTGAAATTGTGCTTAGGGCTGACTCGAGGAGAAAACTTTTTTTCAGTGGACGGCCCATGCCTACCAATATCTGCCGACAATTTCCACAAAATCATGGGATGTATTTGTAGATTATGTTCCTCCGAAAAAAAAAAAAAAGTTTTTTTTTCTTTTTGAGTGCCATGGGTGGTTGAAAGTCGACTTCTGATACGTAATCCAGGCCATCCTCCAGATCCCCCACCTGGGTTGAATCAGCAAGTTTTGTTTATGTTAATAAGCCTATTGGGACGGTAAAAAACAAAAAACATGTCAAATTTTGAACTGTCCCCCTTTTAAATGGAGATGTCCTAAAATGGGGTCAATAAACCATGGCCTGAGACTCTTAGTAAACGAAAATGCGAAAATGACTTGTTCTTTTCCGGGTACCCCCATGACTTAGGAAACCTCCAAAGGACCCATGATGACTTTGGGGTTGCTTGGTTGGTTCTCCTCGAGTTTCGAGCCCCGAAAATCAACGCGCACGGTGACCCCGAGCCTCAGGAGAGCACGATCAGCTCTGCTGAAGGTCGTCTGCGGATCCCAGGCTGTGATCCCCAGTCATCAGCATTTTGATAGGTATAAACATAGTGATTATCTGGTGATTATATATGGTTATATATATATGATGGGATTATATATAGAACATAACTAGTTGGTGGTTGAGCCACCCCTCTGAATATTTGTCAGTTGGGATGATGACATTCCCAATACCCTCTGGTTATGACTAACATAGCCATGGTATAGATGGCCCATTTATAGATGGTTTACCGAACTTAATAGCATGGTGATTTTCCATGGCGAACTGTTAAATAACCAGATGGTATAAACCATTCCCAGTCATGTGTGGTTTATGACATTGTTTTACCCACATGAATGGGTTTCAAACTGGTTCAGTAGCAAATTTTATTTTGTGGTTTCATGGGTTTTGCTGACTGGTTTTTTCTCACCTTTCCATAGATGAGATAATCCACAAATCCAGGACTTACTTACGTGGGATGATCGCAGTGGTAGGTTTGGTAGCTGATAGCATTGGTACGCTGATTGATTGTAGCGAGTATCTCCTGGATTGACCTACCATATATAAGGCCTATATAAGGCCTAGGTTTCAGGGAATATCCCCAGGAAATATGGCCAGAAATATGGTACGTTTACGTACCTCCATTTTAGGATCCTGAATTTCCCATTGAAATCGTGATTTCTTTTGAATTGTGACATCATTGGCAAATTGCTCAGGTGATTGATAACAAATAGATCTGGCAAATTTGACCAAACCAAAATTCCATGATGATGAAGCATCCACTGAAACAAGAACCTTTCTTGATGGGTACTTGGTGGCTCCCACGAATCGTAAGTGGGTTAGTTCACCCCAGTGATTTCAGTGGATTAACCCGCTCCTTATCCCATTTATAAATGGGGTGAACTAACCTACAACCACGATTCGTGGGTAGTTCGCCACCAAGTAATCATCATCTACCCTCTGGTAAACTAACATAGCTATGGAAAATGGCCATTGAAATAGTGGATTTTCCCATTAAAAAATGGTGATTTTCCATTGTTATGTTAGTTTACCAGAGGGTATCATCATCTAAAACTACACAAAAACTGTCGTGTGGTGGAAGCGGAAGGACTTGGCTGACTGGATCGTTTCTGATAGTTCGTCAGTTAGTCCCCGGCCTGGTAAACGTTAACAAGAAACGAACTGGAAAGATCCACCATGCTATCATATGCTATCAATGGGTAGTCATCCACTATTTCGACTGGGCCATTTTCCAGTTCGCAAACTGTAACAAATTACCAGAGGGTATATCCCCATGTATCATCATAATATCACTATTAACCATAATAATCACCATTAAGTACCATACAATCACTATGTAAACGTTTACGACAGAGGGTATGTCCCAGGGTAAAAAAAAACTTCACAGATCCTGAAGATCAATGGAGATCTGTCCAGTTGCGGGTGGATGTTGATCTTTTGTGTCTTCTGAATCAAACATGGAGAATTTTGTCTGGGCTGTTAGAATTTAGAATCCCTGACTTTTGGAGACTTTAAGGCCTTTGTTGGCCTTTGATATTCCTAATTTTGTTGATACTTCCCCCCTCCACGTTTGTTGCTCACTAGCCACTTCAAACCCTGGGAACATAATATCAACCCAGGATTGAACAACCATCATTTTATTGAGATGGGTACACTTTGTAATTAATTGGTGCATCATCACTATTTTGGAGACTCCCCTCACTGATAAACTGGCGGTTTATGATGAATGGTGGATTGACAAAAATCTGGTACTCTTGCCATTTTGATGGGACTATTGTGATATACATATAATTCCTGAGATATGGGAATATGCATTGCTATTCTTGTTTCTATTTTGATGGGAATGTACTTTTCATTTACATCGGTTTGCTAACCAGCTGAAACAACATGTGTTTCCAACTATATCCAAATACCATAAATACATATAAATACCCCATTCCAAGAGACATTTACAGTAGTATCGGAAAGTAGCAGACAAAGCTTCAACCTAACGCGGTGCGTCCCATCAAGTTGGTGACCAAAAAGACAACCCAGACATTCCCAGATCCCGGATACATCGGTGGAATATGCCGAGCAAAAAAAAATGGGGGTGCATATGGTTTATGAACCACATGGGATGCACATCCAAATACTGTGGCTTATATTTGATTCTGTGCAAAAATATAAGATCTACCCAATTTTGTTGGCAAGTTTCTATCCACTGAATCCGCACTATTGGTGAAGTCATACCTCAAAAAACCCTATGCTTCTTCGTTAAACAGGTTACCACCCCCCAACTAACATAGACCATCATGGCTTATTATCCATTTACCATCCGTTTTTCCATCCTTTTTTCCGTATTTATGCAAGCAACATCCATTTTTGTCCAGCCAAAAAACCAGATAAAGGGCAATGTCCTATTTTTCCAGGGAAAAAATCATATATTTCCAAGCAAATCTATATTTTTCCAAGGGAAAATCATTTTTTTTACCCCCCAATCACGGCTATTCTGGCCATGCTTCGTCCAGGCACAACTTCCGGCTCCGGTTCCGCGAGCACGGGGGCGCTACATCTGCGGCTGGCGGAAGAGTCGTTGGTGGAAGTCGAGGCAGCGGCTGTCTGGATCAGTGCCGAATGAAGGGTTGAACTTGGGTGATCAATGGGAAAAGCATAGGAAAATTGTGATTTAACAAAGAAAAATGGTGGTTTAATATGGTTTAATATGGTTTAATATGGTTTAATATGGTTTAATATGGTTTAATATGGTTTAATGGGATTAATGATAGCGTTCAGTTGGTGCAAATAAGTCCAATTTCACTATGGTTTATAGGTGATATGTCTATACTCAGTGGGCTTATAACACCAATTTATCACTGGGGGGGCACCACCTTGTGGTAAGTGATTAATTAAAGCCAATTATTGGGGTTTCCTTAAAATGGTGGTACCCCAAAATCATCCAAGTTATGGGTGATTATCAATGGGAGAAGCCAATGGTTTGGGGTATCAAGTATTTTAGAACCCCCCCTTATGTATGTAATAGATAGACATAGGTTAGTCGCAGAATTTGAGATTTGGGCTTTACTAGGTCAATCTTGGATGGGTAGAAACTAATCCCAACTAGTCTTTTGATTGGAACCATTTGGATATTATGATGTTTGGACCTCACGTCCAATGATTCCAATGTCACTGAAAATACTGGAGGATCGATTCAGGAAGCCCCCAAATGGCCTATCACTGTTCAGGTCGCTGAACAAGTGCACATCAAAGTATTTATCCAGATCTATTCCTAGATTGTTGGTGATGATATCCCATGATCTTCCCATCCAAAGCCTATTTGTGGGTAACCACGAAAATCTTTGGTATATCTTGACGTAAGCCATAGAGATATCAGTAATATCATTGACCATCCTTCACTTTCACTGCTTTTGCATATCTAAACCTTGGTGATTTTTCTGGTACTGCTATAGTTATCACAACTGATTGGTGGTTTGGAACATTTTTTTATTTTCCCATATACCCTCTGGTAATTTAACATAGCTATGGAACATCACCATGTTTAATGGGAAAATCCACTATAAATAGCCATTTTCAATAGCTATGTTAGTCATTACCAGAGGGTATATGGGAATGTCATCATCCCAACTGACTAATATTCAGAGGGGTGGCTCAACCACCAACCAGATAAAAACTGGAACTGTTGGGACCACCCGCAGGCTCGGATTCCTTGATTTTCCCATGGCAAAAAAGGTGTGTTAGTTATACGTCATAGATTATGGTGTTGGCATATGGTACATGTGTAGAAAACATATATATATAGATTTGTATCATGTTTCACAATCCAATACTGGACTTCATTTATGATATTACATGAGAACATCGTGAATAATATACTGTATAATTGTTGATGAATAAGGTCATTTATGTACTATAGATAGACTATTCAGACAAAAATATCTGGATGCATTTTTTTTCAGCAGAACAACACTATTATTCTGCACTAACACGTGAATCAATGCCAACAACCTCTGCCATAGTTGGTAATTTGTTTGTGGCAATAAGTGTTTTTTTTTTACTCTGCTCTGCGTTTCCATCTTGGGGAACCACCGAAAAAAATGGGGAAACGCCCTGTCCCAAAACGCAACGCCACCCACGGACGTTTTTGTTGTCCCCAACAGCATGATTTTTTATGTTACCCTGTAGCCATTTAAGATAGCTATGGAAGCAAACATGGGTAAATCATCAAATCACAAAATAAATGGCCAGTTTCCAGCTATGTCTATGATAGAAATGACCAGAGGAAAAAAAGATGTGCCAGTGCCGCTTCTGTGGGATTGCGCCAACCGAAACGCCAAATCCCTGGGACTTTGGACAGGTGCAGTTTAACTTCATGCTCTCCAACGTGCACTTGTGGCTACTTGCAGCAGCATGTAATGATTGGATGACAGCCATGGATTTGTTTGCGTGTTTATTGGACCGAATATTTTCAGCAAAAGTCTCTGATAAACTCAATCGTTGCTGTTTATTGCTTCATCACTCCATTTTTTTTTTCAGCAAAAGTACCCGATGTTAGCTATATAGGTGGCTGGGGCGACCCACCCGCTTTTCTATGGTTGACTCTTGGTGGATCTCATCCATCCCCAGTTTCTATACGAAATTTGCCACTGAAATATGAGAAAAACTATCACTAGATGACTAGATGGTTCCTTAAAAAAATGTTTTTGGATGAACATCTATGGGTACCCCCCCAACAGTCTTTTTAGGGGCTTTATTAACCGCTCCTATTGTTGGGGTCTAGAAACATTTGGGGGGATCCATGAAACTGAGCGGTTTTCATAAAGGCAGTAACATATCATCCCCAGCAGTATATTCATATGATAGTATACGGGTTGTATATGGGTTATATTCGGGCTATGTCATTATTATTCTGTATGGGTTATATCTGGATTATTTTTCAGTTACATATAGGTTATATATGAATATATGGATTATAGATTGTATTACACATATAATATATATGTGTGGATGGATTAAATACATAATTATATACATATAGATTATAGATTATACATGCATTATTTAATGGATTACATATGGGTTATAGCAACTGGGATCCTCTATATAAGCACCCTTACGCTTCACCGTTCCCCAGGTTGGATTCCGGCCTGGGTCGTGGCCTCGCTCCGCGCGTCCGTGCGCACGGCACGGCGGCGGCGGAGAAGAACGCGGCGGCGCAACTGCGGCTGCGGCTGGATGCAGGCGCTTTTTTTGGCCGGGGAAGCGGAGGAGAAAGAGATCAAATTCAAATGTGATCAAGAATCTAAAGGAATCTAAAGGAACAAGATGGTGCCCCAGTTCGTTAGCTAAGTTGGTGAACATAACTCCAATGACGTTTGGGTTTATGATGAATATATCGTGAATTGGGGTTATAAACATTTATAAACCAACTTATAACTGGGGGGTCACCACCTTGTATCCTCAAAAAAATAGAACAGTTTATCCCGAGTGAAATGGTAATAAATCACTGTTGTATTTTGTTGGGATGACTATATTGTAGTATGGTGGATTAGAACACGTATCCAGTTGTATTGTATGAAAGTATATTACAGTCTTATTACAGTACATGAATATAACTATTTTCACATACAGTACTGTATTCTCTGGAGTTGTCTTGTTCATCGGGTACTTTGAGGTGCAGTTCGTAAACGGCCAGGTTTTATCTCAGTGATAGGGGCCCCATATCCCAACTTATGGAGGTGAACTCACCCTGGTTATAGGTATTTATAAACCCAACTGCACCTCCAAGTAATATGAAACATACTATATCAATATTCTATCCCAGAACTGGTTGGTTGTTGAAGCGATTTTTTTTGGGCTTTAATGCCATATATGGATTTGTCTGAACATAGGGTATCCATCCAATTTCCGATTTTTAATCTTTTATCCCACGCATCTCTGGTAGGGGGGTAGGATGATTTTAAGTGACCAGCTTTACTTTCTGAACATGAGTGTTTTATGTATAGAAAAATAGGGAACCCCACCCAAATGTGTCTGTTTTCTACATATAAGAATTGGTTCAAAAAAACAAACTACATCCTGCAGAAATGAGATGACGGTTTGATCGTGCATACACCGCTGAAATAGACATGTTGTGTTTGCAGTAACCAACATGGGGATTGATAATATGGTTGTTGCTACTTGGTAACAGTCCTGCGGATCCAAGTATCCTATTCCCATGAAATAGTCCCATGGTATTCGCATTAAATGCCCATTCGATTTTGTTCCCATTACCCTCTGGTAAACGTACAAAAAACCTATGGAAAATCACACTTTTTACTAGGTAAATCCACCATAAATGGCCATTTTCAATAGCAAACTGTTAAATTACCAGAGGGTATATCCCCATATATCATCATGATATCACTATTAATCATAATAATCACCATTAATCATCATATAATCACAATGTTTGTTTACTAGAGGGTATATTCCCAGTATATTTCCCATCAATCCACATTTTCCAGCGTTTTTTTTGCCCACATACCTTGAGAACTCATCCGATCGCGCCTCAGGTGATCATGTTGTACGCATCCGTGTGGCACTTGGGTGATGGGCCGATGGGCTGTGCCATAAATGATGGTTCTTTAACGTTGGAACATGAAAAATAGCTGGTGACTGGAACCATGGAATTTTCCTGGTTAATCTATGGTTAATCTATGGTTAATCTATGGTTGATAATGGTTAATAATTGGAATAACAATATAGTCTGGTTGGTGGTGACTGGAACCATGGAATTTCGAATGACTTTCCCAGAAAATATTGGGAATGTCATGTCATCCCAACTGACGAAGTCAGATTTTTCAGAGGGGTAGGTTGAAACCACCAACCAGATGGGGATGCATCTACCAGAGGGATTATGGATTTAAGGGGATGCCGCGGAAATGTGCCATGAAATCCGCTCAATAAATGAAGCTTTATAGCTGGGAAAATCATCGAACGGAGCGGATTTTCCAGCAAACTCTAGGTCACGCCGTGACCGGTGGCCTGTGGCCGGCGGCGTCATCAGCTTAATTTTTCACACTCAAGGGCGCCAATGGCAAATCTTGCCAAGCTCCAGGCACATCTGCGTCGGTGTGAACTTTTCGCTCACATTCAGATTGCAACGCATGCAACTGGAAAATGAAAATTAAAAAACATGTCAGTAATTAAACCAAACCGTGACCGGGCAGCCTGTTACTATCTCACCATATCCCACCCCCACCCCACCCCAACGTAGTCTCAACGTAGTTACATGTTGCTACTTCAAGAGAACATCTAAGTTGACAACGTAGTAGCGAGGACGTAGTCGTCAGGACGTTGACATCCCCACCCCACCCCACCCCACCCCACCCCATATATAAACAAAACCTACAGAATATACCCCATATAGAGACAAAAGCACAAAACATAAGAAAACGCCCAGGCCACCGGTCACGGCGTGAGCAACTACGGAGCTGATTTCTGGAGGGTCGTACCCTCCAGTAGATTAATTTAGACCCTAGCAGATAGGGGTTAGGGGTTGGAAGATGAGTTTCCACTCAAAAAATGTGATCTTCAGGGTCAAAGTGTTAATTTCCCAGAGGCCAATTTTTTTAAGACTGGTTGGTGGTGACTGGAACCATGGAATTTTATGACTTTCCCATCATATTGGGAATGTCATGTCATCCCAACTGATGAACTCAGATTTTTCAGAAGGGTAGGTTGAAACCACCAACCAGTTATGATTTTTTAGAGTATACCCTCTGGTAAACATACAAAAAAACTACGGAACATCACCATGCTATTAATGGGTAAATCAACTATTTCGACTGGGCCATTTTCAAGTTCGCAAACTGTAAACGTTTACCAGAGTATACCCAGATGTCAACTTCTCAGAGCAAAGCAATGCTCAAAAAGTCCTCGGTAAATCTTGGGTATGTTTTTTGGTAAATGTTCGTAAATGGGGTTCTCTGCTAGAATCTAACACCAAGCAAGATTGAGTCTTTCGAAGGGTATCCGACATTCACCATCAAATTCGCTTGGAGATTCTACTTGACATATTTCGAAGTTCTGGTAGCAAAAAGCCGCGAAGTGGGATGAATTTGGGAACCACTTACTACTTCCCCTTGTCATCTGGGGTCACCATGGGATGTCTTTGGCGGACGAAAAAAAGGGTGTGCGGTGGTTCGATCTGTTCGAAGTTGAGCACCGATGAGAGAAGAAGTGAGTTGACTTGAAGGGGTTCTAAATACAAACATGATATGAGCTATGGCAGCTATGGTCAATACTCATGGTTAATAACCATTAATAGGGGCTAGTCATCCAATGGTTTATAGGGATTTATAATAACCATTATAAGGATCCTTATTATGGATGGGATGACCATCAACCATATA
>Ga0126342_10019114_pt1 | contig 11679 bp, 4 predicted proteins | sample Cyp1metagenome_FD_92528 | JGI IMG/M metagenome (GOLD analysis project Ga0126342, IMG submission 92528) | Coral microbial communities from Lord Howe Island, Old Settlement Bay, Australia - Cyphastrea 1 metagenome | ecosystem: Host-associated > Invertebrates > Cnidaria > Coral ... | reverse complement strand
GTAGGTACTTTGAGGGAGTATGTGTGCTACGTAGGTCGTCTAAAAGGTAGCATGTACCTAGTAAATGCGAGGCTGGTAGTCAGAAATGCTGCAAAGACCTAGCAAATACGAGGCTGGACCTCAAAAATGCTGCCAATAGCTTGCAAATAGAAGGGGAGGGGGTGCTACCTGGGGACCCATACCATTGGGGGGGGGTAGGAACACGGAACAAGAGACCATATATACGCATATGCATATATATATGTATATATATATATATACTTATCTATATATACTCTATATATAATATGCACCAGATCATCATTTCCAATGATATGTCCATGATAAACCCATCCCCACCACCTTCATAGACGGCACAGCTGGGAGCTGAGCAAAAATCCGTGGCCCAGGTGAACAGACGTCGCCTTAAGCAGAAAGGTCTCGGTCGCTGGGGGATTTGCATAATAGGAACCCCCCAGAAAAATGGTGATTTATTGCTGTTTCATGGGATTTAATGGTTGATCAATGGTTATATACCATTTAGTCCATCTATGGTTAATAATGGTGAATAGTGACTTAATGGGACTTTATAGTGATTTAATGAATTATGAATGGGATATACCGTGATATACCCTCTGGTAAACGTGCACACAGTTTGCGAACTGGAAGCCATGGCACTAATCGAAATAGATGGTTTACCGAACTTAAAAATGGTGATTTTCTATAGCTATGCGAAATTACCAGAGGGTATATATATATAGTATGTATAGTATGTATATATATATATAGTATGTACATATATATATGTATATATATTACTATTACATGATCATGTATTAGTATTATAATATAAATTATATGTGTACAAAACTGTAGATTCCCCGAGTAGTGGATGTCCCATATCCACATGGATTGACTCGAGGGAGAATCCGGAGATGTTCTCCGAAGAAGGCATTGATTAAAGAGGTGTCGCTAAAATATATATCCCATAAGATTAAAATCCATAGTCCCTTTATAACTATATATATAACTATAAACTATACATAAACTATATATGACTGTATATATATAACTATATATATATTGCTGAAATCAAACTTAAATCATCTCATATGCAGATCAGAAGGCAAGCGCAAATCTGTAAAATTGTGGGTTCTAAATCCCAGAGAAAATCATTTCTGGTTGGTGGTATACTTACCTCTCTGAAAGTCATATGAAAGTCAGTTGGGGTTACCCTCTGGTAAACTAACATAGCTGTTGAAAATCACCATTTTTAGTGGGTAAATCCACTATAAATGACAATTTTCAGCAGCTATGTTAAATTACCAGAGGGTACTATGGTTACTATTCCCAACTGAATGGAAAAATCATCGACATGTTCCAAAGCACCAACCAGATTTAGTTGCTGTGCATCCCATGTCTAGATGCGTTTCTCTCCCTGTATAGTACTGTAACCCCCGGGAAAAAAAAAGTAAAGTCCTACCAAAAGAGTGATGAGTCACTCTTCCCCCTTTGGGGCTAATGTAGATAAAACCATTCCGTAAACCATCCCCCAGTCATCAGCATTTTCGTAGGTGGTATGGTTACCATTCCCAGTCGTGGATGGTTTATGACATTGTTTTTCCCACATTAATGATATATCCACTATGATAGTATCAATTGTCTGTATATCCACTAAATATATATATATACATATACATATCTAATTATAGTAGATAATCCACATTCATGGTATATTATAGTCTTACTATTATTCATTCTATAATCCACTAAATATCTCCATGAAAAATCACATGTGAATCCAAGGCGCATGGTGCATTTGCAACACTCCTTGCCTCGCACTGCATCGCTCAAGGCTTGCACAGTTCCTGGACGGAATTGGAAACGCGCAAATGGACAAAAAATGTCGGTTGAACCAACCCAAAATTGTGGTTTAACCAACCAAAAATGGTGGTGTAGAACTATCCAAATCTGGGGCTATATAACTACCCAAGCCTGAGAATCAATGGATTGGTTTCTAGCCGCAAAAATAAAAGATACACCGAAATCATCCTTCTCTGCTGTGCAAATGTTTGCGAACGTTACTTCAATGTGGCATGGCCTTTATATAAATACCCTGAAGAGAACAAACATATTCCTTAGGTGGTTCATCTATACACCAACCAAATAGTAAAAAAAAATCACAACTGCTCAAAACTGCAGCCATGTTTATCCGGGTCCTTAGATCAATCCAAGAAATAATCATTTTCCAAAATGAAATGTTGGGGTATATCTGGTAATTTACAGTTTGCTATGGAAAATCACGATGTATAATAGGTACCATAGCTATGTTAGATTATATACCAGAGGGTGCCTGTATACCCCCAGTGCTGACATCACACTGACATGAGACTGCTGCGCACACTTCGTATACAGTAATCTCTTGCTCTTTGTCATAGTCGTAGTCTGTTATACAATTCCCCATCAAACAAAACATGATATGATATATAATAATAAATCAACCATCAACCAGCCATCATTCACAAACATCAACAATACCCCCATGTCTTTGGATGTGTAAAGCCCCTATAAATGATTGTTGTTAAATCCTACTTAAATAACTACTCAACTATCGTCGTGTTGGTCATTCTGTTGGTTAAATCTCAATTTGTGTTGTTTAAATCTCCATTACCCTACAGTACACTAAGATAGATGTGGAAAATCGACCCTTTACTGTAAGTAGATTATGTTCCTATTGAAACCATTGCTCTTCCACATTCATGTTATTCATTCTAGGGTACCCTCTGATAAATTAACATAGACCCTGGCAGATAGGGGTTGGAAGATTAGTTTCCATTAAAAAATGGTGATTTTCAGGATCCAACTGTTTATTTACCAGAGGGTAAATGACTGTGTTTTTTGTTGCCAAAAAAAACCCGAGGTATGTTGCCAATGCCCTCACTCGGACATCCGCGCCTGATGCAAAGTTCTTCAGATTTGCATAGGTCTCCTAGCAAACTAAATATTTCAGATGGGGATGGATGGGTCGTGGCTAGAAATGCACGGAAGGAAGAAATAAAATGTCATGGAAATATGATGATTATGATTAATGGTGGATTGCACCTAGAAAAATGGTGACTAATTGATGGATAAAGAGCTGGCGGATGGTTGAATTGCAGCATATGATCATATTCCCTTGGCCAATGGCAGTATGGGGATCAATGGGAATATAATGGGAATATGTATATAGAATGGCATATAATGGGGATATGATGAAAATATCATGGGAATATCATATTATGGGAATATGTAGCGCACAATATGATACGCGGATTATATATATATGTATGGGTGATCAATGAATAATGTTTAGTATGTGGCTAGTAAGTGCAAAGTGGTGACGAAACCATGATACTTAATTCAGTAGCTTATCACAGCTTTCTGACATGTGGACCAAAGTATGTCAAACCCACAAAAACAAAACCAACAGGACAAATTTGGTTTGAATGCTTTTAACTTTCGACCCATAGGACGTTTTCCTACACCAAGGGGAAAGTGCATAGATACATCAGAGCAATGGCCAAGCAACCATTGATGATATCCTGTCAAGTCTGGAAACTCTGTAGATTCATGCTACCGGGTTTTCGTTGGGTCATCGCACCTAGGTACCCTGGTTTTCGCATCTCAAAAATCCATCGAGAATAATTGAATGTAATATTTGGAGATGAGAACTGTTATCCAGTTCATTGTAAATCTCCCAAACCCAGCAAAATACATAGCATTTCATACCATACATATTTGAGCTGGGCCGTCTACAAATAAAAATATATATATATATTATACATATATATATATTATATACATATACATATATATATACATATATATACATATATATATATATATACATATACATGTATATAATATACATATGTATATATATACATATACACATACATACATCGGGATAGTATCGTTAAGAGCTTCGAACGAGAGCCGTCCATTCCATAGCAGTTGAACACCAACGTTCTTAGGAGGCATGTGAAACGATTACAACTTCTGTGAAACGATGCCGACTTCTGTGAAACGTGAACAGCTTCTGTCAAACGTGGACAACTTCTATCATTTCGATGACAAGTTCTGAAACTTTGCGTTAACCTCTTGACTGGACTATACTTGTCATATACATTTAAAGTTATCCCGGATTTCAAACTGGAAGAGTATTGAACTAACATGAACTAACAACTCACCAGTTGCTTTACTCTGTTGGTGGTTTTTGGGCACAACCACAAGCTGTTTCCAAGAAAAAAAACATCTGCCAGCCAAAAAAAAAACTGGTTGTTTAAGAACGGATTTCCCAGTTCATGGATCATCGAACCAATCATCAACCAACAAGGCTTTGAGCAAACTCCTAGAAACCTTTTGTATAGGTCATCATGTGATGCCTTCTTTGGCTTATTTCTGGAAATTTTAGATTTATGTTGTCCACTTAGAACTTATATCAATTCTATCCACTTGTAACCTATACCCACATAATCGTTGATCCTTCAAAAATCGCTCTATGAAATGACTATCATCAGCAGCCGAAATGGGGGCGTCAACCGAGCCAATGCTCAGCGCTCAGCTTCTCTGGCTATTTCAGGGACCGATTTACTGGAGGTACCTACCCTCTGGTAATTTAACATAGCTATTGAAAATGACCATTTATAATGGATTTGCCCATTGAAAATGGTGATTTTCCATAGTTATGTTAGTTTACCAGAGGGTATCATTTTTTTCCGGCCTATTTTTCAGGCCTTTTCAGGTGAGGGAATATCCCCAGAGAATATGGCCTGAAAAATGGTACAGTCAGTAGCTCAGTAGCTCCATTTTAGGTACTTGACATCCCATCATACTAGCTGGTTGAAAACGGTTTCCCTACTGGTTATCATAATCCCCAATAGATGAGCTAGTATAAGTCCCAACAAATGAACCAATCAACCCAAGGTATTGTTAACATGCTGAATCTTAGATACCTGACAAAAAAACACATTTTTTAGCTGGTTAGGACTAATTTTACCATTAAAATCGCAATTCAGATTCAAGTACTGGTTCGTATCTAACCAGTCAGTTGACCCAGTCAATTGATCCCACTCATTTACCATCATTATCCATATAAAACCCTGTACATATATACATATACATATATATATATATTTGTTTCCCATATAAAACAATCATTTTCCATATACCCTCATTTTCCCAGCATATCATCGAAGTTTTCCCAGCATATCATGGTCCAAATGGACCAATCAATGGCTCCTTTCTCCACTTCTTCTTCCGTTTCTCGTTCGACTCCTTCTGTCGATCCCTGGGCAACGTGGGAACGTGGGAGCAACTGAAAATGGTGGGATACTCGACTTTGATATACCCAAAATGAGGATATGACATGGGATGACATGGGATAACATGGGACAATCGGATAGAAGAGGAAATTTCACGGGATCTATCATCAACTTGATCTGGCTTCAAGTTTCTGCGAACATTTGGTACTGGATACGCTATAATTTGCAGCTTGAATGCAGAACATGATGAAAAGGCCTTGATACATCATTGGATTTTGATTCTTGCTTGGCCGGCCATATGGACAAAACCCCATTTTTGATGCGTTTGTCTCAAGCCTAATGTACGGCCAGTAAACTAAGCAAAATTGTCTTTAAACCACAAACCAGCTCCTGTTTGAAGATATTCGTAGAAGTTGACCATGTCTCATATGTATATATATATATATGTGTATGTAATATATATATATATATGTAATATATATATAATTATATGTATATTATGATATAATATATTATATTATACATATATATATATTCATGGATCATTCATTCATATATGGCATGAAACTGACCATTGGTAATGGGAAATACTATCCATATACTAAACCATTGGAACTGCCAACATCCAAGGCTGAGAGATGACCTACAAATTCCCAGGGAGAACGTTCAGGTCGTAACGATATTACTTAACTAAGATCAGATAGTTAAATAGAGTTAGATTTGTAGCCTAATGTTTAACAGTAGGATATACATCTAAGTATATTTTCAGTACTAAATATCTTGTTTTATATAGATCTACAGTAACTATCATGTGTACCGTGGGGATTCGTGTTGATGGTATTAAGATTGGACATGTTCTTAAAGTCATAGCATTCCCATCTATTCCCATATCCCCATGTTTGTGACTTTAATACATGTATCTGGGTAAATTATAATATTTCACTAACCTGAATTGTTGGGCCATTTGGGGATGATTTCCCCTAAAATAAACCATGATTCCAGTGAGGTCGCAGTGAGGTTCCAGTGAGGTCACTAATCAATCATCCCATATGGTGGTCTAAAAAGCCTATGGTCGTTGGGTGTACCTTCATCCATAGCCACACAGGGTACTAAACAGAATTTCCATGCCATGGTCAAAAAATGGTGTCTTTTTGGTATGGGAAGCCTTCCATGGTGGCCAAACAGAATAACTGAGCACCATCCCTCAAAACTGAGCAAAACTAACGTTTCATCCATGTATGAATAAATATATGTCATGGGTACTCATATATATATATATGTGTATATTGTTTTTTATTTATATTGACCATATATAGCAATTTATGTTTTGACCTTGGCAGGAATGCCCATTCAAAAGGGATTCTGATCATCCCCAATGCAGCCCCGTGGAATCAGCAACCAACAAGGCTTTTGAACACTTATCTATATATGTATGCTGATAGATATATTTGTTGGCTGCTGATATAAGGCGTTGTAACGTTAGCCAACTATATTAATGAAGATCGGTTTGGCTAGTATAGGCCCTTGAAATTGCCTTCAACACCACAAAGGTACTGTCGGAAACATCTTGGCGCAAGTGTTCCCACTATCGATCCCCATTTGTATCCAGACTATATCCCCGTTTTTGAACGTTTTTAATGGGTTTCCCTGTCTAGCCTCACCAGAACTTGAAATTCGCTAAAGCCCGAAAAACATACCATCTTGTTATTTAACGTAGCCATGGAAAATCACCATTTATAATAGGTAAACCATCTACAAATGGGCCATCTATACCATGGCTATGTTAAATAACCAGAGGGTAAACCATAATGAACAATATTCCCACAAAAAGACCCATCCCTATGTCGAGTTTTTCGGCGAAGCCCATGGATTTTCCATTGGGACAAATTGTTTTTTTCCGCCACGGGACTTCTCTTTTTGCACCGCTTCTTGCATCCATTCATCACCTGAATGGCCCCAAAGTTCGGCGCCAAAAATTTGCGTTTTTGCCAAATAAATGCCCTGGGGGGTTGGATATTTTTATCCATTGGCATTAAAAAAGTTAATGGGATATGTAACCAACCATAATTAAATGGTGATTTATTGGGTATAGAATGGTAATATTAGATGGGATCTATGACCATCACCAAGAATCTGAGAAATCCAAAAGTGGCCTAGCCATGAACGTTTAGCTCGCTGGAAATTATGGGGATGTCCAATTGTTATTTTTGCTCTCCGGAGGATACGCCCTTTTTTTTTGTGCTGAGTCCACACATTTTGTTGTTGTAATTTCATGGTATACTAAGTATACTATGACAACTGAATCATGACACATCTGGCCGTGTCTGAAAATGGAATATATCACCAACAATGGCATCTTAGTCGGAAAAAATCATGATGAACGGGATGTTTCAAGGAGATCTCAGGACGGCACTGAGATGCCACCATGGGGTTAGCCTCTGGTAAACATACAAAAAACTAACTGGAACATCACCATTTTTCTATGGGTACATTGGGTACTATTCCGACTGGGCCATGGCTTCCAGTTTGCTATGTAACATTTATATCAGAGGCTTACCTCACTGGTTGACTTCCTATGGATTTTCACGAAAGATTTATCATTGAAGCCACCAGGAGACAGGTTCTTTCGTAGGGGCGCCTCCCGGTCCCTTCTAAAACATGTCAATTTTTTTGGTGCCCCCAAAAAAATATCCAAAGGTTGTTTACCACTAATAATAACTATTATATACTATTATCAACTATACTATTATTAACTATTGGGTTTATGTTGGATGTATCTGAATGAGTCATACAGTATCTCCTTTTCAACAGTTTCTATCCAAAGTGGTCTAACGTGGTGCTCTGAGTCATGTCTGTTGGTTTATAAACCCCGTCAACAACTCATGGTGAATCTTAGATACCTGGCAAAAAGTCCGATTTTTAGCTGTTCAGGACTTTTTTTTGCTGTTTAGGACGAGATTTTACCATTGAAATCGCAAAAGATTAAAGTACTATAAACCGAGTTGACCCAGAACTAGTGACTTTTTTCGAGTACAAAAAGCTATTACCGTAAATTACATCTTATTACTATCCCATTGTTCTATTACCATTACTATGATACCATTACTATTCTGGTTGGTGGTTTCAACCCCGCTGAAAAATATGAAATTCAGTTGGGATGATGACATTCCCAATATATGGAAAAATAAAATTCATGCTCCAAACCACCAATCAGATTACTATGATACCATTACTATTTTCCCATGTTTATTCCGTTAAAAAAAAAAAAAACGTCGGTTGACATTTCCCATCAACCGACTCGCGACTAGTGGGATCCTTGTACGGACGATTGACAGCGAAGCGATGGTGGGGATAGCCTCCAGTAAACTTCAACTGATCATCTCCTGACTTTTCTGACTGAGTTTTTTAATAGTAATGTGTTGACTCCAGAAAATGGTTGACATGATTTTCCAGTAAACATACAACGAGCTGTGGGAAATAAAAAACCATGTAGTTATTGGCAAAGAAACAATGTAGCCCTGGTGAAACATCCCAGGGGATTTCAGATGCCGCATTCCGCCCTCACTTTGTTCCGCGCCAAAGAACGTTCTTGCTGTGAGGCTTGAGCCTTCTTGTGGAGTTTGCTGTAGAAATCCTGCATGATCCTCAGGGTGTCAAAGATGGAGGTAACCTCTGGTAATCTACCAAGTATGCTAGGGATAATAATGGGACAATAATGACATTATATGTGTTTTTTGCTATAATAATCGGATATAATCGGATAATGAGGAAATGAATGATAGGTGTTCCTACATTATATCCTCATGAATGCCCCATATCCCATGGTCAGTTCCTATCGGGTCAGCTTCCCCAGGACTATATCCCATTGTATTCCCATTACATTTATGAACCCAAAACCAGTGCCTTATATCGTAATCATCCCAACAGTCCAAGTAGCTATAAGTCAACCAACCAGTTATAAGTTATAAGTTTCTTTATAAATCCCATTAACTATAGTTGTAACTATCATAAACCATGGAAATTTCAGGGTCCTGGCCCCAGCTTTAGCACCACTCCAAGGTGCAACTCCTGTCTGGTGACTTCCTTGTCACCCCCGAACCATCCGCTGGACGTCACGGTCGACGTCTCCTGACGAAGGTTTGAAAAAGTTTTGCCCGGGCAAGGAGGCGACACTTGGAGGAGATGGCTATGAGTCAAAACCTTGGTACCTTCATCACCAGCCCGCGTGCGAAGTGATTTTCATGGCTTTCTGCATGGAAATGTCATACTTGGTGGTGAACTACACAGGAATCGGATCCGGTGGGTGAGTTCAGACTAGTGGATATTGCCCCTACAGTCAACGCCCATTGAAAGCACCTGTCAGTGAACCCATTCAAGGTTACAAAAACGAATCGCAAGTAGGGCGTGTCATTCGGGTTGGAAATGGGTGTTTTGTAAGGGCAATTTTAACCTGGTTGGTGGTATACCAACCCCTCTGAAAAATATTAGATTAGTCAGTTGGGATCATTATTCCCAACTGAATGGAAAAATAAAAAATGTTCCAAACCACCAACCAGTAACTTATACTGGGGTTAGAACCAACCTAGTAGCTGGGATGAAGCACCAAGTAAATAAATATATATATATATATATCGATGCCACCAATGAACATGAAGAACATGAAAACATCAAAGTTAATAAATCAGTACAAATAATAATTATATAGTCATCAGAAGTATATATATATATAATCATACCTATGTAATTGTATACCATAACTAAACCCAGATAATCACCCGCAAATAGTCAGGAGGAGGCAATAGGAATAACTACAGAAAGACAGTTCCCGTTCCCCAAATATCGAGCTTGTGATAGCAAGATGTCGGAATTTCGGCTTCGTAAACCGGGAATACCCAGGTAACCTTTGGTAAATTAACAGTACGACCCTGGCAGTTGTTGGGTTTGGAAGACTAGTTTCCACATGTTTCCACTATAAATTGGTCATTTTCAGGGTCCAACTGTTAATTTACCAGAGGGTATATCCCATTATATCCCATTATATAAATCACCATTAAATCACCATTAAATCCCATTAAAACCCATTAAGACCCATTAAAACATATATTCCATGATTTACCAGAGGGTAACCTTTGGTTAACCAACCATTTTCAACATTCAAAATGACCAAGAGTCGGATGTTGGGGTCCACCCCACGAATCTTGGGAAACCAGCATGAGTTCGTATCTACCTGGTGAGCTACCCACGGTCCTCGCTACCTAACGGTTAGTTGACCCTGGTGAAGACACAATGGTGGCTTGTAGGGGCAATGTTCACATCGAGATTCACATAAAACAACCATACAACAACCATAAAACAACCATAAAACAACCAGAAATCAACCATAAATCAACCATAAATCAACCAATCTCCTGGTGATTTCAGTGGGCCTTGTGGAGGCTTAATCCACTTAGTCGTCATCACTGGCCTTCAGGTCATCCAGGCAAGCTTTCTGCTGAGTGACTTTACCTTGGCAGGGATCCCCTATGCTGGGATGCTTTACAAATGAAAAATCCTTCAACCCATATGGGGGGTTCCTCCATTTGATGGTTTAAATGAATGACTTATAATGTTCATCCATAATTGACATCTATTTGCAATGGAAAAGCAAGGTTTAACATGGATGATTTGGGGGTTCCCCGCATTTTTGTTGAAACCTCCATTTGAAAAGCATGTGCCATGCTGGCAAATGAGCTAGCTTGACCGCTTGACCCTCAGTGATGTAGCCAGAAAAATGGGATTAGAGTATCATATATATAATCCCATACCCAAAATAAATAGTCCCGATTCTGTGGAAATACCCTACTAAACCATGGTTTCTGAAGGGGGTGCTTAACATTAGGGGGAAGGAATTACCCTATTTTACAATGTGCCCCTCTTTTGGTAGGCTTATGTCGACTTAGAACTCTAAGTCAACTCTTGGATTTATGATGGATATTTATCTACAGTTAGGGTTTAGAAACCACCTTATAACTAGGAGCTTTGTATTTGTGTATTGATGATATTAGGATACCAGGAATGATAAGTCAATCTGTAGTTTTTGTTGGTAGTGCTGAAGAGCTTGAGCTAACCAAAGACTCACAGCGATGGAAATATGTACAATCAGCGCTGTTTGGCATAGAGGATGAAGCACTATTCTGTAAGGTATTTAGCGTATACATATACATTTCTCTCTATCATATATAAATAAATATACATATGTATATGTGAGTGTACACATAAATATATATATATACAGTGCAATTGTCATGTCCATTCAATTGAGTCGAACACACGGATTTCATCGTGCCTACGACAGTTTGCATTTGGGGTCAAGGAAAAAGGATTTGAGCGAGGTCGCATCGCCACCTCTTCGTTTTGC
>Ga0126342_10019113_pt1 | contig 11680 bp, 11 predicted proteins | sample Cyp1metagenome_FD_92528 | JGI IMG/M metagenome (GOLD analysis project Ga0126342, IMG submission 92528) | Coral microbial communities from Lord Howe Island, Old Settlement Bay, Australia - Cyphastrea 1 metagenome | ecosystem: Host-associated > Invertebrates > Cnidaria > Coral ... | reverse complement strand
TCTTACTCTTTCTCTTCTACTCTTCTTTCTTCTAATCTTTCTCTTCTCTCTGCCTCTTCCCTGCTCTGCTTTTCATCTGTCCATATTGTCGGAAGTTTGACTTCTAAACTTCCTTCGATCATTAGTTATTGATTATTTGTTATTGATTATTTGTTATTGATCCTCAATAATTGATTATTTGTTATTGATTATCATTGGTTATTGATTATTTGTTATTGATTATCATTGGTTATTGATTATTTGTTATTGATGATCATTAGTTATTGATTATTAGTTATTGATTATCATTAATTATTGATTATTTGTTATTGATGATCATTAGTTATTGATTATTTGTTATTGGTTATCATTAGTTTTTGATCATTAGTTATTGATTATCATTAATTATTGATGATTTGTTATTGATTACCATTAGTTTTTGATTATTTGTTATTGATCATTAGTTATTGATTATCATTAGTTTTTGATTATCATTAGCTATTCATTATTTGTTATTGATTATCATTAGTTTTTGATTATTTGTTATTGTTTGTCATTAGTTATTGATTATTTGTGATTGATTATCATTAGTTATTGATTTTTTGTTATTGATTATTATGATTATTGGTTGTGATTCATAGTTATCTGCGAATGACATTTTTTTTTTTAAATCAGTAGTTCAGCACAACTTAGGAGGATTTGGTGATGATGTACAAATCAGCAGTGGTTTTTGATGGCAAGATGACTATGCTTGAAACATTTGGTTCCCGGTGTTTGGCCATGCGGGGCCAGCAAGCGAGTTTCCGGTTGCGAGGCTATGTGTTCTACGATTTCAACCAACCCGAAGAGCTCCCAGAGGCAGACGCCACTTTGGCACAAGCGTTGTGCTGATCAATTCACTTTCTGGATTATCTGAGCTGTGGGAATAGAATTATCATGATTATCACTAAATGGAACTACTGAGAAGTAATACAATCATGATCATTGTAAATATACGTTTATGATCAAATTACATAGCATCATTATCATCATTATACAATAACAATTATCTATTGTGAGTATAATACTACCCTCTGGTTATTTAACATAGCCATGGAACATGGCCCATTTATAGATGGTTTACATATCAAAAATGGTGATTTTCCATGGCTATGTTAAATAACCAGATGGTATCTATAAATCAGCACTGATTCATGCGGCGAGACAGTCTCCAGGAGCTCCATGGGTCGTTTGACTTTGTGCTGATCGATCCTCCCTTCATCACACGAGAGGTCTGGGAAAAGTATGCCATCACAGCTCGCCTTTGGGCCGAAACTGCAGTTCGAAAATTGGCTCACTGAACTTGGGATTTCTGATGATGTGGATAGGATATTAGAATAAGAATATCATAGAATATCAATATTATAATAGGATATCAATAATAGTGTTATGCTCTCTGATGATATAGGATGATATAATATCAATATTAGAATATATTAGAATTAGATATCAAGAGAACACGCTTGGGTTCATTTTTCCTGAACAGTCTGGACATCGCTATGCCAAGGTTTCCTCGCCGCAAAGGGTGCATGCCTCTTGTGCACAACCATTGCAGAAAATGCTGCCATGATGCTGGAACTGATGGGGCTTCACCCAGTTTCCAGGCTGCCTATGTCTTCGCAAGGCGATGAAGACGCAACGACCAAACAGGACTCAGTAGACATGATTTAAACGTGTTATGACGTGTGTGACAAGAAACAACTTGACTGAGAATCTATGATGACACTTCGAAGTTCATTTGTTCCCCGTAGTGACCCTCTTTCAGCAAGCAAAAGAAACCGAGTGCTCATTAGAACCCGAGTGGCTTCGTGATGCTGAAGATACCGAAGATGTCTTGATATGTCGTGATTTCTCGTTCAGCTGAATCCAAGGCCAAGTTCCGACCTGGAATCCCCAATTTGGTTTACCAGTCGCCTGTCTCACTGAAGAGGCCAAGCGAAGTTGCTGGATGTGATGTCCATACAAAAGATCCGTTCCAACATACGGTTCAATTCGCTAAAAGTGTGGGTATTTCCCACTCTTCATCTTCATAGATGATGAATTCCAAGCTTTAATATGCTTTAATCACTTTAATCTTTAAATTGCCTGGCTTATCCTGGCTTAGCTGCGATGACTCCGATGACTGGTCCAAGGTACAGCATCTACGTGAACTACAGCTCCGACCGCCTGAAGGCGCTGAATCCCGAGATCGACCAGGACGACTGGCAGCGACACTGGCGACCCGCAAGCAGACCCAGCGACAGCGACCCCAGCGACCCGGCGGAGCGTCCAGTGGGTGCAGCTCGGTCAGAGGAGCCATGGCAGCCATGACGTCCAATTTCCTGATATTTACCCAGATATTTAAGATGTCTTGGGGCGAGATGGATCACTTGGGGAATGCTTCAAGCCTGCTGGAATTGATTCTTCGAATCTCGAGTTTGATTCGGCTTGGGCGCTTGAGGGGATGATTGAACTTGCAATTGGAAGACGTTTTTCATCATTTTTCTCTGCAACCACTGGGGTATTGGCTGCCCAAGTCTGGTGTGTCAGGAGTCACAGCCAGAGATGGAAGAGGCTCAACATCCCACAGCATCTTGTTGATCTCCGAAATTCTTGAAATCAATATTGAAATCTTTCATACTGCATCTATACAGGTACATACAGGTACCAAGGACCCTCTAACAGAAATCACGTTCTGTATATTATTCAATTTCAATACCCATCCCATAGCCTATACTCGGTCACGGTAATTGTCATTGTAATGTCAGTCATGTTTACTGATATCCGCAGAGAACACCATCGGTCTCTCAGACATGGGAAGCTGGATCACATTCCTTTAATGGAAATTCTTTATGCAGATGACATGCTTTTGATTACGAAGAATACGCGTGCAATGAACAGACTTCTGCATGCCGTAGAAGACGACTCGCAATATTACGGTTTGAACCCTAATAAATCAAAGTGTGCAGTTATTTCTACGACCGGAAGGCATGCCGTCAAATTTAAAGATGGAACCCCTGTACCTCACGAAGACCAATTTACATACCTTGCAGGAACCATCACACGTCATGTTGATATCCGCGCGGAAATTGAAAACAGAATTAGTACGACAATGAATACCTGGAAGAGCATGCATACGTTTAAAAAAAACACGAACTGTTCAGTTCGATGGAAACTTGTCGTTTACAATAGTATGATTCGTTTCAAACTTTTATACGGAATGGACACTGTTGAGCTGACAAATTCATTACTTTCTCGCCTTGAAAGTTTCCAACTACGGGGACTAAGAAAAATCCTTGGGATGAACAGCACTTTCATCGACCGGAGGAATACAAATGCTGAAGTATGCCGCAGGGCCAATTAAGCCGCAGCATCAAGACATAATCCCTCCCCTAAACTGACGTGGTGGATTCAAAACATGTTTACATGAAAGAAGAATCAAGTTGACCGGACACATTCTGAGGGCTCATAACTGTGACCCGATGAGACAAGTGCTCGGTTTAGAAGGGACAGTGCCGAGCCATACACCCCGACCTAGAAAGAATTGGCCGGTGACTGCGTTAGGGTTCTGTTGTACCAAAACCACCGAACACCTCTTACGAATGCCAATGAACAGCAGCAGCAGATCTTGTTAGATGCAAGAATTTGAGTCTTTAGACTTGTCCATGCCAGCCACTGTCCAGCCACTGTCCGTGCAGTGGCCTTCGCTATTATTCGCTATTTACAATTTACTTGCCTGAGGGGTTATCCCATTCCGTTTCACCAGTTTTTGCGTGTCTTTTTGTGGTGCTCTTGATTGCTTTTCCCTTGTTTCACATTGCCTAGTGTTTGAATTTTATCGGAGGTGCCAAACGGGCACTTGTCCAGGGATGGTTTAACACGTCTCCTGAGCATTTAATGTAACGCGAACTGCGTTTTCCTTCCTCGCGCTTTGGCAGCAGAAAAATAGCCTATACTGGCCTATACTATGCATCCCATCTTCCATCTTTTGAGCCTCTCCTTGGCCACGGCCATGGCAGTTTAAGCTGGAGGTGCCCAGCTTCGAAGAGACACCGGAGCTGCTGCTGTTGGGGGAGCTGCGGCGGCAACTTTTCATATTGAAACGTGCCATTGAGGCCCGGCATGGGAAGCGCCGATTTTTCGCATGAAACACGAGGGATTTTTTTCATGAAACATGTAGGGATTCACTGGCTGACATGGGGGTAAAGTTTGATTTATCAAGAATGGGGAACTAAGCAATGAAGAGTGGATATGGGGCACACATGAAAAGGGGGGGTACGAAACCAACCATCCCGGGAGATAACGCGATATGATTGATGGGATATCACTTGGGAAAAAAAATAGGTGTGCCTGAAAATGGGGGACTGCTATGATAAGCCAGTGGAATCTGGCGGTGGCCGGTTTTCAGGTCCAAATCCGTACTGATCATGTAATGGTCATATAATGATCATATAATGATCATAAAACTATCATATAATGATCATTACATGATCATAAAATGATCATGTAATGATCATATACAACACATATATGTATATATATATAGTTTCCAGCTGCATCCTGATTGGAATTGGCAGGCCATTCAGGCGCCTCTGCAGATGGCTTTGCGACGAAACTCCAAGGGCATCAGCGGCACCAACCAAGCGGCTGCCAAGGTGGACACGCCCCAAACAGGGGCAAGGGATGTAAGGGAATATACCCTCTGGTAATTTAACATAGCTATTGAAAATGGCCATTTATAGTGGATTTTCCCATTAAAAATGGTGACTTTCCATAGTTATGTTAGTTTACCAGAGGGTAATTAATGTATATTCATGTGCTATGAACGGATTACTGATGAAACATTGTTTTTTTGAGATATTTTAATGGAATACGAGTGGGATATCAATGAAATAAATGGACTATTCATGGTATATGGCAATTTCACTGGGATATGCAGAATCAGTTCACCAGGAACCAGGATCCATTTGAGGATCACCTTTCTGAAGACTCCGGTTGGGGATTTTTTGCAGACTTTTGACAGAAAAAAACTTTCACCTTTTTTCGATCAGCAGATGGCTCTGATCCTCAGTTTTCTTTCTTCAGATCTCTTTCTATTCACTTAAAAAAAGTAAAGCCATGGTCCCATATCGGCCATCCCCAACCCCAGCCATGGCTCCAGGTGGATGCTGCGAGGCTTTCAGCGTCTGAGATTGTGGATGCCTTGCAACAGTGGCTCGAGGCTCATGGACTTGAGGCTGGCTGCGCTAATTACCACGGGGGAATCGGAGAGCCGACTGCTGGATTTTGTCAAGAATTTCATACAAAAAAAACCACGATATTTCTACTATAACATACTATAACTACAATATCTATAGCTAATAGCAGCTAATATAATTACTACTATAGAATCAGAACCAATTACTTAATACTAATTGCCGTTGATAGGTGTGGCAGTTCTTAAAGGTTGGGTCTTGAAAACGCGCAGCTCAAAGGATTTACGCAGGCTACCCAGACAGAGTCCCAGCGACATCCCCCGACAGGTGTCCGCAGCCATGGATGGCTCCAGCGAGCCTTGGCACATGTTCCTTGGTACCATGGGTATTGATGGGTCGAACCGACCAACGTTGTGCCGCACTTCGCAGAGGGCAGATGTTGCCAGTAGCAATTCTTCTATTTGCGCGCAGTTGCAGATCTCAGAACTTTTCTCTTCTTGTCTTCTGCATCCTCCACTTTCTCACTGTCATCAGAATGATGATATTGATATATTATGTTTTTTTTTTGACTTCTTGATGCTGCGCTCAAACTTAGCGCACTTTTCGTATACCTCATGCCCTCAGAAATTCTCGGGTGGGATGACTGCCTACTTCAATCTACTTCAACAATCATTCTCAAAAATTCTCGGAATGCTCACTCTCAGAAATCTTCAGCAGAAGGTGTGACTTTTGTGATTTTGTCCAGTGATTGGTCGCTCACATCTGAGGCCAGAGCTGGATGAGACCCGCTCGCTCCTCGCTTCGCATGAGCTCAGCACAGACTGGTCCCAGCGCTGTCGGCAAGCCGCAGGGAAGCTCTTCCAGAGGAGTAACCAGGTCACTTAGCAAACGACAAGCTGATATGTTGGACAAAATCAAAGTACATTCACCGGCCATCCAATTCAACCCATGAATCAACCAATTTTGTGGATATGAAAGTTGCCATTGCACCCGCTGGTTCCAGGTTTTGGAGCGCACCAAAATGTTGAAAGCGCAGCAAAAAGCTGGCATCGTAGCAGATGTTCTCAAAAGAGTCCGGGTGACTCTTGTGGTACACCAGGTATGTCGCTGGCAATTTCCTTTGGCTCAAGGAGAAACCAGAGATTTCCTGGAAACTGACGGACAGCGTTCGGTGAATCCCAAGCTCTTTCCGGTGAAAATGATGAAACCATTTGGATCTCCGAGGGTATTCAGAAAAAAAAGCCATGCTCACACTTCGCTGGAACCTTCAAATAGTTCTTTGTAGCGTTGCAGTTGCAGCATAGTGGCGTTCCAGATGCGAAGGGCACTGCATGATGGTGGATGAAGGCGAGAAGGGCAGGTGGATTGAATTGGGACTGGTAGAGATTGGAGTGGCTTCGGGCGGTAGGGGTGGCTATGCTCCTGTAAGTCCAGATAGTTGTGGGATTCTCAGATCTCGTTTGAACATTGTGCACTTGTGTCATTACCTTTTGACGAATGAGATTCAATGAGACAGACAGTCTTGTCGCGTTGGTTGTCCCACATTGGGCAAGAGGACTTCCAAGATGACCCAAGATGACCTGAAGATTTCGCCTTGAAGTTGGAGGAGGGGATGGCGCAATGAATTTTACACATGTGGACACTTCGGATGACGGATTTCCTGTGCTGCAGAGCGATTTTCATGCCATGTTAGCCAGACCAAACATGCGCCATTTCAACTGGCTTGGTGTCAATGACAGTTGGAATCAGTTGGAATCACTTGGAATCCGTTGGACGCTTACAACATCATCAATCATAAATATGATAACATCTTATATTAATCAATGAATATCAATGAATCTTATATTTTTATATGTCAGTTTTCTATAGTTTTCTTAGATTTGTTGGCCCATCCAGGTATTTTTTTCTGGGTTGTGTTTCTGCCCATCCGCTGTCAGCATCCGCTGACAGCATCCGCAGCGATGGTCGCAGCCATGGAGCCATGGTGAAAGGTGCATGTCATCCCAATGGTTCGATGCTTAGATTGCAGAAATCCTGAGAAATCCGGTCAAGATGGAATTGAATTTCAGTACTCAGTATATATAATATAATATATATATATATACTGTGTATATCATTATATCCAGTAGATATTAGTAGATCTCAGTAGAGCTCAGTCGTTTTTACATGTCTGAGATTGAAACCTAGGGGCTTCAGCATTGCACAAATGTCGTGTCGACATGTGTCGCGCGCACAGCGACTTGGCCAATGCAGGCAGCAACTTCCAACGAGTTGCACGGCTGGATGCTGGGATCCCAGTGACAGTGGCAGGGTATTGTTATGTATTGCTGCTGAATCTGGGAGTGGATCAAAATTATGGGTGCACACCCACAGTTGTTTTTTTTGTTTTTTAGCCATCCATTTGGAGTGGACCATGACCCGAAGGTCGTGAACCGCGTGCGTCGACTCAGCGAAGTGGGCCTGCTGAAGGAGCGACCCAAGTGGCTGAATTGGTTGGGAAGCCAAGGATATGATAAAAGGAACGATGTCCTCCACATCTTTGTCAAATGTCAGAATGAACATGGAGGATAAACATCAGAATGTGTGAAAACGTGATTTGAACAGCTGCTAGTTGTCTCGATGATGATGATGATGATGATGATGATGGTGATGATGATGATGATGATGACGATGATGATGATGATGATGATGATGTTCATGCTTTTAGTGGCAATTTCGAGACTTTCAGAAGATGGTGTGCTGGCTTTGATAAGATAGGATCAATGGGTAGAGGCCCATGCTGATGGACACCTGACCACTTTATGTAGAGTGTGAGGCATGATCTGACTATTGTCTTGTTGAATTGTGTTGATCGAACCCTGGTACCCTGGTGAGAATGAACAGCGAAAAGTATGAACAATTGTTCTTCATTTATGGATGATTTCCTACTGTAAACTTCATTAACATCCATTTATAGTAGATTTTCCAGCCAGCCACGTTTGATTACCAGAGCGTATCAGTGTTGATCGAGGTGTGAGCGTGTGCCACCCATGGAGAACCACAACTTGCAGCTCCAGGCATTGCATGGGGCGAATTGTGGATCCTGCCTCCAAATGTTCAGCATGTAAAAAGGATTGCTTTTCTGGAAAGATAGATAGAACCAGAGTTAGAGATATTACTAGATCTTGTTCTCTTGAATTCTATCAGCATTTACTGATATTGTTACCAGCATCAGCTTGATGAACTTCTGAACAGCACTTCGAGCGAGCGACACTGCCAAAGTCACCTTGCCAGACGCGCACGGTTCGCAGCCCCTACCCACAGATGGTGCGGAGTCCTGGTCGGAGTGGTCGGAATTCCACGACAGTTCGTTCAGCTGAGGTGAACTTCCTGTTGAAGAAATATCCAGATCTTCGCTTTCAGGTGGCTTCAACTAGGCTTCAACCCAGACAAATTCTGACTTGTTCTGGTGTGAGAAGCTTGTCCTACGAACATGGCTTCGCAGGACTGCTATGTGGATGGCAACGACTGGTCTGCCGGAAATGATGCCTATAGGGATGACCATCCAGTGATGCAGTTCGTGGGAAAGCAGCTGGAGATCATGAGGATGGAAGGTACCTCAAAGAAGGAGGCACGTCGGGGGGGGCCTGCTGGAGAGGGTAGAATCTGCAGCATGGTCGCAGATTTTGGCATGGTTACTACATGTCACAACTATACGAGTAACGTACTCTAGTTTTTTTTCAGCAGTCAACCAAATGTGGAGTTGTGGGTATTCGTTCCAAAGCCACAGACCTGTTTCGTGCCAGCATCTGCTTGTCAAAAATAATGCTGAGACAGCGTCAAGCTCTGAGGCCTTTAAGAGGACTGAGGAGCACTTCAGAGAGAGGCAGTGGTGCTGATGATTTAAGCAGTTGCGAAATTCTTGACCCAGTGTCATACAAAAGCCAGATGACCCAATCATTGAAGATCCACCAAATCTACCTTAATAGTTTCTACGTAATCTGCCTCTGTCTGTGTCTGTGTTTGTTTGTCTGTCTGTCTTTGCTCAAAATCCAAAATGAAATGCCTGCAGCTCTCACTACCATCAGAGCGGAGTTTGGTGATTCGGCCCGTCGGATGCTCGGCAGCCGCGAGGCGACGGAACTTGGAGACAGAGCAGAAGCTGATGATGGCCATGGCTGTCAAGGCGGTACGGGAGCCCAGGCCGTGAAAAACGTGCCCATGCAATGCCCATGGCCGCGAATTTGATCTAAGGGATATCATGGGGGTGTAATATTCGGTGTAATATACCCTCTACACCTTAGTCTATAGTATTCTATACTGATACTGTAATGAGATCTTTGCAATGGATTGTGGAATGTTGTGGAAGTGGATCTACGCAATGGATAGGTTTGGAATGGAGGTGAAGGTCACCCTTTACTGCTGTCCAGTCACCGTTTCCGGTACCAAGGGCTTCCAGCCGATGTTCTGCACTGGCCGCGCCTACTTAGAGGCATGAGACCTCGGGGGTGGCAATGAATCTGGGCTTGTCCATGGGAGAAAAGCCCACCGAAATAGGTTTCGAGTGGGGAAAATGATGATGAACCACGATAAACCATGATAAAACATGATGAGCCATGATGAACCATGGACTTTTTGGGTACCTCTGTCTTCACACAAACCCATCTATTGCAGCGCTCAGCTGTGAGGTCGAGAAGGCCAGACTTGAAAGCACACACCTGAAGAAGATCATAGGCCTCGGAAGAAAGGATGTCGGATGATGTTGGATGGCCAATCCAGTGGGATGTTTGACTCAAAGAGTTCTTCGACCGGGCAGAATTTCAAATCAGGATTGCGTCCGTGACTGCCAGGTGTCCTTCGAAAAGAGTCTGCAGCTCTGCGACCCGCTGCGGGAGAGGCGCTTATTCCTGTGCAGGATCCGAAGGGCGACCTCCCAAACTTTATGGTTGCCAGATATGGCTGAAGAAGCAACTCAAATAAAAAGTGGCCTCATGTTTCGTTGATAAGAACCATTGTTTCAGGCAGATGCTCAAAGGAACATCAAGCCGTTGCGAATGCGACAGGTGCAACAGTTCCGACATCGAGTCGTTGAGGAAAAAGTCTTCCGAGCCTTCGTTCAGGTGCGGATTGGATCCGGGGGAGTTCAATTGGCGGAGCTGATCTCCAGTAATCCGTCCGGTGTCCATTGATGCCACGAAATGCTGGGAAGCTGCTGCATCCATCAATTCCGAGCCAATGTCCGTGGGAGACTTGGGTCGGAATCCCCAACTGGGCAACTGTGTCGCAGGAACCTCCAACTCCGGAAGCTGATGACGAGGTCCGGTTTTGGTCGAGATGGCATGTGGTACTGTGTATTGTTGGCGTGGGCTCCCTGATTCAGCTGCTTTATGAGGCCCAGGAGGACAAGAGCGGGCCGAACATTTTTCATGGCCCCTTAACCACTCACAAGAAATACGCAAGAGGAGCGATGCCCTATCCTACCAGCTGTTACATATCTCTGCAAGGCGCTCCAACGCTTCGCAGATTCATTGGAAAGGAAACAGGAGGTCCACGGCTTAGAGATCCGATAGCGAGATCTAGCCTGTCCTGGCTCGACATGGAAAACTGACATAGAAATGGCATGGAATTGCATGGAATGGCCATGCCTTGCCATAGGTCACCCTTGATTGGACATGCTTTGGACATGCTTAGGAGATTCTTAGATATGTTCAGTTGTGATCACTGATTAATTGAAAACATGGAATCAGTCATTGCAAGGAGAAGGATGAACAGACGACATCCAAAGAGACACCTCAGAAGGAGCGATTTGCTGGACTATGACTTTAACAAGAAACACGGCTGTGAAATGTCGGAAGACACTGTCAGCCAGCATTCTATCAAGAGTTCTAAAGGTCATTGTAACGAGTTATGTTTGGGAAGAACAACATATATGATATCTTTTACTTTTACACTAATATTTTCGCGAAAGTTGCGTGAAGGAACGGGTAAAGGTGACAGTCCGTTTTGAAGGGGGTGGCCCCGGGGTAAGCCTTACAAATATAACCAACAAGCAACAATCTATCCTGAGAAGGGGTTCTGTGATGCTGGCTGCATGTTTGCAAGGCTACCATGAAGGAATTTATGATAATTTGGCAGGTAATGATTGAGACTTCAAAAGAGGCATTGTTGCCCCACATGGGTCCCGCGACAGATAAACATGGAGTTTGCGAAAGTTTCGTGAAACTAAACTTTAGTTCGCGAATCTTCGCGAGGATGAATGAATTTAGACCAACCGTATGTATATATATATAATATACAAAATATATACTAAACAATAATATATATAGTTTAATATAATATATATGATGTATAATATATATATATACAGTACATGCTATATAATATAATATAAATATATATTATTACTATTCTAATCTAATATATATACACACTATAATACATGTAATATATAATATATAATATAATATACGATGATTATAATTATAATTGTAATTATAATTTTAACTATA
>Ga0126342_10019112_pt1 | contig 11680 bp, 15 predicted proteins | sample Cyp1metagenome_FD_92528 | JGI IMG/M metagenome (GOLD analysis project Ga0126342, IMG submission 92528) | Coral microbial communities from Lord Howe Island, Old Settlement Bay, Australia - Cyphastrea 1 metagenome | ecosystem: Host-associated > Invertebrates > Cnidaria > Coral ... | reverse complement strand
ACCCCAAAACAGCTGTGACTCTAACAGAAACCGTGCAGTGAGGACAAGCCCGAGCGGACAGTGTCAGCCAATGTCAGCCATTAAGTCTGCGATGACTTTCGATGCTCAAAGCAGTATTGACCACACTTGTTTTCAAAGTGGCTTGCCCATACTTGAAAAATATCCGTATAACATTCAAAAATTGCATACCTAGAAGGGCAAGTCGCTGTAAGAACTAGGGGATTGGCAAAAATCGCATGTTATGCCCCAAAGTCGCTAATCGGGCAAAAGGTGCGCAGTTCCGCTTCGAAAAGAAATTGGAGCGCAGCCGCCAATTGATACAGAATTTTTGCTGAGATTGAAGGTCCACGATATAAGGGGCGGACATCGTCTTTGGAAATTACAAGAGCATGAGGTAAGCGTTGGGACCTTTCCAAAACGCGATACCCCCTTTGAAGGTTCTGTCATGATGGACGTTGAATTTTAACGTCGTTTGTGAAGTAGATGTGGGCTCCTCACCGAAGCAGAACCTACGCTCTGGAGTCACGTAGATTAAGTAGATCATTAGCACTTTCCTTGCCATACATCATTTTTGTGCAAAGGTGTGGTAAGCGATGGGACCTTGCCAACTTGTGGTTTCACCATCCGAAAGTTGATCGAAATGCCATGAAATTCTCGTGAAACATACGAAAGCCCACTGGCGAAACGTCCGGAAGATCCAACTCGCAAAGTCTGAAAGTTGGATGAAGAAATCGATGGACATTGAACGTTTAATGTGCTATGATTTTCGGCCACGGTGAAGGTACTGCAGCTTTTCTCATCCGTTGCTCGAAAGATACCGAGAATTTCGCACGAAGAACACCAAAGTAGTGGTTCCTTTGGTAGCCCAATGTAGCCCATATATATTGCATAGCTACCATGCAGCTTTAGAAAATGACTTCGTGGTTAGTTGGTGGGACTTCGACTTTCAATGACAGCGTTGCGAGTGATCTGAGTGGGTCTAACCTCAGAGCGACTCCGTTTAGATCACGCGGATCATGGTCGCCTTGGCCCAGTTGAGATCAATCTCTTCCAACGCGGTTGGACGTTTGCTGCGAAATCCTGACGTAATTAATATAGTAACACATATATTGCAAGCTTTTTGTAAGTTGGCGAAAAGGACCATGATGGTGCCATTTGGACCACAGATTTGTGCTGACAGTAGCATTTTCAGCTTCAATCGATGACGGTATAGCCAGGTGCTTCCAGGTGCAGAGCGCCGTGAGTTGGGTTAGAATGGTTAGATTAGAGTTAGATTCGTAAGATCTGTGGGTGGAAACATGACCTGCTGAACAGTACAGCGAACATCTCCAGCCCTGAGAGCTGTGTCCATGGAGTCCACTGCCGCTGACACTCGACGAAGGTGCAGAAGTTGCACTCACAAAGGTCGCGAGCTGCGATTTTTTGTGAAATGTTGGGCCACAGCGCCGTGGCACCTTGGCCAGATCATGTCAGATCTTCTGCGCTTGAAGAAGTTGGAGTTTTCCAAGATGTGAAAAATCCTAGGCCAATTCCACCACAGCACCAGCTGCAATTTGTCGGCTTCCGTTTGAAGCTGCTCTCAATTTGTCACTGCAAGGGTGAAGTGGATGAAGTGGATTCGGGATGATGTCACAGCCACGTCTCCTGGATGTCGTTCAAGGACATTCGCCAAAAGTCGTGGTTTTTATCTGCGCGCCTTGGAGGCATTTTGAAGTACCCAAAATCGGATGAAATCAGCATCTTGAGACCAATTGTTCATCATCTTTGAGCCACCAAAATGAAGATCTTTGCAGCAGCCGTGCTCTACGTGTCCAAAAGCTACACAAAGCCTGGCGCCAGCGGCACCAGCGGCACCAGCTGCTGTGAGCCTTTTGTGCGAGGCGATTTCAGTTTGAGCCACTGGGCCATGCCATGGCATGCAGTCAATCTCTGATACCAATGGTATATTCAAAAAAAACAACATGCTCAACATGGAAAATGCGATTCGTTTTGCCATGTTTCGCAGTGTAAGAGCTTCAAACAGTCTATCCTCAAGTTATGTTTTCCGCTTGATGGGTACCATCTGATTCGAAGGGAGCAGCACGGTCACCATATCAAATCTCAGCAATGGACACTGGGAACAGATATCGCCTCCCAGCATCTTCCGGTGTAGCGTTCGCGGTGTCAGGATCGGTCGCAAGTTAGCTCCAGCCATAGAGTTTTCGATGGCTTCTCCCAGATGATAGTGGAGTGTTTCAACCAGGGTCGGTCGCAACAATGAATGGAGTTGTGGGTAGTTACTCCAAGCTGATGGGTTCACTTTAACCATTCAAAGCAGCTCGCCGCCGGAGTCGTTTTTCGCAGTAAAAATGAAAAGGTCAGCCCGCAGACATGCACAGAACTTTCAGAAATTCAGGCTGAGGTACTTTCAGAAAGGAAGACTTGGTTTCCGATTTTCGGTCGCCAAAACCAATCGATCTAATCGATCTCAGCAACATCTAACGGAACGTTTTTTGGCGCGCACCTTAACCCAGTGCAGCCTCTGGCCGAGAACGAGCCATCCATGAAGGCTTCCTTGGCTTTCAAGGCGCCAAGGTCACCCTGCAGTGGGAACATCAGATGGAAAGCCAGCCGGAACTTTCGGAAAGCCAGCCGTGACTCAATGAATCTCAAAAAAATCAGGTAAAATCTTGTACCGGCTTTCTACTAGCCAAATTAGCCAATGTGTTGGGTATCATAATCCTTAAATTATCGAAGACGCCAGCTCTAGGACCGTTGTTCAGGAAGCCGCTGGGGCACTGCATGGGGTCAAGAGCCAAGGGATGACATGGACATGGGATGACAGGTTGAAGGTGAATCACTGGTGACGCTGAAAGATCCTTCAGAGTTTCAACTGAATCTGAATCTCAGAAACTAAGTCTGAAGTTGTGAAGCTCGGAAGACGGCACAATCTGCAGATTGTTTCCGTTAGATCCGTTAGATGTTAAAAAAATCAAGGGCACAACTATGATGACTTCAAGCACAACTGGTTCGGAACCTGACGCTTGTGGGTGGTTCTTTGGAGGCTGTGGCGGTATGTGCTTGCAACCGGAAGCGCCCAGTGTGGATGAGGGACTTTTCCTAGCAGCTTTGTGAAAATCAGTAGTGTTGCAGCCTGTTTGCGTTCACCAGGTCCTTCACCAATGTAGCAACTTAGCAACATTTAGCAACCACAATAAAAGGTCAAGTTGGAGGCTGTTTCTCGCTGGTTTTTCGTTGCATGTCTTTTTTCCCCATAGCAGATCCAGCAGATCCTCCAGATCCAGCAGATTGCAGGTTTCCCAGACAGGGATGTGTGCGTCCAAGTGTGTGCGTGTGTGTAAATCTGGCTAGGCAGTTAACCCTGAAAATGCTCAGTGCAGACACCAGCTGTTTGTCCCTCGGCCAACCCTGAGTTCTGAGTTTTGGGCCATTGACCCTGTTGACCGCTGGCCAATTCAAGCTTCGGTGACTTCGTTGAATTTTGCGATGTCCATGTGGGCCCATGCCCATGCCAGTTGCCCTGTGAACAGCGGGCTTGAGATTTTACGCGGCCTTGGGCCTCGTTCCAACTGGTGCAGTTCTGTTGAGGGTGAAGGATTCGGTGGGAGGTTATTGACATCACATGTTCATATGCTAGGCATGGGGGTTTAGCCCTTCTTGCGCCAGGTTTTTCATGGTTTGGAAGGACCTTCAAACATAGATCTCCATGAAGCCACACATGAACAAAAGCACTGGGATTTTTGGGCCTAAATTCGAGCAGGTTATGGTCTCTAGTGGCTACAAAAAAACATTGATCGGAGCATGAGAACCATGAAGAACAATTGCCATCAATTGCCCATAGGCTGAAGGCCCCAATGGCCTATTGTGTCAGAGTTTGGTAGAGCTCTGGTGGGTGACCAGGCTGTACTTTGCAATCTCCAATTTTGTCACTTTCTCTTCAAGTAACCAGGATTTTGACACGTTTTTACTTGATGACTGCATGAGCCTGGTGACGAGGTATGAAAAACAGCTAAGATCACAGATTTTGGATGTCACTTCTTCCTACTTCCCTGTTGCAAGCGTCAATCCTGTTGGCATCCATTTATCAGAGGTCAACCTTTGAATTTCCATGAGATAGGGCTTGCAATGCAGGATCAATTTGGCCAGGACGCTGGATTTTGTTCGACTTGTCAACCTTGGGATTTCCAAGAACTTTTCGCCCACTTGCTGTCGCTTGTGCCCCGGCAACCATGGAAGATGCGTGTAAGTGCTGTGATGGGGCTCAGGTGCCGAAGAATTGCTCTTCCAGCCCAAGAAGCATCTGGCAGATGCAGCCAGATGGCTGTCCCAAGGTATGGGGAGCATCCAGCAGTGGATCATAGTGGATCTAGTGCTGGAGTTTGCTTCCAGGTCTTCCGGATCTTGCAGGCCTCCATGCTTTCGCCCTTTGGTGTTTACTTGGTCCAGGAGGGCCTGGCAGTGGTTTCCTGGGCCAAGCTGAAAGGTGTTAAAGGGAGATCTGATGGCTATCTTCCATGGCCCGTGAAGCCCAAGATGTTGAGGATGTCAGGAGGGCGCGAAAGCTTGAGCTTTGGGAAGCTGACAGCAGTGCAGCTCGCTTGACATCTTGAAGGAAGCTGTCGACAACAGCCCTGGCTTTGTGGTATCAGCCTCAAGGTAAGAAAAAGGGAGGCTAATTTAGATCTAGCCAGTAACCGACCATTCGCAGGAATTGGATATGCTTTTTTCTTTCTGCAGTGCTCCTTTGGAGTAGTTTGAGTTGGAGCCAACTGCAGTCTTCCTCCCTTCCCCTGGGAAGTCTGGGCCGTGCTTGTGCAGTTCAGCATCAACACGTGAAGGTGCTGAAACCGGGTTGAGGTTCGTTCAGAAACCACTGCAACCACTCTCTGCCGCGAAACCGGGCTGCGGGCAATGTTTGTTTCATTTGTTTCAGTGCTTGTTTGTTCGGTTTGTTGACACTGGAACATGGTTGAAGCATTGGATTCAGCTTTCTCTGGTCACCCAGTAGAGCCTTCGGCCCGGGCCGGCCCTTCGGATCCCTTCGGATCCCTTCGGTTCAGGGGCTAAGCCGCTAAGCCGCTAAGCCGAAGACCAGCTTTGGCTTCCCCAGTGCTTTCCCTCCCTTTCCACCAGAGTTACCAGGGTTACTGGGTGAAGGTCACACCAAGCCTTGAAGAAATGCAGAAGGTCGCCATTTCTCTTTGCGAAGGGCCTCGATGTTGCCATCATTTGATCAGTTTCGGAGGAGTGGTGCTATGGCCAGACTGAGCGAAGATTGCACAGATCAGACATGCCTGGAAAGTGAGATGCTTTTCCGACGTGTTGAGACAGTGAGCTGCTGCACTTATATGAGAGAATCAAAGTCAAGATAAAGCCAGCAAAACAATCTCACCAAGCAAAATTTACATTTCATCCACAAAATTAAAAGGTGAGCCAAGACAACTGGAGCTTAAAAATACTTCAAACATCTTGCAAACTTTTGAGTCGTTGGCCACCTGAACGTCTCCACATTTTATCAAGCCTCGGTCTCTTGGGGTCTCCTGCCAATTTAAGACAATAGATGGAGATAGCGCCGTCTTAACTGCAGCATTTCAGTCTTCAGAGAGACGGCACTTCGGAGAAAAATTGGACTTGTGGCGGAACATTCCGCCCCTGCCACAAGGATGATTCGTCATTTGTCTCGCAGCCATGATAGCATGCTTTCTACGAGATTTTCCATCAGTTTCCCATGGGCATTTCAGCCAGGCATTGTACACAGCAATAGGAGCCCTTCCAGTCATTATATAGGAGCCCTTCCAGCCATTGTTCAAGTCACTCGACAGTTCTTGCTCACCTTTCTTTAGTGGCATGGACATTCTCCAAACTTGCCAAGTCACATGTCGATGGTGTCAGTTGAAACTATATACCCTTCTGTTCGCCCTTCCGTTCGCGCCTTGTCGTGGGCTGAAGATGTCGAGGCTGTCGAGGCCCAAAGCGTCTTGCGGCGCCAGCTGCGGCTGTCAGATGGAGATTGATATGCCGGATATGCCCTGAGCGCTGCGCGCGGCTTCGACATGACGGGACGCAGCTGATCCTGACGCCGTGTTCTTGAGACGCAAAGTGCAGCTCCGACTTCCGAAGCTGAAAAGCTGCCAGACTGTCAGATGTGTCAGATGAGTCTGGTTTGGAAGGAAAGTGGTTGGTGTTCAGCAAGCAAGACAAAGACATGCTCCAAAAGGCGCCAACTGTGCGAGGGTTGGTGACTTTGTTTGAAGATCCAAGAGACCTTCAGCGGATGCAGGTGCTTTCACTAAATCTATAAAAAGCTGCATTTATTGAAGGTGTTTAAGCCTGTGCTATGGATGCTCAGTTATGAACCAACTATGTCCCACTTGCCCACCCAGCAGGATTTTGCACATGCCGCAAGTAATTTGCGCTGATGTGGAGCCAAACTTCTCGACCAAACACCGCCCTTTTAAGCTCCCCCTATGGCAAAAGTCGTCGAATTTTGCGGTGCCGCAAAGGAGGGCGGATCGCCAGGAAATACCCAAAATGTCATGCCACAGTTTGGAGACCTCGGAAAGCCATCACCACTTTGGCAGCTCTTGGCCGTGTTTCTGCTCAGCAATTTTTTGCAACTTTCGACAGGGTCAAGATGGCAAGGACTTCTCCAAAGCAAAGCTGCAGGATGTCCACGTGTGAAGCCCCTAAAACTGTTGAGAGACAGCTGAAATCAGCTGAAGTAAACCCATGCATTAGGTCCATTAGGTCGATTTGTGACACATTCACTGGTATCCTAAAACTTGGCCTTTAAGCTTTGGTTCCGAGTGCTTCCAACAGCGTGTTTTGGTATGGCCAAAGCACTGGCATTGAGAGGATTCTTCCTAAAGCAGATCCAGTCTGTAGATCCTTCCAGTCTGTAGCAATGCTTCAGAAGGGGCTGGCAGCAAGCTGTGGAACAGCGCGTTTTACACATCAGAATCATGACGCGTTTTTACGCGTTTGACTTTGCGCATCGTATCAGATTAGGCGCGCCACCAGCATTGAAGTTTTTTTCAGCGGCTTTTGCTTGGTTTTCACACAGTCCCAGGTCCATCATGGTCCATCTTTCTGCGTACCAGCTCGGAAAATTCAAGGCTTGGAGTACCCAGAAGTCGGTGACAACTGTCAGCACCAACGGATTCTTCGAAGCTGCCAGCAGGGCCAGTGCCTGCAGTGCCAAAGTTGATTTCCCAGCTAGCTTGAGATTGAAACTGCTTCATGGTCATGTGGCGAGCGTCAGAATTCCAACTGAGAATCCCGTGCTTGACTCTGTGTCCATTGTGTCCATTCAATTTGGATATCTTCAACTCAGTGCGCCCAAGGTGTGTCAGACTGGGCATGCAGAGGCATGCAGACTGGGCAGTTGGAGACCCTGCTGCGCACAAAACTCAAATGCCTGAAGGTTTGGAAGGTCATTGGACAAATCGCAACCACCTCAACTCATTCCGGTCCAGAGTCCAACGGCTCTATTGAAAAGGGGGCCGGAACGCACAGCTTTCAGGTTTACAAGCTCCCTGTCATCAGGGGTTTCTTGCAGCACAGCTGTGCGACGCTGATATACATTCTCTAACAGTGCCCGCAGTTTGACAAGTGGCATGTCGACGGTGGGAAAGCAATATCAAATGAATGCCCAGTATTCGGTATTCAGCGCAAAGAGTGTGATTTAATCAAGGCCCAAGCAAACATGTTAATCAAAGAAAAACATTCCAGCTCCTTTGGTTTGCTGCCTCTCTGCTGATGCCTGGAGTTTGCTTGGCTATTTGACATAAGTCTAACGCTGTGATGTCACATTCTGGGAGTTAAAACATTGTACCGAGAACGTGCAGTTTCTGGCCCTTTCAAAGCTCTCTTTGATGGCCGCCCATCAAGTTCACCCCATTTGTTAAGATTTGAGCCGAAGGCCAGGGAAATTTCCTTCGCCAAGTGACGTATTTTGTCGGCAATTCATAGCTGGAATTGGTTTCCCCGTGAGCTTCATTTGAAGTCCCTGACTTTCCTTTGAGGGATGGTTCGCGACCATCCTGCGAACCTTGCCAGTGGCCCAAAAAATGGCCAGTGATGAAGCTTCCCCAGCGTGATGCCCACAGTTGTGTAGCACGTTGCAGTAGCATAGCATATAGCCGCTCCCAACTGTACGCGTTGTGTAGCCTGGCGCGCCACGTTGACACTGGGACAGAACTCGGATAGTGCTGGATTCTGAACTATGCTGAGCTAATCTTCCCTGCGGAGATGTTCGATGGTCTGGCCTGGCATGCTGTCATCTGGAGCATCAGTGTACAGGCCACTAGAGATGCGTGAAATTTGGTGAAGTCCAACCCAAGATGCTAAAACTGGCGGTTCAGCAGGTTGGGCTTAGCATCCAAATCGCAAATCCTCCGCAGGGAGCTGTATCGGACCGGGGGCCAGAGGTGTTGCTGATGGTGGTGCTTTGGCACTTTGCACTCCGAAAGGCTGCCAGTGCTGATGTTGAAGCTGGCAGGATAGCACCAGTGATGGCACAGTGCCAAGCCATTCTGCTGTCAGGTCAATGTCTGCATCTCAACCATCGGCATCTCAACACAGCGGGAATTGCAATCGAGGGAAGACAAATCCGCCTGAGTTCCACTCAACCTTTACCCCAGGCGCTTTAAATCCGCCTGAGTTCCACTCAACCTTTACCCCAGGTGCTTTCAGATGCTTGAATGGAGGCGTTTCGATGAAAACCCCAGTCCCGCCAACCTTTGCCTCAGTGCGCCTAGTGGGGACAGTGCCTCATGATACATGTTGATGGACTCAAGTACAAGCTGCCGTTTCGGATGAATCGGATGAATCTAAGCAGCTACAGTAGGAGGTTCGTGCAGATCATAACCTACCACTGCAGCAACTTGCGATTTCAATGACCTCAGTGGCCCCAGTCTGCAATCACTCTGTAGTCCCACTTCGCCTTCGCTCAAAACAGCCAGCCTCGTTTTCCTCGTTTTGCTTCCTCCTTCCGGCCGGTTCGGGATGCGGTGGGATGCCATTCTGACAGATTCCGATAGTTCCGATAGTGGATGAATGGATGATGCATCCCAAGAGGTTCATCCGCTTCGGTTCCTGTCCATCAATGCTCGGGCGCCAAGCGAAGCTTTGTGTCAGATGGAGCTGAAAGGCATTGCTTCATTAAGGTTGGATCGAATGGGACGCCAAGATGGTGTAGCTGTGTGTGAAAATCTGCTATCGAATGGTATCGATGTAGCCCAAAATCAGAAGTTTCATGGTTAACTTGGGGTCCAACCCGGCTCTGAAAACCAGAGGCCAATCTGTGAGGACTTCAAAGCTTGCCAGTAAGGCATTTCGTGGCAGGTAAGGCCGGGACGTCATTCGGCCGGGAGACTCAGGCGGCAAATAGATGCAAATAGTGTGAAGACATTGGTGACCCCCCAAAAAAGTTTCTCAGGTGAATTTCAACTGCTGGGTGTCAGCTATTGTCAGTTTTCAGCTGTGTATAGGAAAACACATTTTGCCATCAGTCCAGCTCCGAAAATTTGTCCTTTGAGACCTGGGCGTCGAATGCAGCCCTTCCACAGGTCGGGAAAGATCAGGAGAGATCAGCGATGAGACTCTGCTGAAAGGAACGTGCAAATGAAAGCTCTTCTTTCTCAGCTGATGAACAACCGCACCTTTCTGCTAAATCAAGGGCAAAGCAAGAAATAGCTTTGGCCTAAACATCTGAGTCACAGCTGCAGGCAGCATTTTGTGGCATACCAAAACAATCCAAGACGTCACGCCATTTCACGCGGACCGAAAGATGCTTCCTTACGCGGCTGGTGTTAAGCAGATTGCTGGCGCTCCTGGTTCTGCCAGGCTTAAGAGGTCCAGGTGTTCGCAAAAACATGGGAGATCCATCGAGATCCATGTAGCTTTGTCCGAGATGGGACAACCCCAACATTCTATAGTTAATCAATGTTCAGGTTAATCAGCATGTTCCTAATTCAAATTGCTGGAGCTATCATTCTCAGACCCGTATGAGTAAGGCACTAAGATTTTCAAGGCGCCTGAAGGAAAATGGCATGGCATCACCCTGATAGGGGATCCTGAGTATGGTGATGTTCCCTTGCAGACATACCTGGGCAATGGCAACACCTTGTGAAGGTCAGCAACTGCTGCACCCAAAATGGCTACAGCAAGCTATAGCTAGGACCCGAACAGAGTGACGCTTGAAAAGTCCCCCAAGTTCCAAGCTCCACAGGTTCTAGCTGCTCCGCTCTGGCACGTGAGCCGTAAGGCACGTGAGCCGCAAGGAGCCGTAAGTTGCAGTGCCTCCTGAACTTGACAGGAAAAGCAGGAAAGGTGCAGAGTTCAGGGATGGGACTGGGCTTGACAAAGTTGAGTTGATCCTTTGGGCCCTGTGGGCACTTTCTGATCCTCTCCTGCCAGCCCCCGCACCTTGGAAGCCGTGCTTGGAAGGCGCCAATGCTGCCCGGGTCGTCCGAATGTTGCCAACCACAAGGCATGCTTGACCCCGAAGCCTCTTGGAAGCTTCGCCATGCTTCGCCATGACATACAAAAGACCAGGTTGGAACTGAAGAGCCAAGCGCAGTTTCTACTTCTTTGCTTTTGCAGCCTTTTAGTCTTGCAGCTTGAAGGGATTTTCAAAGATTCGAAACCCACACCCGAACTGTAGAACTGGCCATGAGGACACCCCTGTCGCTAGTGCCAGTCATCCAGTGAAGTGTCATCATGCTTCAAGCTTGGCGACCCGTTCCAAGCATCCAAAGTATCTCAAGATAATATGTGAAGCATCCCTCAAGGTGGGATTTTCGAAGGTTTTCCAAGTTTCTGGCATAAGCCTCCAGTGGAATACCTTCCAAAGTGGCATCTGTGGCATCTCCCATTTGTTTCTGTTGTCCTTGCTCCAAGTTCTAGTGCCCTCCGAAAGGCCTTGACGGAGCCAACCAGGCACAGCTGCAGCGTGGCGGTAGTTGATAGCCTCTCAGTGTGTGCTCTGGTTGGTCTAGTGGTCCCCCCAAAAGGCTGCTTTCGTCCTTCTCGAGATCATGGAGTCAATCTTCAGCCAGCCCTTGTCTTGTGTCTAGCTGCAGCTTCGGCCCAAATTTAAGAAGAAGGAACGAGGAAAGCGACACAGCTTCTCTTATGGGCTGTGTGGTCGCGTTGGGGGGTGGGAGTTATTTCACTCTGCTTGTATCGTTGCGTTTTGTCCATCCGCTCATTCATGCATCCATTCATCTATGAACCCATCTCATTTCATTTCACTTCATTTCCTTTTCACTTCATCCATCCATCAGTTTTAAATGAATCCAAAGGCTGCAAAGGTAGCCTTGCGTCACTCACTTTCTGGGCATCCTCAAAGCAACCCGCTGGAAGCTGAACAGTTACCTTTGGCTACATTCATATCTGTAACATATATGGATGTAGCCAAAGGTAGCCATGCTATAGTGCACCCCAGTAAGGTATAATACAGTATGATATAGTATAATATAGTAAATTTTGGTATAATATAGTATAATATAGTATAATGTAGCATAATATAGCATAATATAGTTTATTTTCTATACTATTGAATTTCACGAGGTCTTGGGGTTTTGGGATTTTTACGGTATATTGGGTTTCAAAGTCAAAATGCATCATTTCGAGCAACCTGCGAGCAGAAGGGTCGTGAGGAAAAGTGTTGAATGTT
>Ga0126342_10019111_pt1 | contig 11680 bp, 9 predicted proteins | sample Cyp1metagenome_FD_92528 | JGI IMG/M metagenome (GOLD analysis project Ga0126342, IMG submission 92528) | Coral microbial communities from Lord Howe Island, Old Settlement Bay, Australia - Cyphastrea 1 metagenome | ecosystem: Host-associated > Invertebrates > Cnidaria > Coral ... | reverse complement strand
GGGGGGGGCCCTTTCGCGTGAAAAATCACGTGATGTCCTTGAGCAGCCCCCCCAATACTTGCTAAAGCAAGAAGACTCCAGCTAGCTGACGCTAGCTTTCGTGATTAAAAATTCATTAATTTTGTTTAAAAAAAAAACGCAGATTTGTTCATTCTTTCGCACCATCTAAGGCCAAGAATTTTGGGCCCGCTGGACGAGCCTCCGGCGACCGGCTCTGGCCTCAAGACGGAAGATCAAGGAAGACAGACTGAAGACAGACTGAAGACAGACCTTAAATGACCGGAAAACAGTTTCCATATGTTTTCAATACGTCTAACCGGCAAGGCTAAGCCGCTAAGCTATGCTAAGCTATGTAAGTTTCCTAAACCCAAAGTTGTTACTGCCATCTGCAACTAGAAAGTGTCTAAATACTTCTAGATTCTACGTAGCATTTTCTAGCTGGCGGTGTGGCTCAGCTTCACAGACCAAGTTCCAAGCTTCTGCTGCGGCTTCGAGTTCGACTAGCCTCCCTCCGTTTGCCAATAAACTCGTTTTTCCACCGATTGATGATATCGGTGACCTGGCAGTGGACCCGTGGCTCTTGCGATGAACTTCTGATCGAGTGAAGCTAAAGGTAGATTGTCCAAGATTGGCCAAGCATATCGATACATATCAATGCATATCCGATGTATGTCATAGCCTTAGCTTATTCAACAATATTTTTACAATTTTCTACACTCTCTCCATGCTCTCCATGCCTCTGCATCGAGCTTTGACAAAAGAGAAGTGTCTGATGCCAGATCTCCCTGGGACGAGACCTGCAAAGGGTTTCAACATGTTTCGTTCAAATAATTATGTTCAAATCATTCAATGCTCAGGTCATTCTGTCGCATGTCAAAGGCTGCTCCTCCAGACTTTGATGGCTAAGGGAGTCCCCACAACAACAAATGTATACAAATGTGGCATCACGTGGCTTGTTCTGGGGCAGTCATGGGCACTTCATATTTGCAAGTGATAGTATCAATGTATCATCAATGTATTCAATGAATTTTCAATGAATTTTCAATGTACAATAATTGGGCTCTTGGGGCTTGTCCAGGTGCTCTTAACATCGCTTGACGCATTCTGAAGCATTGACGCTTTGATGCCACCCCAAGCTCCAACTGCCCAACTGCTCCAACTGCTGCAATTACATCTAAATTACGCTAGAACACATCTGACATCATCTGAACCACAATTTTTCTGTGTCGGAAAAGGGCAAGTGGTCTGCTATGGTCTGCTGGTCTGCCATTTCACTGCCTTGCATGGGTCATTAAATGTCCCCATTGAACATCACCCAACCATTAGGTATATGGTCTATAATGGCTACTATAAGGTGATGTCCAATATTCCCAAAATGGGACAGTTACCAACCCATGCCTTGGTGAGCTCTTCCAGCCTTATGAAAAGGGAGGCCATGGGAGGCCGCATGATGCAACACCAACATCACAACATACTGTATCACCACATATCACAACAACAAGTTGGCCAAGGCGGAAACCCCAAAGTCTTCGATTTTCTTGAAAACTTTGAGAAAACAATCAAAGCGGACTGCATTGGGGGAAACATGGGATAACCTACTGCAAACGGGGCGCAAATGTTGAATCGCGGGATTGGGATGCCAGGCCTTTGCAAAGCTGCACGCAGCAGCGTGGACCCCTTTGACCCCATGGACATTCGATAGCATCAGCATCGCCACCCTCTTTGGTTTGCTTGACGAATATGATATGATATTACCTTTGAGTTTCTTGAGTTTGATGCCATGCCGCCCAGACGGAAAACAGTTTGGCACCCAAAATCTTTCATCACGGGCTTGTCCTGCTATGCAGCATGCAATTCATTCAATGCTGTCACATGGGTTTCAATGGTAGTGGACAAAAGTCAATATCCCCGCACTCTCTCCCTCTCTCTTCATCTAAATCACTCACAGACCTGCATGCTTGGACTATGCACAGCATTCGCTCACAACACGTAGCGTAATCATTAATTACCTCCAACATATTCCAAATTGATGATTGAAAACTAATCCTGGAGCTTTGGCGGAGAGTAGGCGTCTGAAATTTCCTGCAGTTGCTTGGATGCCTGAGGGGCGGGGTCAAGCGATGCCAACTGCCAAAAATGTAAACATGAATTAAACATGCCCAAGACTGCTACGTCAAATGTGTCAAATAACTGATCAGCAAGGACCCAAGTTCTTCGCGCCTCATCACCAAGTCGCTTCAGACTTGCAGGGCTCTTGGTCTTGTCGCTGCCTCAGTACATCAACAAATGCAGCCTAATTACACAACTGTCAGCCAACAACGCTGGGCTTGAGGTATAGGTATAGCGGTACATCATGAAGATCATGCAGAAGTATATAAGTCCAAGCACTTTTGTCCTTGAAGGAGTCAAGAAGTCCTGGGAGCAGGTCTGTAGCAGCACGCTTGAGAGAAATTGGAGCCGGTTCCCCACCAGAAAACGGATCAGTAACGGATCAGCAACGGATCAGCAACGGACCAGCTGTGCTGGTTCCATGTGACCCAAAATACATGAACCCAGCATGATCCGGCCTTGGGCTTCCTCGAGAACATCCCACATTTGAACTCTTGCAGCCTCTCAAACATTGCTGGGTCATGTATGTCCGTATAGCCATGTGGGCCATGTGGTAAGACTTCACATCAATTCATCACTATTCATCTCTATTGTTCTGATATGTTCTGATTGTTGATTCTCCATGAGTACGCGTGTGGGAACGGGTTGACTCCCAGCATCAAGCTTGTGGCCACGTTTCAGCAAGTGACTTGGGCATCTCTTGACCGGTTTGTCGACGCTCCGCCGCTTTTCAAGTTGCATGTAGCCTGACAGGGCCCACTCTAACAACAAACTTCCAAAAGAAAGAAACCTGATGAAATGATGAAACCCTTTTTTTAATCTTGAGATGCAATGTCTTGGATTGTCTTGGTATGTCTTGATACTGTCGATATATGTCGATATAATTATGTCGATATGACATGCTGGCATTTCTCTCCATCGCCTCGTTGAGTGAGACTGCCAATTGCATCAGTTCCCATTTAGGCCTGCTGGGCTTCCATAAGCTCCTCCAAGGGCCCGCGATCCTGTGAACGATGCGAACAGTGAGAGTGCGTATTTAAAGATTCTGCACATTACAAAATGGATAATCTGGAATGTATCTCAACAATTCTCAACATATCTTTCAAGTATTTTGAAGTATTTCCACCTGACTCCTGATGTGTTTTGGGTCTGACTGAACTTTCAACATGCACCGCAATACAGCACATCAGGGAAACAGTCCGCATTCAAAGCAAGCTCCACCGCCGTCAGGCAGCTTGCAGCACCTTCCAAGAGGACGGTCAGTTCAGGTTCACATAAGTTCAGCAAGCACCAGCAGTGACTCAGCAGTGCTTTTGCTGATCTCTGACCCTTGCTGCATTCTGCAGGAATTGCTGGTTTTGTGAGTCTCTGACTCTTCTTTTGGTCACGGATGACCTTTTGGACCATCTGCCGGCCTGCAGGGCAAACTGGTCTTGCATGGACTGTTCACAGGAGAATAGTCGTCTTGCTGGCCCAAACATTCAATGCAATCAATTCTTACTCTGAACAAGGATAACAATGCCCTTTTAATCCGTTTTATACTTGTTTAAATCAAAATTCAACAGATCACATCAAATCGCCAAGTAGATCCACAGCAAACCCATGTGATCCCATGTGAATAGATACAATGTATGAGTATGTCGGAGCATGTTGAGCACGTTGCACCTACATCAACATCGGGCTCTCCTGAAAAGGACCCGTTGGCCTCATAGCAAACCATGACTTTAGTGGCGGCAAGTATGCCCATATATGCCCGGTATGTCAAAACATGCCAAATCTGCGAATATCTGCGAATTGGACATTCTGAGGCTACGACATCAACCTCCTTCCTAGCAGCGTCCATGTCAGTTCCCAGAGCAGCATACCTCACATGTCAACAAAGTGAAGACCTTCTATGACCTCCTTTTTCATCTTTTCGACATTTCAAAGGCAAGAAAGCAGTTGGGTCGAAATGATCCCAGGATCTCCAACCAGCCTCTCATAATAATGTTGAATCATGTGGATTCAGGTCGAATTGAATCACATGCGGCACATGCGCCAGGCCGCTAGGCTGTGTCCACAGAGGATATTTTTAAAAAAAAACTAAATTTAGAAAATAAAATTAAAAAAAATAAATATATGTCAAAGAACATTCGAATACATTCGACGCTATGTCTGAAATCAATCTACATTGAGACACCAAAGCGCATGCAGCGTCACAGGATTCCTTGTACGCTCGGCAAACAGCAAGCTCGAACATGAAGCCTGAGATCCCTTAAGGCTTAGACAAATCGAGCACCTGCGTCCAGCCCTGGGCCTCTTATTTGTGTTATTGGAAGCACATAGAAACCACAGCACAAACGGCAGAATTCTGGTGTACATAGGATGGCCCAAGTTGAGGTATTCTCTTATTATATCTTATTATAATATTTGCTGTGTGGCTTCCGAAGTCACTCTACTGCAAGGTAATCCGCTGGAATCCAGCCCACTTCATTTGGAATAAAATATACAAAGAGTTTAAGATCCTTTCAGTCTTGCTGCACTTTCTGAGGGACGGCGTAGAGTAACAATGATAATTATTCAATGATGACGTGGCTAGCCAATGGCCTGCACAACCAAAAACAGCAGATGGAGGCTGACGTGCAAGCAACAGGAAGTAAGCAATGCAAGCAATGTACTTCTACAAAGAAATGAGTTCCTGCCTCCTCAACATTGTCGTTTGCTTTTGCTTCGTTGAGTGCTCGCTCACCTCAGAAGTTTGTTTGATTCAGATTGTTTGCAAAGATGCAAGCTTGGAACCTGAAATCTGTGACAAATTTTGGGGTGCTTCATGGTGCTTCACTTTTAAACGAAGCTGCTGCACTACAGGCATGACATGAAGCTCATGATATTAAAATAACGGAAGAACAACGCCAACAACAATAAAATGAATCAGGGGTCTAAGTGAGTGTGAGAAGTTCATGGAAACTATGAACCAAGCAGGCTGATTTTGCAGTTTCCGTCTCTTTTGCAAGGACCTTAATGGCACGATTCGGAGAGAACATTGGCATGTTAGGCCAACACATTTGTAAAGCAGCCTGTTCCAAGCCAAATTCCAATGCTTCAAAATGCTTCAAATGCAATTAGCACTCTTTGAGTTGGGCTGGCGGGGTCTACAGGCGCCAAAATGTAGAAGCGCATGACCCCCCCTACTGTGAAGTGGAGAACCTCAAACATAATAAATCAAGATAAATCAATATAAATCAACCGTTTGCAACCTGGATATGCAGGGCGAAAAAAGAGCAGCGCCACTCAAGGATACTCAAGGTAGCTTTCCCATCACATACCATTATTGAAAGAGACTGACCGTTTGCCTTTCCAAGGTCTACACCTATTCATCCGATGACATACACTTCTCAGATCAAAATAAGCAATTGGAAGTTGCAGTAGGCCGTTCCTTGCTCCCCTCCCCAGCTTTCTCAAAACAAAGGTATCGAAGGATATCGAAGGTCAAGTATGGTCTCATGCTCAAGGTGTGGTGTTCTTTCTGTGCTGCTCGGTCATTCGTGCTTGTCGGCCTCCCATTTCAGCAATCAAGCCAGCAGCCTGGAGATCAACCGCATTTCCCAAGACCAGCAAGCGGTCGCCCACATTCTCCACCGCAACCTTTCGGAAGGGTGAAAACATGTGGAAACATATCCGAACACATGCTGAAAAATTGCCAGGCAAACGAAGCCCTTGACCTATTTTGACTGGACTATCATGGACTATCCATAACAGCTTACTGCACTACTGACTGCATGCATGGGTTACAGATGTAAAAGATCGATTACACATGCCCCTTGTCGCTGTCCACTAGCTCAGCGAGAAGGGCGCAAGGTGCCTTCTTTCTTCTGACAAGCCTACAAAGCAGCAAGTCCAGGGCACCATGCTAACACAATGCGACTTCTATGCTGATGGCCTCTGCCGCTGCTGTTGGAACTCTTGATCAATTTGCGCGGCACATCTCGCAGCTTCCGTCAAAATGGTCCTTGGCTTTCAATCTCAAACAAAAATGTTGAAATTCTGAAAACCATTTGCCTGTTGGGTCTGCATATTATGCATGAATCATCATGAATCTGTGGCTCAGACTGTCGCTCTGCTTCACTTACACTTGTGTCAAGCACTTTCCGCCAAAAAGTGTGCTCTGGTCTCTCCGTTGCCAGCTCCTGCAGCAATTGCGCCATTCTGCCGAGGCAAAGCACGAAGCCCCTAGCCAAAAAAGATTATATATAAAGATATATAAAGACTTGTCAAACCACGTGAAACATATACAGTAACTCAGTTACTGCACACATGCGCTAGTCAGCTGGTCAGCTGGCTCCTGAGCAGCAACCTCAAGATCTTTGCCCAAGCCTTGCCTGTGTTGACCCATCTTGAAAATAACTGCTGGGACACAGCAGGATCATGATAGATTACGTCACATGAATTTAAATGATTTGTTTTGTCACATACACTTACCATCACATACAATATCATACGATCAACATATTCTCACGCATCATCACTATCGAAAGGTCTCAGCACCAAGCCAAAGCTCAACAAGCTCCTCCCAAGCACTGCCTTACTGCTGTAAGTACTCACATGACACTCAAGTCAAGAGATTGCTTCATGATGCGTGACTGATGTGTGATGACTTCTTCTCAATGTGAACACCGGCGACACCTGCGAGACTGCCTTGCAACTTGGACTGGACTTGTTTGTAAGAAACCGGCGACATTCCACGATATGCGGCAAAGTATCTCCATTGCCTTTTGACAGCAAACTGAACGGTAGTCACTGTGGTCACTCCTAATCAAGCGTCACGTTTTGGTTGCACGGACAGACTGATACGAGTGACCTGCCTGAACACTTTTCTGTGCTTTGTTTCTCTTGAAGACAGGTTCAACGTGTCTTTCTTTAAATGCTATCGGCTATTGAATACAGATATCAACCATCTGACTCAGTACACAAAGAACCTTTTTGCCAACCAGGTCAGAAGTACTCTTTAAAATCAAATCACATACATATATATATATTTATATGTCTTCCGCAAGGGATTTTGCTTTGTAAGAAAAAATTGCACACCCACCTGCGGCAGCAAGCCCTGCTTGGCAAAGTTCCAAACCTTTGCTCGAGGCAATTCAATGCAGTTCACAGATCAGGTCAAGCTAGCAATTCATGCAATAGCACAACCAAGTCGGCCTCTTTCAACATTGCATGGACGAATACAAAAAAGAGCTGGAACACTTCAAATAGTTTCCACATCATTCTTAATATACAGTACTGGTACCCGCAACATCCTCCAGAATCCTCTCCGTAACCGTATGATCCTCCAATGTATGTTCATTATATTATGGTTTTTAATGGCGTGCGCATATACAGATACGATGTGTATGTTGTGTATTCGTTCATATATTTCTATATGATTGTGCATATTTACGGGTGTCTGAGGTGTCTGTATGTCTGATAATAAGTATGCACGAGTAGGTGTAGACCCGCCTGTACAGGATTGTACAGGTATACTTGTGCGGATCGTACAATAAATAGCTGCATCATTGCTCCAGACGCTCGCCTTTGGCGTGTTCGGCACGTAGTGTTGTCACCTTGACTCATTTCATGCACTGTGGCCAGGACTCACTCGACAAAACATCACAGTGGAAGCATCTCCGTATCGTCGTTTCAGCTATGGACCTTTCCAACCAACATCATCCAACATGGACTCGCTTTGGTATGCTTTGGTGCACTTCGTTCACATTGCATCACATTGCTACGACCGTTTGCGAACAGGAGGATCAATGATAGGATCAGTGCATCGTTGCAGGGGGTGATTGAAGTGATTCCGTGTGATTTTGTGTTTAGATTGGGAAAAAATGTCAAACTGTGATGCTAGGACATCCCAGCATTCACTGTTGGTTGTTATGGTTTTTATGTTGTGTTGATGTTCAATGTTTCATGTTTCCCTTTGATGTTTTTTGTGTAGGGGGGTGGGTTTGGGACTATTTTGATGCTAAAGTGATGTGTTGATGCGTTGATGCTTGGTTCAAATGAGGGGGTTCATTGTTGAGGTTGTTGATTTTTATGTTTTTTAGTGATTAAACAAAAAGAACTATGACTTTTTGCATGTGTTAGTTTGGTTTATATAGACCTTTTAGATGTTCTTTTAGACTTGTTTTGATATTTTTGGATTGGATTTGTTTATGTGTTTCTTGGATTTTTTGATATTTATTTTTGGAATTGTTATATAGATTGATTTTCTGGCATGTTTTCAACTTTTGTTTTTTATTTTTTGAGAGTTGCCTAGATTTTTTGAGTTTTTGTTTGAAAGGATAGCAACTTTTAGGAGTAGCCCTGTTACGAGTAACCTAGGATTTTTTAATAATGTTTCCGTAAATTGGAATGGGATAGGTGAAGGTGCTGAAAAATGGAGATGATTACTGTAATTCACAATACTGTACCTGAACAGAATCTATTACGCAGTAATCACCCGCCCAAACCCTCCCATTAATCAAACATAGATACTTATTTGGAATGAACATGTTTATTTGGAATGAAGCATCTTTTTTGGAATTAAAATATGAATGAAAAGGAATGTTCTAGGAGTGTCCCTACAAGGAATGTCCCCTCCATGGACGGGAAAACGATCGGTTTGATGTTGTAGAAAACTAAAACATACTAAAACGATACTATATATGACTATGTAAAACTATTGTATCTCTCTATCAAGACCTTGGTCAATCCATATTGGGGCTATGTGCGTAAATATGTGCGCCTTGGATGCTCTCCAGGTGTTTGAAGGGCCATGGCCACGAATGGATTTTTGCATATTTGCCGTTTTTCTTCAATCCATTTCAATCTGCTCAATGTGCAGCCAAGAAAATCAAGAAAGATCAAGAAAGCAATACATCAAAATACGCCGTAAAGCCCCGGACTGAAGCAAGCTTCTGGGCACGATGAAGCTCTGAGAGAGCTTCCACCGTTCCACGGTGACCTACACCAAAAAAGACACAATCCGCTTGGTAAAGGACTTGGGAAAACAAGTAAAGCGTAAGGAATGGAAAGGATGACTTGAATAGAAATGACATCGATGTCACAACTGCTGGTGCTGCGACTTTGGGTTGCAGACCTTCACGGCTCAAGTCTGCCAGTTCCTTCTCAAATTTCAAGGCTCGCCGGACTGCTGCTGGCAAGCCAGCAGCAGCAAGAGCTTCGGAAGCCTGCCAAAGAAAAGGGAACAAAAAATCCTCCCCCTACCTTGCCCCTTCGTCTGTGAATGTCTATCACACAGCAGTGGCAAGCGATGGCAAGCGTGACTTGCAAAGCAAATCGAAGCAGTCTGTGCTACTCTTTGCCGACATTGAATTGAGCAAGGTTAGGGTAGGTCTGTACACGGCAGGGCCCAATGCTCGAGCGATCGGAGTTCAAGATTGATCGCTCGATTGTGTGGAAACATGTGGAAACTCCTTCAGATCCTTCAGTTCCTGCACCTGACAATCGAATCCGAGCCTCTTGAGCGCGGCATGCCCTGGCTTCAGCTGCTGCTTGCTCAATGTCCTGTCACCATCAAGGCAGACTCCACCGGACTCCGCAAGTAATAGGAAGTTCTCCAACGAATTCGATGATCCATGGACCATCATGGACCCAATCTACGCAGTATGGTTTGTATCGCCGCTGTTGTTTCCTAATCGGCTTTAGATTTTGTTGATTCTGTTGCTCAGCCTTTAGAGCTCGAAACCACAAAGCTGACAAAGAAAGCACACAAGCACGTACAAACAGGACATGCAGACGCAAAGAAACAGGAAGAGAAAGGAGATAGCAGGAACTGCATTCCAACACTAGCTGCTCCAGCCTCTCCCATGTTTTTCTGAAGCATGCTCCAAAGCTTCAGCAACTCCTCTCAGGAAACAACACACAAAATCACGACAGAATCACAATCTTTGTACCACTGCGACCCAAGAGTCACCACAAAAAAACATATATATATATATATATATTATAATATATATATATAATTCTATTATATCATGTCCGTCCACATTGGCTCCTTCCACTGCTCAGCTTCGCCATCGTTCTTCGCTATTGCCTCTTCGGCTGCAGCCTTCCACCGTGCAACTGCCATGAACTGGCCAGCGACTGCCCAACAATATGCCACCGCAAGGGGTTTGACAGATGGTCTGACAGCCTGCAAATGTCTGCAAAGTGTCAGACCTGCTGACCTTATCTGACCTGACTGAATTAAACTCAGCTCTCCGGCTCTCCGTCTCTGGGCCTGACACGCTGCCTCAGCCTTGGCACACTCAGCAGCCAGTGTCTTTAACGCTTCGCCATCGAGGAGCACGTGGCCTGGGCGTAATGAAATCGGAAGAAAATGGAAGAAATCACAAGAAATCTACCAATAGTACCGCACAAGGCGGTGGCGGAAGTTTCGAAGATAGGAAACCTACACGAGAGGTTTGGTTGCTGTGGCGCATGGATGGCAGAGCGAACCCACTGATGGATCGAAAACTAGTTAAACTATGTTAAACTCTCTCTTTCTCTCTCTCTCTCTCTCTCTCTGTCACCTTCTCTCTGTCACCTTCTCTCTGTGTCTCTCTATCTCTCCCTCTGTCTATCTATTTTTTTATTTATCTATATATATCTATATCTATTTTTTGTGCATAGTGTAGTTGTAGTTGTAGGCGTAAGTGTGGGTGCGGTGTGGTGTAGCGTAGTGTAGTTGTAGTTGTAGCTGTAGTTGTAGATGTAAGCGCGGGCGTAGTTTAATGTAATGTAGTGTCTTAGCGTACTGTCGCGTGGTGTAGTGCAGTGCAGTGTAGTGCAGTGTAATGCAGTGTAGTGTGAGGTGTAGTTGTAGCGCAGCGTCCTCTAGTGTAGTGTAGTGTTGTTGCAGCTGTAGTTGCTAACTGTAGAAACGCAAACACTGCCACTTCAAAGCAAAAAATATCATTGAGACGCATGTTCATTGCGTGGGTAACATCAACGATCACACATACCAAACTGCTGCGGTCCAAACCATTTTTTTTCAACATTGTCGATGCAAAACCATCGATTGCGAATGGATATTTAAAATATATGTACATCTATTATTACTAAGTGAACCATGTGACGACTTCAGATCTTGCGGGGATTCATGCTGGCCCCATTCAAGACCCACGGCTTAGCACACCCCACTTTATCCATAAGTAGGGGCAGGGTAACGTCGCGACGATTGGGACGGTCGATGAATATAACAATAAACTAAGTGGATATATAACTGTAGTCATAGGGGTTATATCATGTTATATCACAACTTATGGGGTGGCTAACCATAATTGTGCTCATTCGACGTTTTAACTGCACCCCCAAGTTCCCCCATCGGATGGTCCCAAATAAGCTATGGCTGCTGAACCCGCAACATCGTCCCTTTGTATCCCTTGGTACTGCTTGGCTGCAAAAAAATAATGTATAATGTATTGCTCTAATTCAAAAAAACAAGATGAAGCCCACGAACCCGAATGCTCACACGTATGTTAATGGTACAGATGTCAATACACATGGTTATGCACTCACGCACAATACCTTTCTGCAATAGTTTATTTGAACAGTCTTGTACATG
>Ga0126342_10019110_pt1 | contig 11681 bp, 8 predicted proteins | sample Cyp1metagenome_FD_92528 | JGI IMG/M metagenome (GOLD analysis project Ga0126342, IMG submission 92528) | Coral microbial communities from Lord Howe Island, Old Settlement Bay, Australia - Cyphastrea 1 metagenome | ecosystem: Host-associated > Invertebrates > Cnidaria > Coral ... | reverse complement strand
GTAGTCCAGCAATGCAGACAACGCCGCTTTGGACGCAGCGATTTCCACTGGCTGCTTCTGTTGCACCCTCTCTGCTTCCAGAAACGATCCTCCCAGCAGATTCTTAAAAAACACGCTGGCAGCAGATAGCACGGCCGTGTGGGCGCGATGCTCTGTGCCATCATGGCTCTTCAGCACCACATCACAGAGATGGTCGTCCACCCAGAATTGTCGCAACTGCTGCATGAGGCTGGCTCGATGCCGCGCCGGGTCTGAGTGTTCGAGCTTGACAGCTCCCATGGCACTCACTAGATGGCTGTGGAACAGCCGGTATCCAGTGGCTGTGCTTGGTCCTTTTGTGATGACCATTTCCCTTGTTGTGCTGAAACAAACAAGTAATATTGAAATTCTATGCCATATACTAGCCAGCATTCAAAGATATCAATATGTCTCTGTGATCTGTCATGGCTTGCCATGAATTGGGCTTGTAGCCCTGAGATCCGAGATGTTGGAGTCACTGGATTGGTTCTACGGAAAGGGAAACCATGGTTTTTCTACCATGACATAGAAGGGCCTCCTGCAAATGTCCACTTCAATTGCACTACTTGAAGGATCATGCCACTTAGATCCACTTACTCGAAGTGGTCAATAGGCCGGCTTGGGACGTAGGAAAGTACCTGGAAAGTACCTGCACTTCGAATTCAAAGTGCAAATGTGGTACAAATATGGCTGGTAATACCCTCTGGTAAACGTTTACATAACTATGGAAAATCACCATGCTATTCATAGGGAAAATTCACAAACTACATGGTGATGTTCCATAGTTATGTTAGTCATTACCAGATGGTAATCAGTTACATCCAGTGAGATGGTCCCCTAAGTCCCCATCGTTCCGTGCAATCCGAAACGCACCTCCCACTGCAGGCTGCCTGGCACAACGCAGAACTGGCACAACACGGAACGGGAACAACGCCGTTTGGCTTTTCAACATGGGTCCTTTACCGGAGAAACTGATGATTCTTTGATGACATTTTGGAAGGCCCTATTTTCAGAGAGAGTCACATATATTAGATTATATTAGAATATCCTTCAATATTGGAAAATATGAGAAATTGTTGAGTGTTCAGATCAACATCATTTTGTTGGATGCCCCGTCCTGAACCAGACTCCGTGGGGGGGACCAAAGGAAGCCCCGATAAGAAAAGTGGCCCAAACATCTAAATTCATTCGTGTACCAAAAACCCCACAGGGTGCCCAGTTATACTGTAACTTGGTCTATAACTCCCTCGAACCATAGATATCTCCACTGTAAACCTGTCACTTCGTCACATAGAAATCCACATCTTCTTGGTGAAATCCCAACTTTTGCTGGTGAAATCCATGTTACCGGCAATTTCTTAGCGAACTGGAAGCCATGGCCTGGCCGAAAGTTCGCAACGATTGAGAGGCCAAATCCCATCATCATCAAGTTTTTGTACCCGGCCTGGTAAACGTTTACACTTTGCGACATTCAAAAAATTGCCATTTAGTGCGTTGATTTACCCAGCTATAAAATTGTGGATCTTTCCATATAAATCACCATTATGCCATGGTTTTCCCATGCTTTTCCCATGGTTTCCCATGGTTTCCCATGGTTTACCAGAGGGTACATGGCCTGAACAAATCAACCGCAACCGGCGACCGGCGCGCACCTTCCACACCCAGGAACCAGCGGCATCGCAACTCATCGGCCAGTTCGGCAAAGGCTTGGTACCTGGTGAGTTTGCTTCGGGGCTATGGTCGAGTCTTATCTGGATATAACCAACAATGTAAGAGAGATATATATATATAGATATATAGGTAGATATAGATATATAGATATATATATATATAGATATATATATATATAGATATATATAGATATATATAGATATATATAGATATATATATATAGATATATATAGATAAATATAGATAAATATAGATAAATATAGATAAATATAGATAAATATAGATAAATATAGATAAATATAGATAAATATAGATAAATATAGATAACTATAGATAAATATAGATATATATATATATAGATAAATATAGATATAGATAAATATAGATAAATATAGATAAATATAGATATATAGATATATATAGATATATATAGATATAGATAAATATATAGATATATAGATATAGATATATATAGATATAGATAAATATAGATAAATATAGATAAATATAGATAAATATAGATATATAGATATAGATACAGATATATAGATAAATATAGATAAATATAGATAAATATAGATATAGATATAGATACAGATATAGATAGCCTTTTAGACTTCAAGCGCGCTGCCGCAACGAAGCTCGTTCCAGCATGCAGAAGGAAAAAAAAAGATCTAGATAATGGGATATGGAGATTTAATGGGATATTAACTTGATGTGGATTACTCTGCAATGGGAATTACAAAGATTTCATGTGGACTTAACCAACAATATACGGAAAAAACACTGAATTGGAACTTGGAAAATCTTGGAAATCTTTAGGGAATACTTTTCTACTGGAAACTCAAGTTGTCTTTTCCTGGCGGGTTGAGCATGAACCCATGGCCAATCGTAGACGCCCCAATATCAAGTTGCCGATCCAAGGGTGACCAAACTTTCACCAACAGATGGATTTTGATGACAAGAAATGGACAGATTTTGATGTCAAAACTTGGTGAACTGAATGAATTAGTCAGAAAATAATATCTAATTGGTAATATCTATTGGTAATATCTATTGGTAATATCTATTGGTAATATTAAAACTTGGTTAATTTTAAATGTAATATCTATTGGTAATGTAAAAATACTGAATGAACTGAATGCAAATCTAAATTATACAGTAAATACAGAAAAATACACCAACACTTACGAGTGCTTTGTCACCAAATATGCAGATTTCACCAACAAGAATTTGCATTTCACACCACCAAAGAATGGGAAGACCATCCAACCACTGAGATAGAATCGAATAACCCAACACTTTTTTGGGTAAAAATCAAGTAACGTATGGTACAAATCAGTAAAGACCCTTGGGATTTGGACACAAAGTTCTGATTTTTTCAGTGCGCAACATCCTTCATATCCAACGACTCCCTTGAAGATCAATCGTCACTGATTTAGAAGAGATTTATCAATGGTGTGTCAATGATTTTCAAGAGGGTTATCAATGGCTTAGCGATTTCAAGATTTTCCAGTAGCAGGTGGATTATCATGATGTTAGGATCATTTAGCTGGGATTGAAATAGCTACTGTCCGGCAATCGAACTTGGCCATTGGATTAAAATTGGTTTGTCTGAAAATAGCATACCCATGCTTACCCCATCCATCCACATGTTTACTGGCAAAACTTGGGATGTAGTCCAAAATTGCTGCTGGAAATCAACCGAGATCACCCATCGCTTTGGTTCTCTATCCGATATATCCTAGTAAATCACCCCCTCTATAATTACTTGAATTATACACGGCTTTGTCTGAAAATGGTGCTATCCCCAAGATGATCATTGAAAATGATAATCAGTGAGATGTTCTGCCGGCTTTTCCCTCAATTTGACAAAATTCAGATGTTAAAAATCAGCGATTTGCCCACTGCCGCTCCGTTGTGAAGCATCGCAAAAGGGGCACTCCATGTCCACCTCTTCTCCCATCGCCGCCTCGATGCGGGGGCAAATCACTAGAGGGACCTTATCTGGTTGGTGGTATACCTACCCCTCTGAAAAATATGAGTTCGTCAGTTGGGATGATGAAATTCCCAATATATGGAAAAATAAGCAATGTTCCAAACCACCAACCAGATATACTATGATTGACCAAGTATAGCATATTACATAGCTGAGAAACCTTATGTACACAAATGATGTTTCAAAATGCTTCTCAGTTGTTGAGTATATGTTTACATGAGATGTACCTAATTTTTGTCTAACCGAGAATGGGCACTCTGAACAAAACGCTCATTTTTATTTCAGTACTGTAGTGTCACGACTTGGATGATTTGGGGATACAGTACCCCTATTCCGGGAACCCCTATTCTAGGAAACACCCATACATCGAATTTATTGGGCTGGAAAGATTTGTGGGAAAAAAACAAATATCTAAGCACTTTGTACGTTGGAAAAGTGCTGGAGTAAGAATCTGAACCAACCCCCAAGTTCAGAAAAAATAATCTGAAAATTGACATTTAAAAACATTTATATAAACTAGGAGACATTCCATCCACATACTCCAGGATGATTCTATGATCGCTCAATTTGGCCGCTAAAGTAGCTACTACGTGCAAAACCCACCCCCGGGCAACGCCTGAGGGACTACAAGTTCAATGTTTAATCTCATCCATCTATGACCAACATTAGATAGATAGATAGATTGATTGATTGATTGATAGATTGATAGATTGATAGATAGATAGATTGACTGATTGATTGATCCCCTGCACTTGTAAAGCTGCTTGGTAAATGTTCTCATGTATGGCAACAGAATAGAGAATCACACTACCCATCCTGTCCGTTTACCACGTTTACTCAGCCAACCCATACCCATACGCATCTCTTCCAGTTGATTTCGCCTCTTGATTAAGTCTACATACCCATCATACTCAAGTATTCAGAATGATAACCCTACAGCTTCATATTCCATTTGCAATTCATTTCAAGTAATGTCAACCCCCAATACTACCCAGTGATGTCATCTACCACAATGGTACCCTGAGCCGCCGCACGGCATCGATCGAGATCTTGACCGCAAAACGAAAGGCGCGCAGGGTCAACTGGAACAGCCTCAGTCGCCGTCCGAAAGCGACGTTGCGGTGGCCGTTGAGTTCAGGTTGACCCGTCATGGGGGTGTTATCTCTGGAAAACATGCTTCGTAGTGGTTGATCATGGGAAGATTATGGGAAGAGAATCAGATTTATATCCATATAATGGGATTTATATATTTATATCCATATATATTTATATCCATATATATATATATATTTATATCCATATATATATATCCATATATATTTGTATCCATATATATATATATATTTATATCCATATATATTTGTATCCATATGTGTATATATATATACCATATATATTTGTATCCATATATATATATTTATATCCATATATATTTATATCCATATATATATATTTATATCCATATATATATATATATCCATATATATATATATATATTTATATCCATATATATATATTTATATCTATATATATTTGTATCCATATGTATATATATATATATACCATATATATATACATTTATATCCGTATAATTCCATATATATATATACACACCCTTGGGTAATCTTAAACTTGGCTTGCTGGAAATTCCCCCATTGAGTTCGATGAATTTCCCGAAAAAAAGGCAACCCATTTCCGGCGGTGACTTCCAATTGCCATGTTCGATTACCGGTGGTAATTGATGTATTTATATGATATACATTCATCAGGATACCAACCATCATAAAAAAAAATTGCTGGTGTTTGCCATGAAAAGTGGATAGTTCACCAAGTTTATCTAAAGTAAGACACTTTCTGGTTGGTGGTATACCTACCCCTTTGAAAAATATGAGTTCGTCAGTTGGGATGATGAAATTCCCAACTGAATGGAAAGTCATAAAATTCATGTTCCAAACCACCAACCAGCTTTCAACTTCTTTTGTCTGAAAATAGGGGGTAAGCCCCAAATGCCCCCTTTAGTGAAGGGACACCTGATGGCATGGGATGCCTTATTTTCACAGACACCGGGTCCATGTGGGAATCGGATTTTTGACAAATGGGAATGCCTCGAAACCCATTACCCTCTGGTAAACTAACATAGCTATGGAAAATCACAAATTTTAATGGCTAAATCGACTATAAACGACAATTTTCAATAGCTATGTCAAATTACCAGAGGGTATTTTCGATGAATTTGGGGGATGGACATCCATTTACTTGCTATTTCGATGTGAACAGAAGGGTCACAGGCCTTTGATCTACGCGAAATCTTCAGATTTCCCCCAAAACCTGGACCGAATCATGATTGCATCATGTAACCAATGAACCAATACACCATTTATTGCAACCCCATATAAAGATAGAGATTCATAGAATCCAACTCAACTAGTGACGACCTGTTCCATGACTGCATCTTGCGGCTTACCCCATTATTTTTCCCCATTCAAGCATATTCAACCGCCGTTCTTCATTGGGAAACTGGCTCCCCATGGCTCCCCTGCTTTCACCTCATGGAGGATCCCCAAGTCACCATAGGTTTCAACCATTTATTAATGGTCTACCTGTAGATGATTTTTTCGGGGTACCAGCATGACTGAGAGGAAAAACCTCCATATTCAAGATTATTCAATGATCTAAATAGGTGGATCATAGTGGCTAGATATTCCAGTAGTCCATATTATTCCTATGTATATATCACAATAATACCGGTATCAATACTTATTCTAATTGACAATAAATGTGATACCAATACACCAGGATAATTATTCCTATGTTTATATAACAATAATAATGTGTATATAACAATAATAACAATAGTAATAACAGTATCTTATCTGGTTGGTGGTGCAATAACCATCTTGAATCACCATTAAATCACCATAAAATCCCATTAAATCACCATTATCAACCAGTTATATATAGCTTTAAGTCGATCCTGATTCACTGAGGATCTGGACTCAGGTCGCTCCACCAACCACTTGAGTTCAGTAGTCTCCTGACGAAAAACCACGAAAAACGTCGCTTCCAATGAGTTGGTCGGTGAAACCCGTAACTATGGATATATCTACCACAAAATACCACAAGTCTTAGATAGTCTTAGTGAAATTAGAGTTATAAAATGCATTGAAATGCGATATATAAACCAACTTAGCATCAAAGGAAGTTGATGAAGTGTCCTAAAATGATCCCCAAGTCACCATGGTTGTTTTACTAAGTCATGGTCTAATGACTTGGATGAGAACTGGGAGGAAACCCCCAAAGTTGATGAGCAAAATCCCATTGTAATCCCGTGAAATTTATAGTGTTGAATTATGTGCCCAATAGTCACCAACCGGTGCAGGATTTCGCCACCATCCACAGTATCTTAACCAATATAACTTCAATTGTTCCATGGAAAAACAAGCCATGTTCAACGTGGAGTTGTCTCTTCAACTTCGAAAAATACCCACATGTTTCACATTTCTGCCCTCTGTATCCCCATATTTGTTTGTAAAAGCCTTGCTTTTAATGTCTTTAAAAGTTCCCAACCCCCGTGGTTGATATACCAACATTTTTCTGGAGACGGAGACGTGGCTATAGGTCAAAATTGAAGACCTGGGGGACCGCTCATTTTAGTCTATGTTTAGTACACAGGAGAAAAAAAGAACTATATATATATATATAGCATCATTTTGTTGGTTATTCCCATTTTTAGTATCCAATTTTCGTATCCATTTTTATTTTGTTGGTAAGTTTAGTATCCAATTCTAGAACAAAAACTGTGATCCAGACACGTACCTGTTTCTCCACCTTTTCGCCCCATGCCAGATCCCTACCTGGCTGCTTCGCGCCAGGTCGCCAGAAAAGAGTCGCAACACCTGGCGCAGCAAAACCCTACAGGATGGGGCCCCAGTTCGTTGGCGAAGATGGTTTAACATGGTTTAACTAGGGTTTATGGGGAATATATATATATATATTAGTCGTTGGCGAAATGGAGGGGCTCTAGGTATCTATGATATCTATTGATATCTATGATCAAAGAGCCTCCAGTCAAGTCGCTGGTGTACAAAGGGGGTGATTTTGAGATTCATCTCCCTGAACGTCCAGGCACATGCGACGTGCCATGGGCTTCCGGTTTCTGGCCATACCTCAGTGGAAGTGATGAAGTGGCTTCTCTGCTGAGCTAACTTTCCCCTGGCGGTTTTGATGGTGATTTCAGGATCAAAAAACCTGGAAAATGCTGGTTGAATCATGGTTTCCAATGGTGAAACCCGTGAGGATTGGGAAACCAACCGTATTTATGGAAGTGTTCATGGGAAATCATTCACCAACTTGATATAAGATGGCGCTGCAACATGGTTTTCCATAATTACCATCTTGGCTGGGCGATTTCAAGCCCCTCAGCTGTTGCAATGGGGTGGGGGCTCCCATCCACCGGGGGAATCAAAGGTGGCAGAGGGTCGCCGATTTTCAGACAAACCTAACTCACCTTTAGGGGGTCCTGCATTCTCCTGTGTGTTTGTGATCCTAGTCATTTGGGAGACATTCATAAAAAAGTAGGGAAAGATATGAACGAAAAATATGAACGAAAAATATGAACGAAAGCACCAAGTGTGGAACAGGGGAAGGTACTGAAATGGAACGGGATGATCCCTGATTTTAGGAGCCAGTTCCGTGTGTCGTTCATGTGCAGCATGTTCTGGCCCAGGTGAATTTTCGCAACATGTGGGGACTGAAAATAGGCGACCCGGTATTCCGTTGATCCAAATGCTTCCTATAGAAATTGCCAAACTGGATCCGCACATTCAGACACTCATAGAATTGGATGATGGGAAAATTTACAAGAAAGCCCTATATTTGATGGTAAAAACCATGGTTTCCTGTAGATTTTCCCTTAAACCAATCCATTCAGACACCTTTTCAGACACCCAAGGACCTGTGGTCTCTGTAATAACCCTCTATACTTCGGCTGAGCCATGAAACAGGGGCCCGTATCCCGTCCCATTAAAGACTGGTTGGGGACAGTGGGGACTCAAATAAAAATGGTTGCAACAATCGCGATGGAAAAAAAAAAAGTAATAACCAACCAGTCATCATCAATCATATCATAGGCTTATGCTTGGATGTTACAATCAATATGTCATCAACAAGGGTATCTTTAGTGGAACAGAACTTGGAGCATCCATGGAGATTCCACATCTTCAACCAACTCCCTTTAAAAATTTCACCCCCAATGCTGGTGACTAAGCTGTTTTCAGGGGGTGGAATCGCCATGGGACCGGAGAATTGGAGAATCCCAGGCTTTTTTGAGCAACAAAGGGAGATAAAGCTTGGCAGCAAGAAGGTGATTTTTCGAACCAATTCAATATTCATCAATATTCCCAAAAAACAGAACTTACTAACTAAATACTAAGTACTAAGTACTAACTATAGTAACTAAAACTTAATCCTTTGAAAAAAACACTGCCGTTTGTGGCGCCCATCTTTTCGAACCCTGAGCTTCCCCCACAAGGGTGCCACGTTCACCGCCACATAGGCCTGCAGTGCCGCGTCGTCGCTTCGGCACTGTGTTATTTTTGCCATATCCAATGTGCCCATGTATGGCAAACGAAAACTTAGACATGTGTCAGTTGGGATGATGAAATTCCCAACTGAATAGAAAAATAAAAATCATGTTCCAAAGCACCAACCAGTGTGTTTCTTTAGTTGGCAAGTCTCTTGTCCCATCAACCATGACAAGATGATGTGAAAAAGCAAGGATTGCCAGTGAAATGATGGTGGAGTAGCCCTGTCATACCTCGAGATTGCCATCTATCCGGCTTTTTCACAGTTCATCCCTCCATTCATATGGCAAAACTATAGGTGCTACTGTGGATGGAAGAAATCTTGCACCAGTTGGTAACCATTCGGTAACTATGAAACACTCCAAATGATGGGAATTTAATGGGATATACATTCCGATCGAACTGGGTGTTTGCTATGCTTAATCACCAGTTTTCTCATCACTTCTGGGTCACTTTTTCACTATAGATTTTGCTGTTTGATAACACAAATGTTGATCCATCTCTATCTCTGGATGATCTCTGTTGAAGCCATAGCCAGATCAACACTGCTGAGATAATATAACCCATACGTTTATGTTGGGTGTGTATACATAATCTGTTTGTCAAACTCTGTACAATATCTGTATGTATACATGTTTGTATAGATAGAAACCTTTGTTTACATGTCTAATTGTGTATATATATATACACACACAAACAGAAACATGTCTTGTCACCCCCAAAAACAGTGATATCCCGCAGCTTTTCATCAGCGCCTCGATGACAAGGCGCGCCAAAGGACTCAGTTCCTACAGGATCCATCGGGACTTCGAGTTGCAGGAACTGGAAGTTCAGCCATTTAGTTCGTTGATTTCCCTTTTAAAAAATTGTATTTTTCCATATGTTTGTGTATGTTTAGCAGAGGGTAGATGAAAAAATTACTGTGAAATTCCCCAAGTTATTGGGAATTTTGGGGTGAATATATGATGCAAAAAAACAAAAACAAATTTGGGAGTTCTTTTGATTTCTTGTGGAGGGAGCCTTCTTCCCGCACTCACCTTGGACATTGGACACCTAGTACTAAACATGTTGTGGGGTTCAGAAATTTGAGCCATACCCTTGCTTAGAAGTGTGAAATCGTGCATTCTTAGTTTGGGTGATCGGTTATCGTAATCTGTAGATTTGGGAGAGTTCAAACTACTGAAATGGGATGTCGGCAAAGAACATGGAAACAAATAGTTCAATTCCTGGTCTGTTGATGGGGCCCCCAGTTTTGCTGGTCAAAGACCCTTGTTTCTTGTGTAATATGGCCATGTTCGTGCTGCTTGTCATGTTCGCGTCAGCCCACCAGTAGTGTGCGCTCACTGTCGCTCTGCATCAAATATCCACAAATCCCCATATAGAACGTAGAGCGACATTGATAGAATTCTCTGCTTCAAATAGATTCCCCACTTACCCTGCGGTAGTCAAACATAGCGATTGAGAATCCCTTATAAATGGAGCTTTTAATGGGACATTTATCCATAAATTGGGATTGTCCATGCCATGTTTCATTGCTATAAATAATTCCCCACCAAGATTTCATGAATTCATGAATATCCCATCAAATCTCCCTGTTCAATCACCATTTTATTGGTAACAATGAGTGTACTATGAATTCTTCATAGTTACCCTCTAGTAAATTAACATCATAGACCCTGAAAATCACCAATCTTTAGTGAAACCCACTAATCTTCCAACCCCTATGCCAGGGTCGTAATGTTAATTTACTGGAGGGTATATCATAATAGTATATAATAGTTATATTGATCATAACTATCATAACATTCCAACATTCCTACAATCATCACTATAATACTATAGGACAGCTATTGTTATATCATAATAGTTATATATATATCCCCCAATTATGTATTGTTGATATAACTATTAATATATATATATATACAATTGCTATAGTTATATCAACAATACAATGAAATATCAATAATATATACAACAATATACCAATACAGTTCACCGGTATAATTGTTATAGTTATTATAATGGTTATATATCCCCCAATTATGATATATAACTGTTATAACTATGTCTTGTTATATCAAAATTGGCAATAAAAAAATCGGTTTCACAGTTTCCCATCCCCCAATTCTCCCTGGCCCCGGCCCCTCCTCCAACGGCTGGTTCCCCACCGTCGTGGGCTTTCCCAGCTGCGCCGGAACTCCGGCAGAGGTCCTGCGACCGGCCGGGAAAATCCCAGGAAGATCCGATGAAAATCCCATTGAAGACATAGTTAGGCCATCTGTTTCCCATGAAATCCCTATGAAATCCCCATGAAATACCATGAAATCCCCATGAAATACCATGAAATCCCTATGAAATCCCCATGAAATCCCCATGAAATACCATGAAATCCCTATGAAATCCCCATG
>Ga0126342_10019109_pt1 | contig 11681 bp, 12 predicted proteins | sample Cyp1metagenome_FD_92528 | JGI IMG/M metagenome (GOLD analysis project Ga0126342, IMG submission 92528) | Coral microbial communities from Lord Howe Island, Old Settlement Bay, Australia - Cyphastrea 1 metagenome | ecosystem: Host-associated > Invertebrates > Cnidaria > Coral ... | reverse complement strand
TGCAATTTTTCATCGCTCCTCTGGCCAGCTGGCTCCGCACCCGCCGCTTTAGCGAGCCTACTTTTCGACCCTCCGGAGCCACAAATCATTGGAAAAACACAGTGTTTCGCGACTTTCCTGCCTTTTCGCGTATCTGTATCTTCTGTCTTCTTACTCTTTCTCTTCTGATCTTCTCTCTGCTAATCTTCCTCTCTCTTTGCCTCTGCCCTGCTCTGCTTTTCATCTCTCTCCATATTGTCGGAAGTTTGACTTCTAAACTTCCTTTGATAAATTATAAACCATTAGGTTTTTAATTGGGTTGCTCAAATTATATACATGTCACTAGATTTGGGGAAAACACATGTTCCCCATGATTTCTTGATGACATGCAAAACAATGCAAAAGGTATCCCTACAGATTTGGATGTTGGTATTCGGGGCATGTGTTATGGTGAGGTATTAACTCAACAATTGGGAAGCATATCCCGCTTGGATCATTTCTTACAGCCAGAACAATTTCAGGTGTTTTTTGGTTTCCTTTTGGAGGCATGATTGATCTTGAGCTTTTCATCTCGGTCATTTTCGGAGGTTCAGACCACGATATGGGCCACCCCTGACCAGCAGGAGGTGAATCTGGATGGTTTGGGTGGAACCTTGCTTCCCTTTCAGGCGGGCTGTGCGATCAGTGCTGTTTGGGGTCAAAAAGGCAGCGATTGAAACAGTGCACCATGTCATGGCCCAATGTTGATCCCTTCTCCCTAATCCCCCCAAATACAAAAACCTAGGGGTAGTTGTATTTTCAGGTGATATTTAGTAGTGAGGCGAGAAGTTTCTTGCTAATAAAAACCAATTTAAACAGCTACAAAAACACATCTCAAAATCGATCAAATCCCTTTCTTGAATATACATACCATATTGCTTTAAATTGGTGTTTGAAACTATTTCCTAATAGTCAAATCAAAACCCCAAGAAAAGAAACTATTTGTTTCACTCCTGGATGATGATACCTGTTGACTACAACAGGTCTTAGGGATGTAAACCAGTTAAACAACCAAGCAACGCTGCGCGGCTCCGCTAAGAAGATCCAGAGTTCCACTCCAGATCCATCTTGGAAGGTGGAGGCGGTGCAATATGGCTTGGCGCGGAAGGGAAGGCCAGGGTCTTCTGAAGGTCAAGATGGTCCATGTGACACGAAGGGAACCTGGGTCAACTGGATGGCTGCAAATGGGACCATATGTCCCGTACGTGTGCAGCGTCTCTGCGATTGGCCCTGGAGCCCCGATTTATCATCCAGCTTGATGGAATGCCCCCTTAAAAACTCGGACAAGCGTGACCTTAATTCCATTGATTTGGTGGATTTGCGTCCCTTGACTTTCAAAAATGAAACATCATGGAGTGAGAAGAGTGCCTGTTCTGTTTGGAAAGCCAACTTGCCAGGCCTCTCCTGTGGACATCTTGAGGTTTGATGGCAAGATGTCCAAATTACCCATTACCCATGGCATATTTTTTGCATTCAAAATGCTGAACTTGTTTGGTAAGCTTCACTTTTGATGTTCTCCATTCCCTTTCTCTTTTGCACTTTTGGGTGTGCATTCTTGACCTGCCCGTGGCCAGCTCAACAGGAAGTAGAGTAAAGAGCAACAGCATTAGCACACAGCAAAGGATAATGCAGAAGCAATGAAGTGTTGAAGTTTTGAGGTGCGTCAAAGAGTGAGAAAAGGCGGTTGAGATGCAAATGAAATGACATGAAAGAATCCACGCACAACTGACTGAAGGATCCAATGAACCATTGAATCAATGAATGAGCTAGTGAGCCGATGAATAATGAATCAAAGAGTAGGTGGTTCAGTGGATCAATGATTCCGTGAATCAACGATTCGGTGAATCAATGCAACAATCAATGAATCGACGATTCAGTGAATCATTGAATGAGTGAGTTAGTGACTTAGTGAGTCGATGAATCAATGTATCAATGAATCAGTGAATCACTTGCATGAATGACTCAGCGAATCAAGAAACCCATTTCAATGAGTCGATGAAACAATGAATCGATAGTGCAGTGAAGCAGTGAAACAATCAAATGATGATTCAGTGAATCAGTGAATTACGAATCGATGATTCAGTGAACAATGAAACAATGATTCATGAAATCAATGATTGAGTGAAAAAGTGAGCCTATATAAATCAATGAATGGATCAACGAAGCAGTGAATCAATCAACCAATGAACAATGAATCAGTGCGCCAATGAATGAGTGAACTAGTGACTCGATGAATCAGTGAACAAATGAAACAGTGATGGTATGAATGAACGAATTGATTAGTGAGTCGATGAGTCAATGAATCAATGAATGAACGAATGAATGGATGGATGGACGAGTGAGCTATGCTTCTTTGTTGAGCTACTTCTTCAGTGAGCGACCTCTTCGCTGAGGCACCTCTTGTCTCAGCTATACTTCTTATCTGAATAGTAGCCTCTTGTCTGAGCTACTTCTTCTCTGACCCTGCTCTGATCTGCCTCCCAGCTGGCTCTTCTGTAGCTTCTGCTGTTTCCATGATTTACAATGCCTTTAGCAACCTCCAGCTGCAATCCTGCATGCACAAGAGTAGCGCTATGGTCAAGAACTACCTTTCGCACAGCTGTTACAATGCGTTTAGCAACCTCCAGCTGCAATCCCGCTTGCCAGGAGCATCCTAACATCGCTCATTGCTTTACTGCGCGCAGCCGTGCCGATGCGTTTTGTCACAAGCGGATGCAAACCCGCATGGCAGGAGGGTCGCATCACATCGACATCGACCAACGTTCGGAACAGAGTCAAAAGTGCAGACTCAACCACGGCTGCTCCGAACGTGCAAGTTTTTTTCAATTTTCATATAAAATCAAACATATCACACCGGGCTTTTGCTACAGTCCTGTGCGCGTTTTGCCGACCTCATCTTCTAAAAATGCTGCGCGCCTGCAGCGAGATGCTTTTTTTTGACCAAGATTGAGCTCTCCCTAAAGTCCCATGCACTTTTTTGTGCACATCGAGGCCCGCAGCCGCGGAAACAGAGACCCTACTTCGGCGACGCTCCCACACGCGAATGATGACAAAATGTTGTTGACGTGATGGCAATGACATGATGAAAGAGCTGCCCCTAAACATTCCTCCGTAACTCGGAAGTTTTCGAACTAAATTTCCTTTGTAAATCTATCTGTACTGTCAATGCCACTTGTATATGGGTAGCATTTCAGAGCAAATATCGTGGCGTAGCTTGAGGCAAAACACGAGTGAGCAAATAATGTCGGCGTCTGTGGAGGGCTTGCCCGTGGGGCAGTGAATGAGGAGCCCTCAAACCCAGGAGGATTGCAGTTGTTTCAAGGGTGCCCACACTAATTACATGCCAGGAAACCTCTTTACTGTGGTAAACCCTGGTGTTATCCATGCCCAATATGTTATCAACATAATATTCACCTTTAATTTAAGCTTCTTAGGAACATGCCCCCAAGTCTTTTTGGTCTTATCAATCATTCATCGCCGCGTTCCATGGCAGCGCTGGTGTCTACTCATCGCCTTGATGAGTCTTGATGAGTTTCCCCAGTGGCCCAGTGGGCAGCTGCTACCCTTTGAATCTTCGGAATTTTGACCTTGGAGCTGATTGCTTGCCCGTCTGGGGGAGGCTCAGCCGCAATTGTTGGATTGATACACGTGGAAAATATTAAGCTTAAGCTGCATACAAATGTAATGATACAATATATATATATAGGTCAATATAGCCGGTCGAGCTTTCGAAGGATGTGAAGTCCTCCGTACCCATGCTTTTTCCGGATATATACACAACTACCGCCGTGACGCGCTGAGGCAGGTCACAGGCCTACCTGTGCAGGAATGGGAGCCACGGGTACCTTGGAATGTCATGGAGGGTTTGCATGTTTCATGGCGTGGTTCAATTTCTGCTGCTGCAACCACACGACACCAGCAACGGAGACCCAGCCAAGACCTTTGGCCTTGTTCCCCCCGGGCTCTACCAAGATATCTGCTCTCCACCGTTTCGCGGTGCTGGTGCGCAACTGTTCCACGGTGCAACAGTGCAGTGACTAGGCCATGAACATTATCGAAGCAGGCTGCTTTTTGCAGGGATTCACTGTGTAGGGGTAAATTGCATCCTCAGAAACTTGTCAAGCCATATTAGTCGGTCTCTACAATTCAAAACTTTCTACCTCGCTCGGGCACCCTGAGGTGGGGAAAGATCCAACAAGATACGTTTCTCTTGTTTGTCCAGGGTGTCTTCCCTGCTCCCTGATCCTGTTGATTGCGATGTTTGAACATAGATGGAACCAAAGAAATAGTGCTGCAAGATCCCGCTTCTTAATCTTAAAAGCAGGAGAATCATGATATAGCTGTCCACGTTGAGGTGACCAAATCATGTTGTCGGTCGTTTCTGAGGTAGTTCATTTCCACTAACTACCCTTCTTGATGATGACAATGATGATGATGATGATGATGATTGATGATGATGATGATGATGGCGATGATGATGATGGTGGTGGTGATAATGATGATGATGGCGATGATGGTGATGATGATGATGATGATGACCAAGTTACTAGCACTTGCTAGATTCACAGATGGGTTGTAGCGGCATCGGCCTGACAGCAGCGACTTCACTTTGGATGATTTACGGGGGAATCCATCAACATCATTGCGAAATGTTCAGTCTGGGAATGACTTATGCTGAATCATGAGCTATCTTGATATAGTTCGACCATATTTTTGTTTTGTTTGTGTGTGCCTGCATTGGCACATAGTTTATCTGCCACACAGCCAGATTGGATTTTATTAATTTCCGGAGAAACCAATTGGATGGGTGGCTTAGTATCTAATGATCTTTTGCTATATGCATGGGGAGATGTATTAACCAGCTAGTTTCTCGTTCTTGTAATGAGGGTCCAACCATGTCTAACCATCCCCCCAAGGTACCTTCCAAATCATCGATGCTAAAATTCGCCCTGATTAGTAATAGTTGTTGGTGGCTAGCAAACCCTGAATGAACTCTTCTTTTTGGTGGGGGGATGTTTGAAACCCTATGATCTTGGCAGGGGAAGTAAGATTGGACAAGATTTCCCTTCGTTGGAAGGTTTGGGGATGTTGTTTCTGCACACCTCGTCCATCGTGATGCCTGGTTTCGACGCGTCCCTCAGCCTCAACATGGTGATGATCAATGGGGTGCACGGGTGCATGGGGCATATGATGGGAATGCACCTAGCCATCAGATATTTGGCAGTGTCTGAAAATGTTGTATACTCCAAATTGCAACTGCAATGGGCAATCCTTGTGGTGAAGGGTGTGAAGGATCGAATGTGGAGCTGCCCGCATTTTGGGTATGGATGTGGAGTTTGGATCGACAGAGTCTTTCAACCCTTTGATCCGTACCTGATTTTTTTCAGCCGCAACCATAGGGCCCCCCCTTCACACACACGAAGCCGAACTGCGATGGAACGACAGGACCGCCAAGTTCGACTACTGGCGTGTCCTCTACTGGACACAGCTGCAGAAGCGCCTTCGACGAATTCAGCGGAGGCATTTGCTGCGACGAAAGCTGCCGCTGTCCAAAGTGTCCGTGGCGGAGCATGGCAGGAAAGTCTCGCCGCCCTCACCAGAGGAGGTGACGATTGGTCGCGTCGTTGCAGTGGTTAGGGTTGAACAGGCCGCGGTATACCTGGTCCCCGATAGGTGGCCCTCTTATAGGGCATCTACCCCCATGAGGAGCTGAGAAAAGTTCCTACTGCTGAGATCTGTTGAGAGGGGTACCTTTGGGTACTGGGAGGTGGTAGTTTTGTCTCCACCAGATATCAGATGGTTTGGCATATGGTTTGGTGAGAAGTCCCAATTCAACTTACCTCCGATGGGCCAAAGCCAAGCAAATTGAGGTATCCATGCTGACCCGAAGAGTGCCAAAGGACTGCATCAGATGCATTGTCACATTGAAATGTTTGGGGATTTGGGGAATCACTAGATGATGGATGGTTTGTCAAACAATTACTTTCTTCGAGTGATCCCCACCTTGAAACATTATTCTGACGCAGTTTCTGAAATACCATCTGGAAGTATATATTGCATTATATGGCACATGTTTTAGGCAGGCACTTTATCTGACATTCTTTTTGGCATATATACTTTGACATTCCATCTGACATTCTATCTGGCATCTTTTCTGACATACTTTCTGGCATATATTCCGACATTCTTTCTGGCATTCTATCCGGCATCTTTTCCGGCATTCATTCTGGCATTCTTTCTGGCATCTAGTCTGGCATTCTTTTTGGCATCTATCTGGCAGCTATTCTGACATTCTTTCTCTGAAGCTCGCGGTTGAGGTCCGGCAATACCCATTGAGAGCTGGAGCTCGCGGTTGAGGTCTGGCAGTGCTTTCTGAGATCTGGCGCTCACGCTTGAGGTCCGGCAGTGCCCACTGAGATCTGGAGCTCGTGGTTTGAGGTCTGGCAGTGCCCACTGATATCTAGCGCTCGCGGTTGAGGACCGGCAGTGCCCACTGATCTCTGGAGCTCGCAGTTGAGGAGGGGAAGAGGAGAAGAGGAGAAGCAGCGGGAAAGTCTATGATAAGTGTATACATACGCATGTGTGCGTGCGCATACCCCAGTGCATCCCATCACCCATAGAATGTTGGGTGATATACCACCAATCATATCCAATTCGTGCCCGGTACCCAGATGTACTCCTTCAACAGCAGGCCAAGTCAGACCTGAAACACCGGCACGGTATGGTCCCTAAATTCATTCATGAAAGGACTAGGTCGCGGTTTTGCCCACTTTCGATAACATGGCGATGAATTCAAAACATCTGAGGAGTCACTGAGGGAATTACGGCAAGCGTATCGCTTCACTGAGGGAATTACGGCAAGCGTATCGCTTCGGGATACGTCGAGTGCATCGCTTCGGGCTACGCCTGATGCATCGCTTCGAGATACCTCAACATCATCATCATCATCATCCTCCTCCTCCTCCTCGTCGTCGTCGTCGTCGTCGTCGTCGTCAACACTAGACATTTTCATCACCCTCATTATCATCATCATGCTGACCATCATGAGGGGTCGGAGGGCGGGTGCCCCATCATCATGTTGTCCACTCCCGCCAACCAAACCCTAAATGGCTGAGCCAAGCAATGATGTAAGTAGAATGATCCCTCCCCACCCCCCAACCAAGTCCTAAATGGCTGAGTCAAACAATGATGTAAGTAGAATGATCCCTCCCCACCCCCCAACCAAACCCTAAATGGCTGAGTCAAATAAGTAGAATGATCCCTCCCCACCACCCCAACCAAACCCTAAATGGCTGAGTCAAGTAATGATCTAAGTAGAATGAAACCCTAAATGGCTGAGTCAAGTAATGATGTAAGTAGAATGATTCTTCCCCAGCCCCCCAAGCCAAACCCTAAATGGCTGAGTCAAGCAATGATGTAAGTAGAATGATCCCTCCCCACCCCCCAAACCAAACCCTAAATGGCTGAGTCAAGTCATGATGTAAGTAGAATGGTTTTTCCCCCACCCCCCAACCAAAGCCAAAGTGGCTGAGTCAAATAAGTAGAATGATCCCTCCCCACTCCACCAACCAAACCCTAAATGGCTGAGTCAAAGAATGATGTAAGTAGAATGATCCCTCCCCACTCCACCAACCAAACCCCAAATGGCTGAGTCAAGTAATGATGTAAGTAGAATGATCCCTCCGTACCCTCCAATCAAACCCTAAATGGCTGAGTCAAGCAATGATGTAGGTAGAATGATCCCTCCCCACCCCCCAACCAAACCCCAAATGTCTGAGTCAAGTAATTAGATGATAAGAAGGATGTTTTCCGTGTTGCCCAAAGTGATCAAATCGGTGTTGCCCAAAGTGAGCGTCCAAAGTGTGAGGAGTGTGTGATTTCTGGATGTTGCCTGAAGTGATGCGTTTGGTGTTGCCCTAAGTGATGCGGGTGCCCTCAGTACTGGGACACCCGTAGTATCATACAGTGCTTGTTTTCCTGTTCCTTCAACCACTTGTATCTCGCATTGAAGCCATCATTAAATTAAATCGAAAGATATCGAAAGTTACTTTTCCCAATCTCCCTCCAGCTCAAGGGTACGCGTCTCCCTCAAGAAAACTGGTGTTGCCTCAGATTAACCAAAACTATACGGTTGGGGTTATATATGTATACATATGGATAGACTGCCAGTCTTCTATTTTATCTCATATGGTGCCAGAATTAATCAAAAATTTGATTTGGTGGAATTGCAAAGGCTGCATCGGAAAATCCATTGGTCCCGTAAAGTACAGATTCACTATTTTCTCGTTGCCACCCTCATTACGCGCTCAGCGCCTCGTAGCTGGCTCATTTTTTCTGGAGTCAAAAAAACGGAAAAAAAAACAACGCGAACAAATTGAGCCAGCTACATGCCCTTGAGCCAGCTCGGTGTGCCGTCATCACCCCGGCCAATACATATTATGGATTCGTTGTTAGCTCCCATATTTGTTTGCCAGCTCACAGTGACGTAGCTGGCTCAATTTTTTCGAACTCTTTTTTTTCATCTTTTGTTTTCGTTCAAAAAAATTGAGCCAGCTCGATGCCATCGAGCTAGACCGATGTGTTTGAGCTAGCGCCGTGTTGCTGAGGTAGCTCATTCTACTTGAGAGCCTGCAAATTGCTTCCCACTGTGTTCAATTGCCAGGTTCAGTCCCACATGATTCGTTTAATAGAGATGGTGTTTCTGTTGCAGCCCAGAAATTTAGGAGCCACGTTTTGGGCCAAATCTGCCTACACAGCAGCACAAACATCAAAGGTCAAACGCATGACCCCTTCTGAAATTGAGCCAGCTACATGTTTTGAGCTAACTCGAAAATGAGGAAGACTGTGGATTGCTACATTCAATGAAAGCCTGGGAGGACCGTGGCGTGGTCAGCTGAATGCCTGGGAAGCCTTCGCGGAGACGCAACGGCATCGATTTTTGCTGGAGTGCCCGGCCGTGGGGCAAGGTGGGATACCCCTTGGAATGCTCCTGATTTTTTTCGAGGAGCTGAATTTTAAACAGCTAAAGTGTGGTCCCACATTCAGCTTCCCACTTGAAGATACATGTTTTATCATGTTTTCCGTGAAAGACTTATGGGACTTGATGGGACTTGCCATATTTTGATGTTTGTGTTTTTTGGAGTGTGCCAAGAAAGCACCTACAATTGTGATGGTTCTTGGCTATGTTCGGGTGTGTTCTTTTTTTTTGGACAGGCCCATGTCATGATGCTGGCTGTAGGATCTGATGACATACATAAATGTACAATACATACATGCATACATACATACATACAAGTATATACATACATACAATTATATACATACATACAATTATATACATACATACAATTATATACATACATACATACATACAGACAGACAGACAGACAGACATACTTACATACACACATACACACATACATACATACATACATACATACCTGCATACATGCATGCATGCATACATGCATACATGCGTACATGAGTACATGCATACATGCATACATGCATACATGCATACATGCATACATGCATACATGCATGCATGCATACATGCATACAAGCATACATACATACATACACACAGACAGACAGACAGACAGACAGACAGACAGACATACTTACATACACACATACATACATACATACATACGTACGTACATACATACATACATACAGACATACACACACATGCGCACGTGTATTACTGTAAAGTATTCCGCTACTATTTTAACTTGATGTTACTGTTCTCTCTTGTTGTTTTTCGTTTTGTACGCGTGCCCCGGCATGTTCCCCAAAATGTTTTGCTTGTTTTTTTTGCGGCTGACGCGGACGCAGGACCTGAAGCCACACTTCACCGGGAAAGTCTTTGCTCGAAGCTGGAATCGCAACATGAGGGTGACCAAGAGGGTGAGATAGGGAAGTGAGTGTGGCTGAAAATGAACCGCTACCCGCTACCCAGTTTCCACATGACATTCCCCATTGAACACAGAAAAATTGCCGCAGAGCAAGCTACACATGGGAAGTACCATGTAGTTTTCTTTTTAACCAAGACAACCCCTTGAATTTAGCCCCAAATGATTATCACAGTGCTGTTTGATCCTTTGGTTTCCATCCCCTCCGATGATGATTGATCAGCGCTAAATATCCGCTCTCAGGATACTTGGGCCTCTACTGGGCCAGCTCCAGCAAACACGACAATGGCTTCTGGTCTGCGTATTCCTGGCTGCGTCCGCACCGCGTTAGTTTGCTAGTCCCGGGCGGTTCCTTTCTGGAGGCCAAGTTGGATACACAACTCTTGGAGAAGTCACTTGGTGCTGAAAAACACCACTGTTTTTTTAATGAGACTTGGGCCAACGTACAAACATGTGTGAATGTAGATGTTTGATATTGTTTGATGTTGTTTGTTTTGCACAGCATACCTTCCTGCACACGTGTGTCTTACACACATTAAACTCTTGCATCTCTGTGATAAAGCATGCTTCTATTTTTCATTCTTTTTCGGAGTTGCTATATATGTGTAGCTACCAAGTATGGGGTTTAATTATACCTATAATAAATTTTGCTTTGTGTATGCCCTCATTTTTTATAAATGCGTATGGTAATCTTTTATTTGAGGTCTCTCCGAAGTCCCTGAAATCCACGTCCCAGGCTCCGTATCTTCAATCAACCCCCTGCCTATTGGGATTCTCTGGAAGCTTTGGCGGCCTCTGTGCCCTTGAGCCCCTGGACCGACGCTCGGCGTTGCGGGGTTTTCCAGCACATGTGGGGATAGTCTTTGGCAATCAAACATAGCTGGCCGGGAAAGCCATTGTAATGGAGGCTTTAAGCATGTGGCGTCTCCAGCATGTCATGTTTGATTACCAGAAGGGTATAGTCACTGCGGGGCCCAGAACCGCGACCCACACTTTGTGCGAGTCCGCGCAGTCGAAACGCATTTGAAGATTTCACAAGAGCCACTTTATATGGAAATTTACAGGAAAAATGCCGGGGACCAGAACCGCGACCCACACTTGGTGCGAGCCTGCGCAGTCGAAACGCATGTCAAGATGTCACAAGAGCCACTTTATACTGAAATTTACAGGAAAAATGCCCGGGCCCAGAGTGAGCACCAGCACCGGCCTTAACTCCTACCGTAAGAGCCCCTCAGTGTGGACACACTGTTTGGGGAAAATCAAAACCAACCATTGGAAAGACTCAACCAACCCTAAACCAACCCGCTAAATACAACAACAATGAACCCTGAAACAAACCTAAACAAACCCTAAAGGGCCCCTAGTTGCAAAACACCATCCAACATCATACAACATGAAAAGTTTGAGCACCAAAATGTTGCAAATACTATGGAAACAGAGGTTCAAACTCCAAAATGTTGCCAATACCGATGAAATGGCAGCTACCAGCTCCAAAATTTTGCAAATTGCAAGGGAAACGGACGGAACAGCAGATCCAAAAAAAACAAACGGAAAAGAAAGTAATTCCAAAAACAAGTCTGGACCCTTTGTATATATACCCACGATAACAGTGTAGACCAACGGAAATATAATTATCGAAGGAAGTTTAGAAGTCAAACTTCCGACAATATGGACAGATGAAAAGCAGAGCAGGGCAGAGGCAGAGAGAAGAGGAAGATTAGAAGAGAGAAGATCAGAAGAGAAAGAGTC
>Ga0126342_10019108_pt1 | contig 11682 bp, 8 predicted proteins | sample Cyp1metagenome_FD_92528 | JGI IMG/M metagenome (GOLD analysis project Ga0126342, IMG submission 92528) | Coral microbial communities from Lord Howe Island, Old Settlement Bay, Australia - Cyphastrea 1 metagenome | ecosystem: Host-associated > Invertebrates > Cnidaria > Coral ... | reverse complement strand
TTTCTTCGATCGTGAATCTGTGTCCGCTGAAATTCTACTGCCAGGCAACTCAGGAAATCAGGCGAAGACTATGACATCATTCACACTTTTTACTGGCCATTACCCCACAGTGTGTGTGTGTGTGTTGTTGTGTGTGTGTGTTGTTGTGTGTGTGTTGTTGTGTGTGTGTGTTGTTGTGTGTGTGTGTGTTGTTGTTGTGTGTGTGTGTTGTTGTGTGTGTGTGTTGTTGTGTGTGTTTTGTGTTGTTATTGTATGTGAGATTATTGTATGTTAAGTTTGTGTGTGTGTGTGAAGTTAGTGTGAAATTATTGTATGTTAAGTTTGTGTGTGTGAAGTTAGTGTGAAATTATTGTATGTTAAGTTTGTGTGTGTGAAGTTATTGTATGTTAGTTATTGTATGTTAAGATATGTTAAGATATGTTAAGTTTGTGTGTGTGTGAAGTTAGTGTGAAATTATTGTCTGTTAAGTTTGTGTGTGTGAAGTTATTGTATGTTAGTTATTGTATGTTAAGTTTGTGTGTGTGAAGTTAGTGTGAAATTATTGTCTGTTAAGTTTGTGTGTGTGTGAAGTTATTGTATGTTAAGTTTGTGTGTGTTATTTGTATGTTAGTGATTGTATGGTATGTCAGCTATTGTATGTTAAGTTTGTGTGTGTGAAATTATTGTTGTATGTGTGTCGTATGTGTGTTGTATGTGTGAGGGAGGCAGCGGGAGGAGAAGGCGTGCCGGAGAAGGAGCCCGGGATACAGAATCAAAAACAAGAACCCCACACAAAGTTGTGGGGAAAAAACCCAGTTGTTGCCTTCTGAGCCCAAGCCCCTTGGGGCGAGGTCGGTGAGGTCGGAGATGTGGCCTGCGGTACCAGGGAAGTGACCAGAGCCACCGACGGCTTACCCTCTTTGACATCCCCCAGTTTCTTAGCTAAAGTTGTTTATGAGTTTATCAAGGGTTTATGGAGTTTATGATAGTTTATGAACCAACCGCGGCACCACCTTATGCAAAGATTGGGAATTTAGCTGGATTTGGTAGGGATATAGCCAGCCAACAATTATTAGGGATATTGCGCCGAAAAGTCACCGGCCAAAAATAAGAGCGTCCTTAGAAACTGCCCAGCGAAGGTCTGCCCAGTCAAGTGGCACACATCTCATCACATGCCAACCTATCAATTAAGATGCATGTGACGCTTGATTTGCCCAATTGGTTCAGATGCTTTGGGTAGCGCAGGAGGACTGGTTTACTTGTTCTTATCTTGGAATAGTGATGCAAAGGTATGCGTGCCGCAAAATATGGGAGAGTCGCACTTACATACTTGTAGGTGCTGCAAAGTTTCTCGTCCTGATTGAAGAGTCATGACTATGGAGCCATATTGTAAAGCAAAAATGCAGGAATATACCTATGTGTAGACAGAAAGCAGATAAGATGAGCCAAAAAATGACACAACTATTTGCCTGTATCAGAACTATAGCTTCGTTCAACTTTAGACTTAGGCGCTATCTATATCATATCAAAGCCGCCCTAGTCCCTTCACTGGCAACCCACAATGCGCCATTCGCAACCCGCCTGGTTCCAAGCCGTGCAGTGTAGACCCAAATCTCCCAATGTCACCTGTTGCATGGCCACTGTGCATGTGTAAATAAATATTATATATATTCGGTATATAATGAATTAATTAATCTAACGGTAAACATAATTTATAAATGCGTATGATGATACATATTCATGTGCATCAATATAAATGTGCAATCATATGCATCTGCAAAAATATGTATAAATACTGTATGTATATATATATATAATATATATAATGCCAATTTGCTCACCCTCTCCACATATTTCTGCAGTGCCCTCTCCCAAATTGGACAGGAACATGGCCTGCACGGAAGCTCCAGCAGGCCTGCAAGAAGTTATGATTTAAAATCTTGGATCAAACTGGAATATTCACTGGAACCATACCAACCCAAGTCCAATAATTCATAATAATTCCATATAATATCTGGACAAATTATAACATCAATACCCCTACCAACCAGGATTCCATGCACGGAGAACAGACTTAGGTCATGATCAAATTTATCCAAATATATTGAGATATTGAATGATATTGATGATATATTGATCCATTGTCTATAGCTTTTCTATTGGTTGCACACCCAAAAAGATGACCACCTGCACAGCTGGGGCTTCGAGCTGATGATTCGGAGACGACACGTCCACCTTGGGGAACCAGATGGAACCAGCGTGAGCCGTGCGAAAATGCGGCGTCCTAAAACGTTAATGGTGATTGGTAATGAATAAGGGTGATTTATGGTGATGAATAATGGTGCTCTATGGTGATTTATGGTGATTGATTTTTTTGATATTGCATTTTCGAAAGTATGGCAAGCAGCAACGCAACAATAGGTCTGCAACCAGCTGTAACCATTGCAGCATGTTGTCTACAGCTCCCGTCCCATCACATTCCTTACAGCCAAATACTCTGCAGTGAACTAGGGACCCATCCAAACATATAGGCTGTTCTCAAAACTTGGAACCCCAAATTCCATCAAATTCCCATGATTTACCGTAATGTTCCTTAGCAAAATAGTATAACTTGAGTCATCCGCCTATGTTGAGACTTGTTACCCCCTCCAGAGCGCCCTTTTTCGCAGCACATTCTAGACTCTGAGGTGGACACCTTTGCCTCCTCTTCAGTTTCACGCGTGCATTCCAGCCGCTGTGATGTGTCACAAGGTTCACAAGTGGACGTGAACGCTGTCGGCATTTCATTCCTTTTGGGGCAGCACTTTTCTACACTGAATGATTGGTCCGTTGCGCACTGGAATGCTGTGCTTGAAGGTTCGAAGGTTCACAGCCCTTCCTGCACAAGAAACTGTTCAAGAACATGACAGGAAACCCAATGAGTATCCAATTGAATGGGATAGACTGGATAGTTCCAGCTAACGACGTCTGTGATTCCTATGGCCTTTAGCCTTGCCGCTACTCCTGCCATGATGCGCTTCAGCTGCCTCCCAGCAGCCCCAACCCAATGTCAACACTGAATTGATAACCCCGGTTTGATTGTTGTTTATTAGGGGCCATGGGTCAATGGTCATCTCAGGTTCCACGTCTCAGCTCATCTTCAGGTCTCCCAAGGAGTCACAAGGCCTGCCAGGGATCACGCAACTCTGGTTTGACAAAATGGCTATCGAAAAGGCCCGTGTTGAATGGAACAACTATTGAAAAACAGGCATTTATATATATATATAGATACATGTGTATATATATATAATTGTATATACATATGTTTGTATATATATATATGATACGATAGATACACGATCTGCAACTCCGTCCCTCTTCCTCTCTCTCTCTCTCTCTCTCCCTCTGCGCCTCTCTACATACAATATCATATCATATCATATGTATCATACACATCAATAGGATTTTCTGATTGCCATCTTGCTGAACCCAAACTCACCCACTTTTTGGGGGAAATCAGGTGCCAAAATGGGACTCAACAACTGGTGGCTGAGTTACCCCATGGAAAATGGTTCAAAGCACCAACCAAGCAAGAATCGTGCTCAGCAATTCATGTGACAAGAATGGTAAGATCCTAGTTAGCCTGACCTGCCATCAGCCCGTGCTCCCCGCCTTTCCCAGAAGGATGAGTTCACGTCATAGCCTTTGCCTTGGGCGTTCTGCACCACGGTTGGAAAGTGGATCCAGTGGCGGCACGAAACCCAGTGCGGCCAAAGCACGAAGAGCCTTGGGAAAATCAATGAGGCTAGTCTTTGCACCTGGCTGAAGACATCAAAGTAAAAAAACATTGAAATCTGCTGAGCAGCTTCAGAAGGCCCCCAAAAAAACACCAGCGCCTCCCTACCCATTCATTAAGTCATTCATTCCACACGCTGCTCGGGTTCGAGCTGAGCGTTGCCCAGCTAAAACGGCTTGCGCCCATATCAAAAGAGGGAAGAAATTGAGCCTAAGGCTCTGTGAAGGTCATCACAGAGACTTAAATTAGGTTTCGAAACAGACATATTGGATGCCTGATATCGACAAAAGACCTTAAAGTAGATTGCCAGCGCCAGCGACCAAACAGAGTTTCCATTACCGATATGAAGTCAAAGAGTTTTGCAACCCTATTCGGTGACATGTTCGGTGAGGGATTCGGTCAGTTGCAACATTTATGTGTTCTTGCGTGTGTGGAAAGGGGGTAACCCTCTTTCAAAGAGGACTTCTCTCATGGGGTCTTGCGGGGATGAGCGAAAGATGTGTCCAAGCAAACGGATTTTATTCTGCTTCCATCTGGTTGATAAACTAACATGTTTGTATCCAAAACGTTGAGTAAGTGTGTCGATTACACGTTGATTGGTCCATTCTCTGTCAATGTAAGTGCTTGGTACCCTTAGAATTCGTCGTAGCATCTTCAGCTTAAAAGCATCTAATGTATTCTATTCAGATCTTGTAAGCTGTATCGTTTCCAACCCATAAAGGAGCTTAGTGCCCAAAGCAGCCTCAAACACCCGTAGTCTCCACTTTACTGTTGTACGAGTTTGTGACCAGAAAGGTTGTAGTTGTAAAGCCGTGGCATTGACTGCACCGAGTCTCTGGATTTATTTCCTTGTCATTGTCAACTGAATCTGTCAAGGTGGCTCCAAGATAACTTGCGTGGGATTTCCTTGGGACCGGTGTTCCTTCCAGAAACTTAATCGATGATTGGTGACGGTTTATAGTCAGGTTAACACATTTGCCCATGTTCAATTTCATGTTGTGTTTCCCTGATTCCTGTTGGACAGCGTTCAAGAGTTTATTGATGGTGTGCGTATGGGTGCCGAAGAGTAAAGTATCATCAGCATAAAGCACTTCAGCAAATTGGATACCTTTGATTGGTTCTTGTTGTTTCGGAGTGTTTAGTGTGGACCGAATGTCTTGGAAAATTGCAGTCATTATGATACTGAACAGGTAGGGTGATAAAGGACAACCCTGTCGAATCCCTGAATCTTGCGTTCTGAAGCTTGAAAAAAATTCTCCCTTCGTTACTCTAAATTTAGCTTCTCTGAATATATTTTGAAAAACTTGAATTATATTTTGTGGAGCAGAGAGCCGCTGTAGAACCTGTATGAGTTTTTCCTGATCAATCTTGTCGAAGGCTTTCTCCCAGTCTAATGGAACTGAAGATATGTTCGTGCCTTGCCGTTCATTGAAATCCATTAATCTACGAGTCAAAAATATAGCCTGGGATGTTGATTTGCGTGGCCTAAAGCCGTACTGTGTTTTATGCATCCAAGGTTCCAAAACCACGACAAGTCTCCGTTTGATCATAGCAGCCAGCAAGTTGCAAAAGGTCTGCAACAAAGCAATGGGTCTATAATTTTCAAGTTTAGAGGGATCTCCTGTCTTAAAAATGGAAGCAATGTTCGCAAGGTTAAGGGAATCAAAATATTTGTTGTTAATAAGTATATCTCATTGTAGGATTGCAGGAGAATTGCCCGGTTTGAGCTGTCTAGGTATTCGACAAGTTCGGCTTGCACTCGGTCTGGTCCTGGAGCCTTATTTGTCTTCGTCGCAGAAATAGCTTCGTCAAGTTCCTGGGCCTCAAATTGCGAGGCCTTTATTGCTTGTCCCGTGTTGGAAAGAGGTTGGGGGTCAGGTTCGTCAATGGGTTCCGGTTACTTCCACTGTACTGTGGCTAAATATACGGCTGCCTTTTCGAGAAACATTGCCTCAGAAACAAAATGCCCTTTGCTGTCCCTAAATTTTGTGTGTAATGGCACAAATTTCTTCTTCAAAAGCTTGATTCCTGACCATCTGTATCCGTGTTCATCCATTTCCTCAAGCTGTGCTTGTATGTACTGCCTTTTATCTTTACGGATTTGTTTCCGGAGTTTTGACTCCGTCTCCCTAGCCTCTTGTAGGAGACCTTGTTCATTCTGTCGTTGTTTGGTCCGTACAAAGTAGCTCCCATGCCGTATCGGACATGTAATTATGGTTTTCTCTGTTGAGGTGGGATTGGTGTAAAACGAGTCAAGGCGGCATCTATGAGTATATTGGCCCACTCGGCGAAAGGGTCCTGGGAAAGTGGAAAGTTTTGCGTATGCACCTTTTCTGTAACCACTTTATTAAACTCTTGAATTTGTAATTCTGACGGTTGGCGGAACTTTGGATGTGAACACACATTCACCTTTGCTTCGGCAACAAGGAGTTTGTGGTCGGTACTGACTGGTGTTGGTCATTTGTTTCTACGGTTTGGATGCAATTTTTCCACCGTTGATATATAAGAACATAATCTAGCTGCGCATATCGGTCTGTCGTGTGTGGACCTTGGAAATTGGGGGCCGCGACGTTTCTGTATTTTACAAGCTTAGGCAAACTCTTCTGATACCAAGTATTGCAAACGACGAAACCATTTTCTTGACAGAAAGTAGTGAACCTACTGCGGTTATCAATTTGTTTTCGCTCAGCTGATCAATGCAGCTCGTGTCTTTCCTAAACATATGCATTCCAATTATGTCTTGTTCATGCGGAAGTCTTTCCAGAAGCCTTGCATTGAAATCATCTAGAACTATATTAATTTCATGTTTTGGTATATTGTGTGCTCACGGCTGTTTGGATGTCCCGGTAGAAAATGTCTTTGTCCTTGACACTCCTTCCTGCGTGTGGTGCATACACAGCTACAATGTTAGTCTTGACTGGACAAGTAGTGAAAGTGGCGACTAGGAGGCGCCCGTAGATTTGCCTAATGTTATGTTTACATTGGCGCATTTTTGGGCTATAGACAATTGCGACCCCATGTTTTCTGCATCGAGATTGAATAACTCAAGGAGCGTCGTTGTTTTGGTCTCTGCGTTATTTTGCTCTTGTCTTGTCTTTTCTGTTTCGATCCGATCTTCATACGCTACACTGGTGGAGAAATAAAAAGTAAAGCCCTCATGGTTTTCCATTGAATCTGTGTTGATCCGTGTCTCCTGCAGGGCCAGGATGTCAATTTTGTTTTGTGTCATCAAATGTATCACTTTCTGGCGGCCAGATAAATGATTCAGGCCACCATCCAAGTTGAGAGTGGCTATTTTCACATTTCGGAACGGTGCTTTTGTATGCTTTTGTGGTATCTGCCTCTGTTTTTCCATTTTGGGTAGGGGCAAGAAAGCATTCTGATCGTGTTTGATTTTCAATCAGCATCTGGCGATCAAGCATCACCCTGCACCTGCTTGGCTCAGTAGCATCCAATCTCTGTGAACCACTCCTAACAGCTCCATAAAGACCTGCCACAGCCACGCGGTAGCAGTCTTGCAGCAAGAGTGATGGGCGAAGCCGGGCCGCCTCGTTGAGCACCAGTTTGCAAATGTTGGCTGAAACATCTACCTCAGATCGCACAAGTTCGATGAATCATCCACCAATAGCTGGATATGGCTGGTAGCTGGAATCAAAATGATCAAACAACTTTCACAAGTTGTATCAAGTTGTCTTTGAGACTGTGCTGTAAGAGGTAGTAGCATATGTAGCATCATGTCAGCAGGTCTCCAACCAGTTCTTATCCCGGGCTGAACTGGAACCAAAGGTCTCTGCCATGGTACATCATTGGCCTGACACTCTCGCACCACCAGCCGTGCCAGATTGCGGAGTTGACGCTTGCTGGCACGCGCCACCTTACCTGCGCACAGGGATCTGTAGTGATCAAACTGCCCAGATTAAGTGGAATATGACCAGAAAAAATGGCTGTACAACCCGTGTTACAGCCAAAAGAAATTGGGACAACGAGAGGTGAATTGGGGATGGCATCCCAACATATCTCTTCACTGACCATCATTACGTAGAACTACGTGCTCTATATATATATACATACATACAACAATACACATGTCTTTCTCGCTGACATGTACAAGACACCAATTATGCGCTGTGTAAGCCCGGTCAGGCCATGTCCTGGCACAAGTTCCATCATGTTCCATCCCCTTAGGCGCCTATTGGGGAAACAGACGCGAAGGTGTGAAGGTCAAAGAAAAGAACCTCACTGTCCCAAACACAGCGCAGCTTCGCAGAAAAGTTGAGGAATGCTGAGCAGTGAGCGGCAATTAAGATAGATGGAAATCGTATGCCCTATGGAATATGGATGAATATGAATGTGCTTTCGGATCTTGTCCATCAAGCAATGAATTGAATCACGCACAAGTTATTTATATAATCGTATTTACACTATCCATCAACTGGACAAGCAGCCAAACTACTCTGATCATTTTATAGACATTCTCAGCCCCCCATGGCTGACACAACTCAGTAGGGGCTCACGCCAACATATGCGAAACGTTGAAGCACGAGATCCTGAGCAGATCGACATCTCAATTCATCTCATAAAATAAAAAGAAAAAAAACGGCTTGTTTTTAATGTCAATCCAGGAGTACCCAGGAGTAATAACCCACCATGCATGATAATGTTTGAAGAGGGGGTTATGGATGGTTATGGTATGTACACACTTTATTCATAACCTATTGATACCTCTTTGAGGGTAACGCCCCCGAAAGAATAGTCAGGGTTTACTAGTCCGTCGTTGACAAACGTTCTAGTTGGGCGTTTCCGATGCAATTATGGGCCAACATCGCTGCCATGAGACGCAAATAAATAGAATGAAGAAGGATCTGAAGCCTCCTGAACCTCAAACGGACCACAAACATTCACAAAATGCCGTGATACGCTGTGATACGAATTAGCCCTTCAACCGCTAACAATCAGAACTTGGTATTGGATGGCGTTGGCAATCTTTCTAACATCAGCCTCGGCAGGGATTTGTTCTGCTCATCCGGTGCTCGAACGCACCAAAGTAGACACATGTGGACACAGTGCGGCGCGAATTGAGGTTCTCACCATGCGTCGGAATTCCTTTCAGTGGCCGCCAGCCATGGGTGGTGGCATGAGATTGACCACTCTTAATTTGAATATTGAGGGGGGCTCAAATCTATATAATAATTAGACATTCTTATTCGACATATGTACATATATACATGAAGTTTGGACGCAAATGCATGCAAATAAAAATGTGTATATATGTGCATACAATCAAAGACACTTATGCTATGTCAATGGCACCTGGCGTTGGTACACACCACTACTCAAACAAGGCGCGATCGGATGGTGGGTCGCCAGGGCGACCTTGGATGGCACTTCTACAGGGCTCAAAGATCTTGAAAGATGGGTCCAGCTGTATATTACATATATTTATAATAAATATATGTATATTTAGGAAAATATTGTTATCATATATATATATGTGTGTGTGTGCCATATGTTGCTATCATTATACTATTCTAATTATATATAAATTTACATTTATATACATTTATGTTGAATGTCTTTTCTTGGGTGCTATCACATAGATAGATTCTACAAATGGAGCCGGCCGGTGGATATTTGCAACCAAGGCACCAGCTGCTCCAAGGGCCAGCTTCCAGTTCTCACATCCGTGCTAGGATCCGTTCCCTGGAAGCCCAGCTTCCTCCATCCTGAGCCAAGGAATTTTCGTAGCAACCCATTCAAATCACATGGCAAACCCCTGTTTATCTTGGGATATGTCATTGGAATATTGGGATAGTCGGATAAAGACTGAAATTCATCACCCTGAAATGCTAGGCTATTTTTGAGCAGTTACGCACCCCAATCCAAACAATCTTTGCTGTTGACGCCACCACTGCTGACGCCACCAGAAAGATGCGCAATTTCGGAAAATCTTGCATCTGTTTGAACCATGTTCATCCATTTTCATCCATTTCCTGCATCTTTTTGAGAGTTACGATTACTGCCTCCCACAACACTTGATTAAGCTCAATGGCAAGGGGCCCCAGGGGTCCATCAATTGCCCAGTTCACTTCATTTCAAGACATCGGAAACTTGCTGTGGAAATGATTTGGGGATATGTTTGAAGTTTCCACTAATGCACATTGTCTACCGAGAGCGTGGCGCACTCCCACTTGGCACAAGACACTACTCCCATTTCATCCCATTTCCCAATGAGACGATGCCCCTGACGTCAGGAGCCCCAAAGTGGTGAAGACAAGGCGGAGACATCCCAAACATGACCGGGAACACCTTGGAATACCCTGATTTCCAGCAGCTCCAATGACATCATAGTGTCATAAGAGGAATGGAGGGTTGGAATTTCATGTAATTTCCATCAGGTGACCCAGGGTCACGTCACGGCACTCACGGCTCCCTGAAGGCCCAGCTACTTTGTCCCTTCTCGAACATCTCCAGCTTTTGATCTGGAAAGGCGGTGTTCCAAAGTAGCAGCACCTGCGCGGTTTGTGCGTGCCAATGGCCATCAAATCCCCCAGAGGTTTGTCCTTCCAGGCCTGTTTCTGGAGGTCTGCATCATCTGGCTTTGGATTGTTGACAACCTCAACATAGAACAGTGCTGCAAAATAAACAGTGTCTGAAGCACTTGGAGATACTTGGAGACATAGAATGCAGCGATCATCGCGTTCCACTGCTGTCATATGCTATCTTTGGTGATTGATTCCGGACAATTCGAAGAAGTCTTTTTGGCCGATCCTTTGACCTACCACCAAAACATCACTCCATTTGGAGCCCAAAAAAAGGCTAGGCATCCTGGCATGCCGTCGCATGTGCCACACCTGAGCAGGCTGGCCCATGCGGCAATGCGAACGCTCTGAAACCTAGATGTCCGGTAACATCTGCATGAAATCCCGCATGATCTGTGACACCATCTTAGGAGAAGGTGGGATTGCAAAGATCATCTGGGCAATATGGGGCCGCAGTGCTACATCAACAACACTAGCCGCACGTCCGGTGTCACAACGCCTGCACCTGGAATGAACACCTGTGTTTCCATTGAGTCGACCCATCCAAGGCTTCATCAACAGAATTGAAAGTCGTCAGTGATGTTCACGCAAACGGATGTCGAAATCCTCCATCTTCGGGTGATTTTCCAAACTTCCCCCCCGCTTTTCTCCATGCGACCAGGGCGCAGCATCTCTCTCAAAGTCGGTCAAATGAATGACATAACGAGGGCCCAGGCAAACGATGCAGCGATCACACCAAGTCTTTTGGTCCTCCCCCAGGGCATCCCTGAGGTCAGGAAATTTCCCTGTCTGGCATGCTGTGAAATGATGACTGATGCCCTGGACAATCATTTCCCTGTGGACCATGAACCAATCTTCAAGGTTTCTAACTGATCTGGCTGGTGCTTCAAACATATTCAAACATGTTCAAACCACTTGGCCAGTGGGCATCATCATCGCGGGTAGGATGGAAACTTTTTTTTTTGGACCTTCGGACTCGCGTGCCTATGTTAGGCCTCAGAGTTAGGCGGCTTAAAGCGTCCTAACTGTGAACCATGCAGAACGTGACTCGCCAGCAGTGACTACCGGACTAAATTGACTAAATTAGATGATGATGCATGCGGATGCACGGATGCGAGGCAAAAACTCCTGTTGGAAAAGAGTGACCCCATTTAATTACCTATGCGCCACCCAGGGAAGGTGTTGTGACCTTATATTTACGATTGAGGTTTCCACTCCTGGAGTTGGTGGAACGTTGCTCCGGATGGAAATACTCCCAAAGAGTCTGCACACGCTTACCACATCGAAACCGTGGCATGCCTCTCAATCCATAATGTTGTTGGGAATACCCCAGCTTTACCAATGATACGCAACCTCTTGTTGGAGCAGCTGGGGCGGTGTCACAATTGT
>Ga0126342_10019107_pt1 | contig 11683 bp, 11 predicted proteins | sample Cyp1metagenome_FD_92528 | JGI IMG/M metagenome (GOLD analysis project Ga0126342, IMG submission 92528) | Coral microbial communities from Lord Howe Island, Old Settlement Bay, Australia - Cyphastrea 1 metagenome | ecosystem: Host-associated > Invertebrates > Cnidaria > Coral ... | reverse complement strand
CTTCCTTCCAACACATCTCCGTCGACCACTCAGTCTCGCTCCCCCGCGGCGAGTGCAACTAAACGAGAACCCAAGCATCGGAGATGCTTTTGGGAATAAAAATGTCTCGAATACTACTCTCCATTAACCTAATTTTTGGCTGTAGCTCATATATAATATATCAATCCATTTGTTCTAAGGCAGTGTTGCATGTCTGGTGACTGGTGGATCGACGTTGCAACATACTCAACCATCCACGCAGAAGGTATCACCCATGAGTGGACAATGCCACGTCCAAGTAGCCATTGCAATATGTTGCAATATCTTACAATGTACATTTATGAGGATGAGCCCCAATCGCCCTTTCATGTGAGATCAAGAAAGTTCACGTCTGTGTAACATGTGTGAACCCTCCGGACTGAACTAGTTTTGGGGCTGCACTTTCGCTACTTCTTCTAATCAGGTGTAACAGTGTAAATAAGGCTTCAGGCTCCAGAGGCTTCTCATCTTCACTACAGTATCCTTTTCATCATTCTTTGTAGCATGTCATGCATGTGTGGGATTCAACTCCCAACATGCCACTTCGTGTGACTATGTTTTGAGCAGTGTGCGCCTATGAGCGTGTCTGCGTGAATGAAATGTTCAAGGAACACAGAGGGCTTCAGTTCAGAGTTGGCTTCAAATTCAAATGTAAATAGAAAGCCTGAACATGCCTGAACCCCATCTTCCGCAGACTGCAATGGCGTTGAATGCAAACTAAAATCAACGATATCACTGCTATTTACACAATATAATATGCGTAGAGTATATATTGAATATATTATTCATTATGTAAATATTTAATGAACTAGTTATGACTTTTGGATAATATCAATATATATATATAATTATATATAATATATACATCCAGATAGGACTAGCCGCCGTGGTGAATGACATGCGACTTGCAACTGAATGCTGCTTCTGACAATCCACAGCTCATCATAGTGCAAGCAGGTGCAACCACAAGAAGGGCATACTTAACTGCGACGACTAGGCACCTGAGATTGAGAGCCCAGATCAGGTGTTGCCTGTCACATTCATGGCTGTGAAACAAACAAATTCAGTGCTTTCAGTAAGCTGACTTCTGGCGCTGTGTCAGTGCTATTCAATGAAACATGCTTCAGCGGGTTCGGAATGCAGTCCATGGATGTCCATCGTGCTTTGGATATTGTATTTTGCTCAACATTGAAAGCGTCCATCCACCCCATTGATCCTCCAGGGCCGCTTCCAGCTCTTTCGAAGCAACGTCAACATCTTTGCCCTGTGGTCGCAGCTTTTGTTCGAAGACACGCTGCAAGCCATAGTTCAAGTGATACATAGAGCAAACAAGGCAAAAATGAATACTGTATATTGCTTCCAACTGCAATAAGTAACTGCCTGCACCAAAATCGTGTTTTTGTTGGAGTAGTGACTCACCTTGGATCTTGAGCTATCTGGGTCAGGCACTCTACAAGTAGGGGCTTAGTTAGTAGTAGTTGGTTTCGGGTTTCTTAGTAAATTAGTCTTCATGTAAGTGTTCATGTTTACAGCGCCCCTGTGTGCGCGTGTGTCTTATCAGGTGCAATGCATTCTGCACCATTGATGTGACATGTTTGAGTGACGAAATTTATGCGGCAACTGTGTGAAGTAACGAAAATTACAAGAGTTCCACCTATTTTTTCAAAGACACTTCTATAGTATTCTGAGAAAACTGTTTCCTTTTCGTTTTTGGAGTCCCCTACATAGTTCTGACTTGTTCTGACAAAAAGAATCCTGATACGTCAGAGATCCTGAGCAAGACCTGCTTGCCTCCGAAGACTATTTTCAAGATCTTTCAAGCGTACCAAATACCCTTTGGTAATTTAACATAGCTATGGAAAATCACCATTTTTAATGGGAAAATCCACTATAAATGGCCATTTTCAATAGCTATGTTAGTTTACCAGAGGGTAAATGTGGTTGCTCGTTTGATCCTACGCCGCACCAAGTGGATCGGGGCTGATTTTGTCCGCTTGCCGCTTGCCTGGTGATTTATGATGGCAGCATCGCAGATACCAAGTTCATCCAAGTTCCCCCCCAATGTCAACACCTGTTTTGTCAAAGAGTTACCGAGACGTCTATATAGAGGCCTTGCTTCTACTGGTATTTTTACTTCCAAACCTACAGGGCCATCCTTTGTTTTATTCTATTCTGATTTCTTCAGCAAGGTGAAAGGAAATCTCATGGGCGAACAAGTTGCCGTCGCTTTCCAGCCTGAGCAACTGCTGAGGCTTTCGACAGAGTCTGGTGATGTAAGTGCTGTGAGGACAATCATGGACAATCTATCAATTCCTTTGACTAAGACTCAGGAGCGCCTGGAATTGAAACCAAAACGAACCAAGAGATTAACATAATTGAACCACAATAAGCCAAGCAACGCTTGCAAGTGTACGATCGCTGTGTATTCGGCAAATCCTGCCATATGGGCTCTTCACCAAGGACTTTGAGCACTGCGGAGAGATGCTCCAGTCCTGGTCCAATATGTCGAATGGGACCAGACAAAAGACATATCACAACGAGTCACAAATGGCAAAGTCAGTGCTCCGCTTCCCAAACTGCAGACCAAGTCTCTGTGGCAGGATTTCAGTTTTCCCATCGAAACCAGATTGAAACCAGTATATATTGTTGTCGAATATCTGACAAGCATTAATCATCATTAATCCGTATGCCTTCAACACGGTTTGAGAATCAGTTTGAAAATGAGATCTTCAAGTCTTGTTGCAATTTGAAGATCGATATGGAATAGAGGATCGATCTGTATAGATCGAAATGGGACAACTCGAGATATTTGCACCATAGCTATCCATAGTTTAATTTTTGAAGGGACGTCAAACTCCATCTTCTTGCTTCATGCTTCATGCTCTGTTAATTAATTAATATGCTCAGGCTCGTGCTTTGCGAGCCTGTGGCGGCGGTTGCAGGCCATCCATTTGCAGCCTTTCCTGTTTGCCTCGCCTTTTCCAAATGTATCCAAATGTGGCATGATCTGGCCAACACATCCATAGACCAAACACAGCAGAAGACCCCTGTTCACGTAAAGCTCCACCAGAAGTAAGCAATGTAGTTGCAAACTTGCCGTTCTGCGGGATCCTTGAGAACCCCTCCACAGACTCAACAACTACAAGAGCTCCCACCACGGCAAGAGTTCAAATAAAACAAAAAACGATAAAAAACGACTTTTTTGATCTTTTTTGGACGTCCGAAGGCGGGCGCATGGTACAAGAAACTGCACTGCAGAGTGACTCCTCTCCACAAAGCCCTCATTAGACCAATGCCACTGCGAGACACACTCGCAAGAATCCGAAAAGAGACTCCCACCGATCTGGTGACTCAGGACTGCTTGCCACCAAATGATGCAAGCTGCTCTTCATCCAAGCCTTGATTGCATAGGCCAGTTTTGCATGGGTTTTGGTCAACCTACTTGTACTTTTGAAATCTTTGGAATGCATCTTGCACAGTCACTCACGGCTCTCTGCACCGTGCCCTTACCTGACATAGCGACATCGGCCAGCTTTGCAATTTCCTCTTAGGCAGTTCACAGTCAAGTCCCAGAGATTCAAGAATATTGAACGAAGCTCGTGTCCAAAACTGTGAAGATATATTATAAGGTAACATGATTGCAACATATTGGAACAATGTCTCAGAATGTATATACAGTATCAAGTACTACCAGCAACCCATTAAGATGTATCGCAGCGCTCTCAACGTCACGATGAATTTGCAATGTCCTTGGCCAGCTTTTTATTGCTTCTCACCTGTGCAGGCATTTCTGACCCATTCTTGGCAAGAGAACTACTGAAGTGGCAGCCATATGCAGCCATAAGAGCCTTCTCCTTCTCCATAATCTCTACATCGCGCTCTGCCTCAAAAATCGGCTTGTGACTTCAGAAACTCCGGGTTTCGATTCTATTTGTGCGGAGCATTGCCAAAATGGATCTAGGACCATCTAGGGAATTGCAAGTAATGCAGCCAATTGCATTAACATCAATGGAACTACCAATATGAAATACATAGAGGACCACAGAGGAAATTTGAAGGCTGAAGCCGGGTTGAAGGACTTTGAAGGTGTCTTCGTTAGCATATGCACCAGCCTGGCGAAGTAGCGCTGCAGTCGCAGTGCTCGGTCCTACTGCCCAAGCACTACGAATGTCTGCCCGCGCTGGCTCGGGGCGCTGCCTGTGTGACTCTGGACGAATCGGACGAAGCCAAAGCAGGAAGAAACGAGCAAGATCGAGCAAGATCGAGCAAGGTACCAGGAAGATCCAGGAAGTTTGGAAAACAAAGACCCAAAAGAAATCAAAAGAATAGGGGAGGCAGTCTGGGGCAGAGTGGACCTGCAAAACACATTCTTCAGCAATGCGGTAGTGAGGCAATGATCCAGTGTCACGCAGAGCTTAGTTCAGAACCTTGAGATTCGTGTTTTCGCGCGCAAGTAGTATGCCTCCAGAGAAGATGTGACAATAAGTTCATAACATATCTGTGCTGTATTGTCAATGCCATTTGTTCTCAACCAATTCTTTTCGGAGGACTGGCAACAAAATACAGGCCTGGTCCCTTGGTCCCTTGGGTAGATATGGCAGGGCAGAAAAATGCAGTGTCTCAGTATGCCATAGTATGCCGAAGATCTTTTCCATTTTGAACAGAGCTTCTGCGCCTTGATCAGCTGCTCTTTACACTCCGTCTGCATAGAACTTCCAGAGGCCGAATACGCTGCCCATAGGGCAATGACCACCGAGAGATCCTGTGCAAGATCTTGCAAGCACTTTTGGTGAAGCCGATGGAAGCTGTGAATAGTGCATCAAAGTAGCTATTGAATTGACAGCTATTGCATGTCATTACATTGCCTTCTGTACGGCATATCCGCAGGCAAGATCGATACATTTAAAAACGCTGCATCTTCTCGACCCTCTTTCCGAAACGACAATGAAAGAACATGAACATGCACGAATCTGGCATTTTGCGAGACCTGCAATCTCTTGAAACTGAAATCGTTCTATTCAGCTGTTGTCACTTGGAACGAATTATGCTGTGGATCCTCTCACGCGTCATTCCTGTAGCCTATCACCTTTGATCACCTTTGTATTTACACGCAACGGAAGAGCCCACACAAGGATCCCGCAAAAATCTACTGCCAATGTGTGCACAGGCAGTGTCCTGGGCAGCCTCTTGCTGCTGACCCATCTGCGTTAATGCTCGCGAGCGATTCAAGTGAAGGCTGCCCTGCAGGTTGTGATCTCCAAAGGGAACACCCCATAAGCAATCCATAAGCGAACGATAACAAACTACAGGCATAACGCCCCGGATAACAGTGCCTGCAACAAAAGATGCTCCAGCTGCACGCCAATCAAGGCATTCTGCGGAATCCCGCGAACCACCTCTCAGGATTTGGAATCCTTTCAACATCTTTCAACATCAAGCAGCTTCAAGATGCTTCAAGCAAATCAATGAAACGGATTGAAACGGTATAGGTCGTACCCCTGCTCTCTTGGTCTATCAGAGTCTACCCACTCACATGTTTTGTCGCAACACCTCTCAATACACCATCTTTGGACACGTCACCCAAAGCCAAAACACACTTCACATATCACACATTTTGCAGGCTGGGATTGCCAGCTTGATGCACACCTAGCATGACATTTGAATACATTTGATCTGCTTGATATCGCCCTCTGAGCGGTATGATCCCCCCTGGCCTCCACAGACTTTTCGCTTCGTAGTTCTACGTTGGCTTTGCCTGAGTCATCTACCAGAACAACTTTGCCTGGCAAAAGCATCCCATGTCCTTAGCCAGAATGCGAAGCAGGATGGACATTGCACCAGAAGAAAGGACTGTGACTATTCTTACAAGGCCCAGTATCCCCTGATGTTGACAGTGCACTTCCTTTTGGTTTCTTGGGGAACCAGAAAAAATCAGAAAAGCAGCTTTCGGGAAATGTAGAATGTAAATGACATAAACAGCAGTGAACGGCACCCTGAAAAATCAAATCCTTTCGCCTCTTGCACAACATCCAGAATTCATCCAGATCTGCCAAGATCTACCAAGATGCGATTGGCCAAAATCCAAGTGTTGCGAGCACAGGGCGCACGCTCCAAAGCCTCTAATGCACGCCCATAGAGGTCAGCTGCGGCCTGCGATCTTTTGAAAAAAAAGTTGGGAAACGCCTCGTGTCAATTTGTTCATGTCAATTTCATTCAATTTCAATATCATTAAGGTATGATCTGTGACTGGACATTTCCTCATTTCGATTGCCAGGTCTGATCCCTTCACAAACCTCTAATCGATCCAAGGTGGTTCCAGGGTGATTCCAAGGTGAAAATTCAGGATCTTTGACCGTGGCCTCCACATCACCCAGCTTGAAGAGCACGTTGCCCACTTCCTTTCAGCTTAGCCCATAACATCCCATGACCAAACTGAACAAACACATCAATATCGTCAAATACTTAAATAATCTTAAATAAATCTTGATAATACTTAGTACATCTCAGTACTATACAGTACAAAAGAATGCAAAAGACACGAAAATCGTGTCCAGCTGGTGTCCACAAGTTGCGCCTTGGCATTCGTAGCACCCTCCAAACGGTTTGCAAACGCATTGGGCTCAAGAAAAATCAACTCGCCTGGCTCCAACGGCCTCACAAGTCACACAAGTCATGCCAGAAAGATTCAGAAAGTGCAGCGTTGCCAGGTTTGATTCAATTCTGATTAGCTTCGGTGCGACAAAACAGAACAAGATCCTGCAAACTTGCTCTTCTCCTTTAACTGGACCAGTTGCACATCTTTCCCGTTTTCCCTCCTTCACGCCTCAACCATGAAGTCGGCACTGTAGCATCACTTTGATCCTGTGTGGCATGAATAGGGAGCAAGACTTTTTTGTGATATCTTGGGATGTGGCCTTGGGAGCCAAAGCTTGCCAAGGAATTCTCCAATTCATAGTTTGCTGCGTACGAGTATGATGTGATTGATGCAGCTTCACTGCGCACAAGGAAATGAATCTGTCCTTCTCAGCAGCATCAATATATGCCACATCTACCTGAAGGGGCTGGACATAGACATAATATGATAGTCCATCTGTTCATTGATGGACTGCCGTTTAGAAATGGAATCTGTTCGTATGTTGGAGGCGACGATCACGAAAAAAAACGTCAGAAACAAGTCACTCTTTGGCACTGCTTTGTCCCTGCAATATGTTCCTGATCTTATCCCAACATTTCCCAGCCGAGGCACAGATTCTTACATCTTCTGAAAGCTGCTTTCTTTTGACATTTGTTGCAAGGCTGTCTTCAGTAGGGTATAGGTCACTGGGACTGTAGCTACGAGTACCTGCCTTAAGGCTTCTGAAGGTAGACTTAGAATTGTTTCAGTTTGTTTTGAAGGTATGTAGATTGTAGATGCTGCCTTTCTCAGCAGGAATATGTCAACTTTCTACTGGCATGAGTTTGTAAAATCAGTGCAAAGATACCGGGGCAAAAGTTCACTCAAGCTGCGCAAATCCGAAGTTCAAGTTTGTACAGTATGATATTTGTTCTGAATAAAAGGACGTCTATCGCCATCTTGATATATCTTGATCATCTTGACATCTCCCAGCTTGTAAATGCCAAGTTCCTCACCGTGTCTTCATTCTCTTCCACGCATTCCACCATTGCCCGGCGCAGTTGCCCAGAAGGTAAAGTCACCTTGCGGCAAACTTCAACCACATGATCCAAATGAAGAAACCAACTATTTACAGTATTACTGATCTCATATCTCACGCCAAAGGCAAGTTTGCCGTCAATGCAACATACTTTACGATGGAAGTACAACCATTCTGGTGCGACTTGTTCAAGCTCAATTGTTGTCTGTGTTCAAGCAGTTTCCATCTGAGTCTATACAGTGAATAAATGTGAATAATCAGCCTCAACATGCTTCAACAAACAGAAAGGCCCCGGCACGGACCACCTTTCCGACAGAACATAGCGGTGTCTCGTCGTATGCAGGCCTCTCGAGTTTCACTAGGCAATCTTAGACTACAGGACAATGCTGCAGCCAGTCGCAAACAATGCAGCAAGGTGAGCCAAAGGATGCTTGCAAAGATGGTGGTTGCGAGACGAAACGGAAAGCCATCGAGTACTATCAATGAGTCAAGGTGTGTATTATCTTGTATTATCATGTATTGTTCTCTTGTATTATCTGTTTCTAGGTCACCCAACATCTTTGGCCGCATGCCCTGTTGTCGCATCTCCTCTCGATCCATCTCTACCTGACAACAGCAGAGGCGGCATCAGCGACAATCAAATCAAATCAAACATTTTGCTACGCCCGCCACGTTAATTCAAAAGATGTCAAATCATTCTGGAAATGGCCAAACGTTTAAACGGCAACTACCCGCCCAGCCTGATTCACAACTCAATGCAAACCCAAGTCTACCATCGTCCCTAACTTGCTCGTTTCAACGGGACCTATGTGCAACACCTGACAGCTCCAACGTTCCACTTTGTAGCAACACACTTGTATTGTCGTCATGTTGCCGACATGTACCTAAATCACATGACCCTGGTTGGCTCAGTATTTCTGTCAGAGCTAGTCTTGATCAGAAAAGCTGCAAGTTCCAGTCTGTCGCAGAATGACAGCTTGCAAACGTGTAAAGTTTGTGTTTCATTGTTTTGCAACAAAAATCCATTTGAAGTGCAGGCTGATATCTGTGCAGGGTCAGGCCGGTCAGGCCCAGCTGGGTGCGCACGAGCATAGCATCAAAAGAAGAGTCCCCAGGACCAAGAGCGCATGGGAACCTGCTCCCAAAGGGTGCACCTGGGCCAAAGGTTTACTCAGTTTACTCACCAACAAGCACCGTTATGATTCGATACAACCATGAACAAGTAGCAAGACAAGAAAAGTTACATTAAAGACGAGAAAGGATGAGAAAGGGAATAGATAGAATTCAATCAGGCACAATTGTCACAACCTGGATCAACAACCAGAAGACTGTCCTCTGCATGGTCTTCCGAGCTATTGGCAAGAATTGTCAAACAACGACAATTTGAAGGGGGGTGCTGTTTTTGTTGACGCGATACCCAGTCTGCTTGACTCTGAATCTCAACTGACTGCTCCGAATGAGACTCTCGGGAAAAGCAAGCCTTTATTGGGACTCATCTATGTGCAGCAGATTGAAATATTAAAACAAAAATAGAGAGGTACTGGTACTGGTAGATGCTGAGGCTACCACAAGCTGCAAGACCTTGTTTTGGACTAGGGCAACGAAACAAACAAGCATTAATGCCATGCATGTCAAACAACACATGGCAAGAACACACCGATGTTGTGGAATGTTGTAAAGGCTTGTAAAGGCCATAGACAGTTCGTTCATCTTGTCTGTATGAGGGGTGATTCGACAGCCTAGAGTGATAAGACTGCAAGGGCGTCAATCGCAGTTCTTGGGTGATTCTTGATGACATCTAGATGACATGTGAAGGCCACCGTTGCATTTGAAGCTGAGAGTTAAGCCCAGCGTGGATCCAGCAAGGACAGGGTCACGTGTCGAAGCAGCATGACAGGCAGCAGCAAACATCTGCAACCACAGGGCACTTGACAGAAAACTCTACCGTGGCCACAGTTCTGATTCAATCTTGAGATACCTTGAGTCATTCAGGCAACAGAAACACTGCCCGGGGAAGAAGAGTGTGCTGAGTCCGGGGAATTAGAGAATGAGGTGTAAAAGATTGCAAAAGCGTAATGGCGTCAGTGCGCTTGACTTCAAACAGTGAATCCCAATGCTTCGCCTCAGGACAGCTCGAGTCAGCACGCACAGAGAAGACCAACTCCTTCAAAAAATGTCCAGATCACACAGACAAAATCGGTAAAAGTTACAATGCTTCGTTTGATGTGCTCCGTTTGATACGATAGTGTGTTTTGCAAAGAGCGCAATGACGGCTGTAATATTCAATTCATTTAATTTCAAAATATTAATAATTAATAAATATAATATTAGTTATATATTACTCTGCTCCCCAGTGTGATGGTGTCAAGGACGCCAGAATGCACTGTTTGTGAGATACAAAAACGTTTCTTGCTCACGTGCTCGTATCTCGCAGCGAGCTTTTCCAATTCAATCGTTTCAGCCGTTCAGGAGAACTTCAAAATCTGGTTGTTTCTGGTTTTTGAAATCCTCATTTGGGTTGCTAAGGCTGCTAAGGCTGCTAAGGCTGCTAAGGCAGAGACAGTCTGGAGGAGAACACTTTGAGCACCTCGTGGAATTTGCAAGGTCAACTCACGGGAAACAGTGAGTCACTGAGGCCCGCGATGAGGCAAGATGAGGCAAGCACAAAGCAAACGCCCACGATCCCGAAAGGCAAAAACGCGACAAATGGCAATTCTCCACGCATGTACCTTGCAGCACGTCGATATCCATCGTTTGTCGTCCTTTTCTTGTCTTTTTCACATGAATGCCTACATATGCCTACAATGAGTTGCTGCACCATTGTACTTGTGGGCCCACAAAGCGGATTGCAAATCGGTCCTAGCTGGGCGCACCAGACTGCCAGTACACAGATTGTGGTCAGTGCCTGCGTATTGAGTCATACTGTCAATTTCAGGCGGCTTGGCCAAGCGGAACTGCGGCTTTCAGTGGTCGCTACCAACACTCACTGAACTCCTTAACCCGGCCCGGGCCCTTTTGCCATCCGCACAATGCCTCTGCAGAATTTCTTGCCAGTTTTTGCGGGTCGGACCTCAACACATGGCTTCATCAGATTAGTGATTAGAGGAAAGACTTGAGATCGGGTACATTAGGCTATTAATTACTGTGAACTATTGACTCTTAAATTCAATCTCATGGGATCTCATTGAAAAAGGGTACAAATCTCATCCATAGACTTTCGCTCCAAGAGTTCCAAGAGTTCTACCTTGTCGTCAAGTAACATCAGAAGCTGAGGCCTTTGGCGTGTGAAATCGCTGAGCTCGAGGTGAGCGCGGAGGCGGTCTGTGCAAAGGCAGTGAGGCCTGAAAACCATTCAGCTGGCACTTCCTCATCAATTGACAACAATTAGATAATTGAAGTGTGTATATACTAAAATATGTACTGTAAAAATCACTGTGTGAATATTATATGGATGCAATTGATGATACATGATAGTCTGGTATGGATGTGATAGATGAGAAATAAATGAGAAATGATGAAAAGATATGGCATGCAGGGCAGGATGGTGCAGCAATTTAGGCGCAAACTGCCAACACCGCGAACTTATGCAGTATCACCTGTCGCAGTCATGATTCATCAATATCGTTGAGTCATGTCGAGTCATTCCAGATCTACAGCTTCAAATGCCATCCACACTTCGTCAGCACAAACTCTCACCGATCTCAATTCGCTGCAGTCAAGTCGCACATCCAAACATGAGAATGAAGGCTATGCTGGCAGGTAGCGGAAGCGCTGCCTTGCATGTTTGTGTTTGTTTTCCAAATGGCCTGCTCTTGTTTGTCATTCTGCAGCCCAGGACTGAAACTTGAGTGGTGAACCTGGTAAACTTGGGTAAACCATATATATATGAACTGCGAACCATATTTGTTACATAACGCAATTGACGGGGTGTTCCTACCTCGTTCTCCAGTCCCGTAACGTTTTTGCCTACCTCGTTCTCGGGGTGTTCCTACCTCGTTTTACAAGCTAAATAT
>Ga0126342_10019106_pt1 | contig 11683 bp, 16 predicted proteins | sample Cyp1metagenome_FD_92528 | JGI IMG/M metagenome (GOLD analysis project Ga0126342, IMG submission 92528) | Coral microbial communities from Lord Howe Island, Old Settlement Bay, Australia - Cyphastrea 1 metagenome | ecosystem: Host-associated > Invertebrates > Cnidaria > Coral ... | reverse complement strand
GATTAGATAGATTAGATAGATTAGATAGATTAGATAGATTAGATAGATTAGATAGATTAGATAGATTAGATAGATTAGATAGATTAGATAGATTAGGTAGATTAGGTAGATTAGGTAGATTAGATTAGATTAGATTAGATGAGATTAGAGTAGATTAGATTAGATAGATAGATAGATAGGTAGATAGATAGGTAGATAGATAGATAGATAGAGAGATGCTTGTGCACGGATATATATATAGATATAGATGCGTTCTATTATTTATTGATTTATTTTGATTTCTTCATTGATATATATATTGGTATAATATATATTTTATATATATATATTCATTTGTAAGCACCTAGTATTTCCCACTCATGAGGGATCAAACCACATTTCTTTGGCTCATCCTTTCAAAATGGGTCCAACGGACTTCTTATTTTCAGGGATCATGGCATCATCTCCCATCCAAGCCAATCCCGTCCCCCAAAGATCAAGCGCCGCCCAAATACCTTCGTGTTGTCCTGGATTTTGGGGATTGGAATGAGCAGCATTGTAATTCTCGTCCCGGCCCATGCGCATGTCCTTTTCCGACGGTGAAATTGTACCAAACGACCCCTTGCGCCGCCTTTTGCACATCACGGTTGAATGATGAATAGTGATAGCTTTGATGATAGCGGCCTTTAACACCAACAACGACATATGAATGGCAAGTTGTTTGATTCTGCGCTCCCATGATGATCCAAATCTTAGCCTTTTGCGCAAGAAGGGCCGCCCCAGTTAAGTTGCTTTTTGGTTTGTGACCCCGTGTAATTTCTGAGACATATTCACCATAAATATCCATAAATCTAATTGTTCCTGTATTTATTTAAGCACCTCATCATAATGTCATAGATCATACATCACATATCAATCCCCATTTTGTTGGACCAAACATATAGAGAGATATGAACATAATATTGAAATGGTATTAAGCCATAGGTCATAGGAGGTTCATTGAACTGTTTGTGTGAGACACAGCAGCTTAATAAATCATGTCCGCTATTCTTAAGGGCTCAAATTGGGGTTTAGGATACATGCTTTGTGCGAAGTGTAAGCAAACCAAGCCCCTTGAGAACGACACGTGGTGCTTGGGTTGCTCAGGGTGGGAGCAGCTATGCCTTGAGCTGACTGACTTGCACCTGGCATCATCCAGCCTTAAGAAAGGCTGCTGAGGAGGTGGTGGTTGGAGCGACAAACAGGTTCGAGCTCTGAGAAACATCTCGAGTAGCTTGAAGAGCGCTGGCAACTGCCGTGACGCTCGAGGAAGTGCGGGGTCTAGGAGTTTACCTAAACCACCTCCTCCTCCTCCACCACCATGCACCTCCTGTGAAGGAGGGGGAATTTGACCAGGAGGACGAAGAGAGTGAGTCAGAGACTGACGAGGACGAGGAGGTGTCACACCTCGCCGGTGTTACCCCGAAGTGTGATCCAGCTCGACGGCCGCCAGAACCAGCTAGGCCTCCAAAGGCAAAGCCAGCAGCCAAGATCCAGAGAAACAGCTTGCTCGGATCCTTACCAACTTTGGCAAGGGGAAGAAGTCCAAGAAGATTAAGAGGAACAAGAGAAGAAAGTCCCAGAAGACTCGCATCAAAGAGAAGGAGGAGGCGACCCCGGCGACTCAAGCGACAGCTATCAGACCTCGGAGGAGGAGTCCGAGGACAGGAAAGTAGAGGCTCCTCTCAAGAAGCGTTCATACTAGAAACCAGGAAGCGTGCTGCAGCTTTTGGTGGCCCATGCGAAGGCGCAATTGGATCAGACTTCAAAAGTGGAAGTTGGGACAGGAGAAGCCGGAGACGCAACCCAAGGTGAAGCTGCCGAGCTACTTTGCAATAGTAGTGAGATCAAACCTATAGGGAATGCGCTGGCAGTGACCCGAGACATGTACCATTTGGCCAACAGCATGGATCTTCTTCGCCCAGGAGAACTCAGCAAGTTAGGGCACGTTTTGGCTGGACGATTCATGAGCTTGCATCAATCTGTCATCCACGGCAGTTGGGAGCTGCCAGGCACTTAGAAGTGATGCCTGTGGAGGAGGAGGAGGTGAGTGCAACAGGCAGTTCCGTGCTGTTGGAAGCTCGCCGGCATGCCAGGATGCAGGCCAAAGCTTAGGGCCTCGAATCGACTTGGGCGCGACGCATGAGCCAGAAAGGCAAAGGAGGTGGAAAAGGAAAGGGGTGCTCATGTGCAGAAGGAGATTGGAACACTCAGGGCAAGGGCCGGGGTAAACCCGGCAAAGGAAAGGGCAAAGGCAAAGGCACGTGGGGTGGACAGGCCCAGGAAGGAGTAGGAGACTTTGGGAAGACAAAAGCGAGACAAAAGGGAAGCCAGCCGAGAAATAGAGGTTGGCCCTACTCCTGTACTGGCGCTGGTTGACACCGTGCGCCCTACAGTGGGAGCAGAGCTTGGAGTTCAGGACACCCCGCGCCGGGCTTTCAGGGAGGCTTTACCTTTGTGTAGTTTGCCTCGTACAGCCTGCGTGATTGCTTCTGAAAGATTCCTCAGAGCTGACAGTATCACCTGTGGTCTCTTTGAGAGCTTGATGAGGAGCGTTGCAGCAGAAGCTCAACCGCTGCGCCGTCCCAAATCAGCAGTTTTCCCATAAGGGAGGGAGACCTTAGCGAATCCATTGAAGAATTTAGCAGGGTTACTTTGCAACGCGCTGGTGATCCTGAAATTGTGTCCCAATGGGCTGGACTCAATCCGAGCGCCTAGCCGCAGGTAGCGTTACTTCCACAGTTGAACGGCGTCTTGCAGTGCATGTGGAGCATGACGTTGTGACCGAGTCCATGTGGGAAAAAGAGCTGAAGAGCCGACAGGTTGGGTACAATGGTGAAATAACAAGTGTCAGTTTGCCATGTTTTAACTTGGGAACAAGTTTTACCCTCATTGCCGCCTGAAAGCCATGGGGGTTCTATCAACGCCTTGGACTGTGTAGGAGAGCGAGCCCCGGAATTTTTGATGGACCCCACAAAATTTCTGAAGGATCCCAATGTTGTGGTGTTGCCCAAACTTCCTGGAAAAATACATGTTCGAGAAGGGGATAAGTTTAAGATTGCTGAGGAGTTGGTCAGATGGAAAATTTGTGACTGGATACCTTTATCTCAAGTATACGAAGTAAATGGGGTAAAGATCCTGAATGGGTTATTTGGAGTTGGCAAACCGGTTACCCTGGCTTCGGGAGAACCGGTGCTGCGCCTAATAATGAACCTCACTGGAACCAACTCCACTCAGGAACAGTTGGAAGGCGGATGCTTGAGTTTGCCCAAATACCCGGATGGCAAAGCGTGGTCATTGACAACAATGAAGCTGTTGAGCTGTTCCAATCAGACATGTCTTCGGCGTTGACTTGCTTCGACTTCCTCGAACTTGGTTGGGACATTTATCCTTTAATATTAGTGTTGATGGTGCAGCAATTGGTCGCAGTGCGGGGGTGGTTTATGCTCTCAGCTGTTCAGTCATCCCGATGGGATGGCTCAACTCTGTAGGTATCGGTATCATGCAAGAAATTTCTGAGAATCTCATGAAGTTCGGGGGAGCAATCTGTAGCAATCAAGTCTTCAAGGGTCGCCCAATCCCGTTATGGATGAATGATGTGTTGCAGATGTCAGAGCAAGAGGATAAAGCGTGGTACCACGTTTATCTTGACAATGTCTGTGCAGGGGAACGTATCATGCCTGATCAAGCTAGTGTCAAGGGAGTCCTTTGCCATGAACTTGCTGAGCGTGCTTGGGAGTCGGCTGGGGTAGTTTCTTCACAGAAGAAGAAGATTTCAGCTGCCCGCGGTACTGAAAAGATCACCACCAAACTTAAGGAGGCGGTCCGTAGGGAAGTTTTGCAGTTGGTCTTACTGGTGCCACTTCTTCACTGGAATTTGGGAGCCGGCATTGAGGGTAGGATGGTAGCTACGGATGCCTCTGAGAAGGGATGTGCAGTGGTATCAAGCGAACAACTATCTGCTGAAGGGATTGATTACTTGCAAGCCACTCGGAAAAATCGATCGCCCGGAGCATCCTTGATTTCTCTTCATTTTTTTCAGGTCATATGATGCTATTGGAATTCTACCAGCTGGGAGAATTGCGGTGGAATGTGACAGTGGAGCAAATCGTATCTGCGCAGATGGCCGGGGACAATAGTGGTTGAAGATGTCAAACTTGTGGATAGATGTATGGTGCGTCAGTGGAGCTCCTCGTTTCTCCAGGTGTCTGAAGTTCATCTCTGGGGAGGATTTCCTTGCACCGACCTCTCAGCCGTAAAGTTTAACGGGGATAATTTAAGGGGACGTAATAGCATCCTATTCTGGGAGGTCCCTCGGATTCGTGACTTGCTTCAAGAGGAGTTTGGCGTGTCAGTAAAAGTGAAGACTGCAGTAGAAAATGTCCCCTCAATGGACGATCGGCCTGTCAAGAAATCTCAGAAGCACTTGAGACAGTACCTTAATAGGTTGGACCCAGTGCACACAATTCCCATGCGTCGACCTAGGTACGTGTGGCTACCAGAAAGCCTTGAGGGGACATTTCCAGATGTTTGCATTGAGACAAAGAAATACTGGAGAGACGAGATAGCAGAGGCCCCTGGTCCTTCTACTGAACAGTGGTTGGAACCTGGCCATGATTGGGCCGGAGGGCATCACAGGGCAGTTTTTCCAACTTGCATGAAAGCCATCCCAGCAGAGAGACCTCCACCGCAGCCAGCGGGTTTTGCAAAATGCTCGGCACTGACTTTGAAAAGATGGCGGGAGGACTCATTCCGCTACCCGGTATGATGCTCGTTTTGTCATCAGTATACTCCGGACTCGTGTCGTTTGTTGAGTGCCGAGGAAAAAGAGTTGCTATAGGGCCATTTTTTCTCACACTATTGTTGCATGGTCAGCATCGAAAATAAAGGGGATCAAACAAGGATTTGATGACGCACGTCACAGTTACTTGGGAGACAGCTTTAGTGTATTTTCCTTCTGCATTGTTGCGGGCGCGTTGTGTCGAAACTTCATGGTTCAGATGCCTTACAAACATGTTGTGGCACGATTGGGAATGGCACCAGGGCTCAGGGCACATATTAGGAGCACAGTTCCTCTGGGTAGGTTTTTGGCTTATGGCTCTGCAGCGGTTGATTTACCATTACAGTTGGGGATGGACCAGTTCAATCGCATGCTTCTGAGAAAAGTCAATCATACTGGGTCTGACGTTGGGGTGGTCACCGGTGAGTTTACAAATCCAAAAACGTTTCCTCAACAAGCGGTTGCGGCATCTTGGTAGGTTTGGCAGCATGGATTTGGTAAGCCTTGGAAGAAAAAATCCCATATTATATAATGTTCTGGGATTAGAAGTGCTGTTGCTGAGGATCAAGCATCAGGTGGATCGATACAAAGCAGTGGATAAAATGATTTTCCAACTTTCAGACCCATATATATGCATTAGCGTGGTTGGCAAAGGTCGTTCTGGAAGCAGGCAACTTAATCGTGTGTTGAAACGAATTGGGGCTTATTTTGTTGGCTTTTGGATTGCATTTGGTGGTCGCGCATGTAGATTCACTGGATAACCCCTCTGATAAGGGATCGCGAGTTTGGTAGCCATGGCATGGTGACCCTGTTTTCGGGACGTTTTCGCGCATTGAATGGGCGCCTCAACGCAGACACATCCATTTGGAGGATGCTGGTTTGACAGAAAAGAGAAAAGTTAGATATTACTCGGCACTGCGAAATATTTTGAAGTTTTATGAGGGGTCAAGAATCCTGAAGATTTGGATAGTGCCATGTGCGCCTGGATGGAGCAAAAGGTGAAATGCCTGGAAGATCCTGGAAGTTATTTGGCACTTGGCGCAAGATTGAGGTGCCCAGCAGGGCCCCGCCGCTAACACAGCGGTTGGTCCGTTCAATGGCGGCATTTGAGATGGAACATGGAAGACTTGAAACGACAGTATTACTATTACTTAGCTTTTCTTGTCTATTATGTACAGGAGAGCTTCTTCAGCTTAAGGTCTCAGATTTTTGCATTGGCGCTACGGCATATGCTCCTTAAACGAGACTAAGTCTGGCAGACGGGATGCCTCCAACGAAGCCGTTAGCTTCACGGATATCCCCACAGTCGACAGTCGAGGCTGTTGAACGGCTACTGAAAGAGCACCAACACGGGACCTTATTTGTGGCCACATTCCGGTGCTTTCTTTCGGCGACAATTCAAATATTTATGCTGTCATTTTGTTTTAGATGCTCACCAATTTCTACCTTATTCCTTAAAAAGGGGTGGCGCTACCTATATCTTTCAACGCAGTGGTTCTATGGAATTGGCAATGTTGAAAGGCAGATGGCAATCTAGCCGGGCTGCTCGTGACGGTTTGAGCTATTTACCGAACACTAAGATGTCACCTCATACCGACAAACTGTTGCGTCAATACCACTTTTTCAGCTACCACCAAGGGTGACAGTGACGCTCAGGGAGCCTTTGCTTGGAGTCGTGGAATGGAGTGTCATAAAGGCGCTGAAAGCTTTTTCGGGCAGCCAGATGGCCTGTCTCTACCGTGAGACAAGATTTCAAATCTCTCTACCATGAGAGAGGATGGATCAAAGTTTCAGCCTTCAACCAAGAAGGTACTAACCAGTTTCAAGTTTCACCAAAAAGTTTGGAAGAGACAAGGTCTCAGAATCAAAGTCTATGCTCCTGCGACATGAGATAAAGAGCTGCTGATCGAACACAAGGAGGTTCTTTGAACTGTTTGTGTGAGACACAGCTTAATAAATCATGTCCGCTATTCTTAAGGGCTCAAATTGGATCGAACACAATTAATTAAAGTAACATTAAATCAACTTGCTCCCGAATAAATCCCCGTGTCTGGTTTTTTAACGGCCCCCGTGCCAGTGATCCTTTTCAGGCAGACCTGAAGGCCCCAGAGCAAGCCCTCGCCCCTTGCCTCGCGGCGCTGGTGACTCCCGGGCAGTTTCGGCGCACTCGCTCGATGCAGCCCATGAAGGAGTTCTTGTGAGCTGAGGAAATGGTGAAAAATGAAGTGAAATAACCAGAATTATGATGAGAGAACTTATCTTGCTATAGACCTAGACTCTCCAAGTACCAATAAAAATTGTGTTTTAATTACTTCATACTTCAGTTTTTTGTGGTTGTTTTCCATTTGTTTGGGGATGTTTGGGGTATTCGGAGGGACTAGCACTGTTCATAGACATGCGTGCACAGCATTCATTTTGTGTATGCAGTCGTGAATATTTTTATGCACATCACATTACTGGATATACATTATATTATTAATTATATTGTGTACACTTTATTATTCTAAATTATATTATATATATATATACATACACGCTATATTTTACAGATTATGTTTGTTTCCGCTGTCTAACGCACATGTTCCAGCAACGGTTCAATAAACAATTGACCGGCCAGCAACTGTGTTGTCCTGTGTTCGTTTGGAAAATTTGTCCTTGTGCTTGGACCTTGGGTCGTTTAGTTAGGAAACCGCACCAGAATCGTCTCAGAATCACTGTTGGAAGAGGCAGGTGCTGCAGATGCCGTGAAAATGACGAGCCTGGCTGCCGCTGATCTGTGGATTTATTTCACTCTAAGGTGGGATCAATGCCAATTGAGCCCACGTGCCCTTTGTTGACTCTGAAAATCACTAGAGTATAGGGGGTTACTGGAGTAGTTCGGAGCCGTCCCCATGCATATTCCATCATATTCCCATTAAGAAATAGGGAAACAAGGAGCATAAGGAGCTAAGAATTGCTAGTTCAGTTGAGGTCTCGTCGACGTCTCATTTTTCATAACATGATTCCATTCTAGACCAAAGAGGTGTGGAAGCAGATGCTCTGCCGGTTTGGGAGGTGCATTGCCATACACGAAGAACCCATGGTAGTTTACATAATATACAATGTATGGAATATACATTGAAATGAATCGTGGCTATCTCCTCTCATATGTAATGATGCACATAGGCGGATAAAACATCATGATAATGATATCCACCTATTCAATGACAATCAAAATCTGTATGTTCAGCAGTCAGCAGTCGGCAGTTAGCGAAACCCTGGGTCCTCTTTGTTTTTTTGGGCTCCAAAGGGATCCCCACATGAGAGCATTCAGATGCATTCAGTTACTGTAAATCCTCAGTTGTTGGAGATTCAACTCAGATATGATATACATATCACATATATATATATATACACAATATACATATAATATGTATATATATACAAGTATATACATGTATGCATGTATAATGTATATGCATACATACTCACATATAAGTACTCATATTGTGTATATCTAGCTTCTGAGATTCAGCGAATTCTCCTCAGTCTATGGTGTCCCCTTGGTCATGTGGCAGGCCCAACTGGCAGCGTACGAAAAGGCTGGGGAGGAGCTTGCGAAGCTGAAAGCTGAGAAGCAGCCCGCCCTGAAATACCTTGTTGTTGATGGTTGCCCCCCGGTGGATCAAACAAGTCAGGACATTCCCATACTAAATGAAGGTTCTGATAGGAAAATCACCTATACTGTAATTGGATTTGTTTAAATGGGGAAATCACATAATGAGGTGTACATTGGCATCATTTTGTGTGAAAATCATCTATGAATGGAATATTTCTGATTGCTATGTTTGAGTGCAAGAGGGTAAAAAACTAGCTTCTCCTTAGTTTGGCAAGCAGTGATGAACTTAGATTGTATGCATGTTTGATCATGTGTTTGTTTGTTTGTTTGTTTGCTTGCTTGCTTGCTTGTTTGTTTGTTTGTTTGTTTGTTTGACTAGGTATGTTTGGCTTGCCATGAAAGTCCGAGTGCGAATGTTGCGTTGTAGAAACCGTCCCCAAGATAGAGGTTTATGTTTGGATTTACCACCACGTGAACTGGTCCAACTGGGATTTGATCAATTCAACAGGAGGAATTTCCGATCCAAGCCGCAAAATGCGATGGCACGTGGTTTTGGGAAACCATGGAAAAAACCTGGAAACTTTCATTTACTTGGATGTAGGTAAGTTCAAAAACGATGGTTTGATGAACTTACCGCATGAAATCAGGACGACCGTCTTGTTGAGTTTGGGGCTTCAAACTAGAGGGTGCCAGGAATTTGACCGGTCTTCTCGGATGCCATGTATCCGTTTACTGGGTGGATTTGGACGAAAATTCAGTAGTTTCCTAGGAAAGCCTTGTGTTTAGAGATCTCCTTGCACTCGGCTTGGCTAGCATCAGAAGAAGTCTATTCCAAACGGACAGCAAAGATAACTCTCCTCCGGTCAACTTTTTTTTTTTGCGGGGGTTTGCAGTGTGCCCGGGCAGTAAGTACAGGCATTCCTTGCACTAAGGATTGCTACACTGCATTCATCTGTAAATGAATGGCTAGTGCCTAGGACATACTAGACAGATATTTTTTTGCAGTTTTGGCCAGGCCAAATTCCACCAGACATTTGCGCCCGAGCTATATATTCAAAATCGGCATAGTGTAAAAAGGAGTCGCTTGGCTACCCCTGAGCAAAGCTCGGTGCCATAGATTGGATTCGTTGTATCATGACACCATCATGATGTGCCGTTGTACGATGATTTTTTTTAGGCATCACATGCTTCTCTTGTGGGGCATCCATGGTTGGCCACGCGTTCCCGTCGTCCCCAGGCAGAAAACGGCCGAATCGGTCGACAAGTCTGCGAAGTCTGAGTGAGCACAGCAGATCGGGTGCTTGGCCATTTCACCAGTCGACATGGGAACTGGCATCCACCCACACATCAATGGAACCAACCGATCTACCAACACCTTAATGTTTGGATGAACATGAGCATGATGAGCATCAGAGCCAGGCCATTACCTCAAGTAGAATCGAAAACGACAAGAATAAGAAGAAGGTGAGGAACAATAATCAGGATAGGCCGGGCACAGTTGCATTAGAGGGTCATATTCAGGTAAAGCTTGTTGATAGATGGAATTGATTCATGTTTATCTAGTTGGAGGAAAATCTCATGTCCCCAGGGTGCATCCAGGATGAATTTGCCCCAAGAGATCTTGTAGACTTGTGCTGGCGCACCCTACCCACAAAATCAGGCATGTCAATTGTTAATGACTTTGGAGCCACACTGGCTCAGATTGTAAGAATGATAAAGAATGAATGCATAAATAATGCTAAAATTAGGATGAATGAAGTAATGCACCGCCCACGTCTCCACAAGATCAACAAGTCTATCATCTATAACATATACAGTACTATATATGCGGTATACATCGGTATACATAAACATGAGCAGACTCTTGCGCACCAAGATTTTTCCAAACCAACCATGCCATGGTTCACCCGTGTCCGTCAGCGTCCCACTGAAGCGAGGACCGCGACAGCCTCAACAGCGTCCCCATCGGGGCCCATGTGTAGCTTCTCACAAGCTAACCTGACTAACCCGACGCATTGGAAAACCACAATCATCCAATTCAATTTTGTAGATGATTATCACATGGAACCCGGGATTTCCGAGATTTATGCGTCATGAGTCATTTATTGAAAAATGTATGGGGGTTTCCCAGCAAGTTAGGCAAGTTGGATTACCAGAACATAGCCGATGATCGAAATCTTCGACTGCTGTGCAGTCCCGTCAAAACGCGGTTCTCTTTGCCAGGTGGCGCGGGAGTAGCCAAGTTTGATTAGATTGGCAGTGTTATAATGTGATATATTTAAATAGTACAATATATACATACATGCATATATATATATATTGTTTCAATAGTTTTGCATGTTTAGTTATGTTTTTTAAATACTTCTTTCTATATGCCCTGATGTGTACACAATTATTTATACATATATATATATATATATGTGTATATATGCATAATCCTTCCTAATATCCCTTATAAAGTGCGGAACCCGGGGTCCGCTTTTTGGTGTGGCTTTATAAGGATACCCGTTTTTTTTTGAAATCAGGACCAGTTTTCGGGGTACCTTTACAAATTGGCGATTTCCAAGAGTTGCCGGTTATAACTTTAGAAACTATATAATAAACTACACCCTTTGTTGGGGGCCATAAAATGACAAACCCTTGTAGCAGGAACAAAACCTAACCCTGGTTCACAAAACATGTACTTCTTCTTTTGTTTTATTTTATGTGTGTTTCTTTATGAATTTTTGGTTAATCCTTCAACTGTTTACATTTGCAACTAGGTGGAATTCTATAAGAATTTGGAGCGGGTACCTAGAGTTAAAAATCCATTTACTCTGTGGTGTATACATGAACACATGTGTTTAAAGAAAAATCCTATGTAATTATTCAAAATTGCTGCAACACATTGCATGCCTTATAAAATGACGTAACAGAGTAATTGTGCTGCATAATAATAACAGTTTGTAAGTCAATTTACTTTACTTCGAGTCATCCCCACCATGACATTTATAAGTTTTGTTACTGGCAAATCTTCTGGCATTCTATCTGACATATCTGCTGGCATTCTATCTGGCATATCTTCTGGCATTCTACCTGGCATATCTTCTGGCATATTTTCTGGCATTCTATCTGACTGGCATATCTTCTGACATCCGATCTGGCATTCTATCTGGCAAATCGTCTGGCATTCTATCTGGCAAACATTCTGGCACTTTATCTGGCATACCTTCTGGCACTTTATCTGGCATACCTGCTGGCATTCTATCTGACATTCTATCTGGCATACTTTCTGGCATTCTATCTGG
>Ga0126342_10019105_pt1 | contig 11683 bp, 11 predicted proteins | sample Cyp1metagenome_FD_92528 | JGI IMG/M metagenome (GOLD analysis project Ga0126342, IMG submission 92528) | Coral microbial communities from Lord Howe Island, Old Settlement Bay, Australia - Cyphastrea 1 metagenome | ecosystem: Host-associated > Invertebrates > Cnidaria > Coral ... | reverse complement strand
TTTATAGTGATTTCATGGGATTTATAGTGATTCAATGGGATTTTATAGTGATTTCATGGGATTTATAGTGATTCAATGGGATTTTATAGTGATTTCATGGGATTTATAGTGATTCAATGGGATATTCATGGGATTTACCCTCTGGTAATGACTAACAGTTTGCTATTGAACATGACCATAGAAATAGTGGATTTACCCATTGAAAATGGTGGATCTTTCCATAGTTGTCTTAGCTTACCAGAGCATAATCAGTGAAATTATGAATATCCATGAACATCCATCATGAATCCATGAATCAAGGCAAGTTTCACAGAGTTTATATCCAGGTGTTTTTTTTTAATAGTGAGTTACTCACGTTGATTGAAAAACGTGGATTTTTGCTGCAGTTCACATGTTGAACTAACTATGGCTGATCCTTCCCAGACTCATCCTGAGCCTCCAACATCCTCATCATCAAAGCATCGAATCACGTGCACGATGGCATCTGCGCGCTGGGTGTGCGCTGGGAATGCTGGGAACAAGTGGCACCCAACCACTACCGGAGTGGCGCCGAACATTAATTAATTGTCATAGCCTCTGGTAAACGTTTACATAGCGAACTGGAAAGATCCACCATTTTCAATGGGAAAATCCACATGCACCATGTTCAATAGCTATGTTAAATTTCCAGAGGGTATATGGTCGATTACCCATAGAACAACCAGTTTTGGCATCTTCGGCACTCAAACAATGGCCATCCCCAGCATGACTTTCCAGAAAAGCTCCGATTGAGCTGCCTCCGGCCGCGCCTACATTGCGGATGTTGCCCAAAAATTGATTTCCAAGGCCTTCTCCTTTGGAAGCGCCCCTGGCCGACGCTGAGTGACTAGGGAACTTGGTTTCTGTGGGAAGTTTTCCTGGGCGACAACAAAAACTATACTGGGAACCATAGATTTGGGATTTGTTTATTAGCTTTGCTGTAAACATCTGTAAACCTGAAACTGTCGACCTTCCAATTTGGGGGTCACCAGTGTTGGCCCATGTTGGCCCTTTGAATTGATCGGGATGGCATGTACTTGATGGAAATCCACCACCAAAAAGACATGTCGAAACAAAGTAGTCACTACTCCACGAAATGACCTGTTCATATTTAATCATATATATATATATATCATAATATATCATAATATATATATATAATTATATATTACATAGAGTATATTTATAATTATTTGTGTCACAGAAAAAACAATGCACGTGGTACAGTTCCTGGGTGACGTTTCGACCCATCCTCAGACATGCCCCCTTCGAGCACCTCACCAGTCCTGCAATGTCCACATACTCGATCATCTGCAGCCGTGGCTATGCTACCCTCTGGTAATGACTAACGTAGCTATGGAAAATCACCATGTTTAATGGGAAAACTCACTATTTCTTTGGCCATGTTCAATAGCTATGTTAGTTTACCAGAGGGTAGTTCTTGATTGAGCGGTTGAGAAGTGTTCGTCGTAATTTCAGGTAGAGATTCGTGTTCACATTGGAAATTCCTTTGTTGCCATGGGAAATCAACTCCAAAGATCCCCCAAAAATGGCCAAGTAAAACCAGCACTGAACCACCCCCCAAATTACCACAAATGGCTTGTATAAACAATCCCCTTATTCTGGTAGGTTTATGGCATTGGGTTTACCACATTAGATACTCCTAATAATTTCAAACAGATTTGTTGGCTGGTTGGAAGACGTACATGAATATGTTCCGTCAAAATGACAAAAAAAAACAAATCAATCCCTAACACCCAAAACAAATCTTTCTGCTGCCTTATAATCACCTCAAATAACTCTTAGTCCAGTAAACAATTGCCAATTTCATCATATTGATATGGTATCCTAGTTCATCATATTTCATTGCATTGCATCATATTTGATGATATGACTTCATATTTCAGATATGACATCGCATGTTATCGCCCATTTAAGGTATTTTATTGTATGTTATCATGCGTCATCGCAGAATTTTATCAATGTGGTACACCCAATGCCATACATCGGTGGGTTTCCAACGGCCCCCAAACGGTAGGACGAATGTTAAAACAATAGGACCGACCCACCATCCCCTTTTTTGTTCTATACATGGGTGGTATACACCATCCAAATATGGATGGATTATTACTGCTTTACTACCCTCTGGTTATGTCAAAATAGCTATTGAAAATGGCCATAGAAATAGTGGATTTTCCCATTAAACATTGTGTTTTTCCATAGCTATGTTAGTTCACCAAAGGGTAACATGATTGGGTTTAACCCAATTATATCCCCACGATATTCATCTTTTTGTCTGAGTTCATCGTTCGTGAATGAACCCAGGTTCGTTAAGTCCCCTGTGCATCCCTGTCCCACATTACAATGCTCACGAAAAATCCATGAAAATCCGGCATTTGGTTACCCTCTGGTAAACTAACATAGCTATTGAAAATGGCCATGTATAGTGAGTTTTCCCATTAAAAATGGTGATTTTCCATAGTTATGTTAGTTTATAGTTTACCAGAGGGTAGATTCTAGATGATTTTCCAATGAAAATACCAGAAATGCTCAATGATTATCCCCATGATTTTCCCCATGATCTTCCTCTATGAATTGAGCGGATGATAAATCCATAGAGATGGGTCTAAACATCGACACATCAATCTGTGGATATCTGTGGTCCCCCAGGTCTGAAAAAAATTGACCCATACTTAGCCTCCAGATGCCTCCAGTAAATTAACAGTTCGACCCTGCCAGATAGGGCCTGAAACAAGATGAGTTTCCAATAGTTTCCACTACAATCGTTTTGTTATAGTCAGGGTCAAAGTGTCTGGTTGGTGGTTGACCTACCCCTCTGAAAAATATGAGTCACTTGGGATCATGACATTCCATTCCCAACTGTTTCTGGAAAGTCATAAAATCCCATGGTTCCAGTCACCGCCAACCAGGTTAATTTACCAGAGGCTAAATGACCCATGGAAATGATCCATAATCACTATCAATAATCATCCCAGCAAACCCCAGTCCCATCCATGACGTAAAACGCACCAGTAAATCAATGTAAATCACCATTTTTTATATTTAGGTAAACCTCTATTTCGATTAGGGCCATCGAAATACCATGGCGATGTTAGTCATAACCAGATTCTGTAAATCACCCATGATCATAAAATCTCCAGAGACCCGAGGGGCGCTTGGGCCATTGAGGCGCTGCCTCATGGATAATTTTCTCCGACTTCGCCAGAGTTGCCAAAGTCTCCAGGCGCTCGTCCGGGACCTGGCGCACTGGCGCAGTAGCCACCCGGCCAACAAACATGGGGAAAGGAGAAGATGTGGAATATCAATGAATATCATATAGTTAATATATGCAAATATTAATATATATATAATTATATATATAATATAGCTAATAAATATGCTAATAATATGATATGATATACATATTTATATATAGATCATTAGTCATATTCATAGTAATTGATCTAATTACTAGTATATACTATATCACTGGATAGTACTGGTTGATCTGGTACGAGTATATTTATATTCCAGTAAAATTACTTGCAATTTTACTATTACATTATGATATATTATGATACTATGGTGTGGACGAATTCAATAAACCCTCTATGTACATGTACACCACGTAGTAACAACTGGATGAGATAGCGAGCAAAAAATGCGTGGAGTTGAGGCGCTTTGCTTTGCTAAACGACGGCAACTGGTGAAAGTACTGAGTTTGCCCCGGTACTACGGGGATACAGCGACCCGTCGCGCATGGCTGAATAATAAGCATAAAAGACCATAAAAGTAGGGTTTGATTGTACCAAACCATACGAAACCATCCATTTGGGGGGATCCCTCAGCAACAACTTTTTCACGAGGCTGAAGCTTTGTCACGGCATCACACATTGCAGCAGCGAGTCGACGGTTAAAACATGATGAAACCTTGAAGATATATGGATGTGTTGCAAGTGACTGAATCGGATACACCATGGCATTCACCTGCAATGAATGGATAATTATAACATGATATGAATTAAGATAATTTAATATATATATACATATATATATATACACATATATATAATTATATATATATATTGATTATAATTATACATATATTAATATATATTATAATATGTTTGCTGTGTTTCAAGTTTCCCCAGTTTCTGCCCCAGCCATCCACCCCATGCCCCCTTGGTCGACCCAACAGATGTCGCCCCTCGCGTGCAACGTGGGATGAATGCGGAGGTTCATTCCCTTGAGGAAAGTCCTCGTTCATCTCAGATCTGGGTAAATTATAATATTTCACTAATCTGAATTAAGGCCATTTGGGGATGATTTCCCTTACTAACCATGATTATTGTGAGGTCGCAGTGAGGTCGTTATAATTTACCCAGCTCAGATCATCTTAGATCTTCTCAGATTGCCCCATTTTGTCAACAGCCAGTTGGATAGGGTCAACATATGTCAACATGGGTCAACAGTTCTTCAACAACTTCATGATCACAGCTGTGAATCGCACCCATCATAAAAATTCTGGCTCAAACTGGAAGCCTGCATGCACACTGCCATTGCTGCCACGGTGTCCCACTCCCCAAGATGGGCAGCCAGATCCTTTGGGTTCAAAAAGCAGAGCTTCTAACGGTAGTGCAGACAGTCGTGGAGACAGTGTCAGGGCTGCCACTGAACCCGACTGGTGCGGCGTGGCCACTAGTTCCGCGTACGGTTTTCTCACGCTGCGGTCAGAGTGCACTGGCAGCGGTGAGAGTGCACGTTTGATCTCGCAACAATCATGGATGCCAAGGGTTCAGACTTCAAAGCTGCCTCGTTCATTCTATTCAGCTTGGATCATTTTTTTATTTGGACCCAGAAAGATCAAATCACATAATACAATATAATACATATAAATCAAATGGAAAGAAATCCAATGGAAATATAAGAATGATGCCCCCGAACCATGGTGGACGCTTTGACCATGGCCGCCATCTCTTGTTGATCTTGTTGGATGCGGCAAGACATGGCAAGACATGGCAAGACGACCTCAAGGAGTCACCATTAATATGGATGAACCCAGAAAAATCAGTGAATCTCCTGCTTGGTGAGGTGCTACCCTCCAATAGATACTTTCCCACTTCCATGATTGTTGGAAGGAAAGAAGCTAGGCGACCTTCGTTCGTAACGAAGCTAGACACGGCCCCTCAGAAACTCCGCGATTGAGTCATCTGGCCGCAAATGACAGTTGCTTGGTGCTTATTGGTCCAACCCTACCCAATACAGTGGTCATTGGGATGATGCATATGCATCATCATCATCATCATCATCATCATCATCATCATCGTCATCGTCATCGTCATCGTCATCATCATCATCATCATCATCCCAGTAGGGACTACTCGCTGGTTCACCCTACTTTTCAACGAAGGTTGAGCCCCTGGTTAGATGGGCACCTCCCCAAAAGCCGGTCTGTCACACCAAGAAAGAAGTCCTGTTCATTAGCATACTCGGTTTCGTAGAATAGAATAGAATATTATGTTCGATGTTTTTCATGCCCAGAACTCTAACTTGGCACAAATTACATCAATTTACCAGAGTGGGGATCCATCGGAAGGACATGTCAGCGATTTCGCGGATGTACCGATCTAGTTTCAGCAGAAGAACAGTTGTTCTCATATTTGTGCTGGTGTCAAAGCTATTTTGTGTCTCACATATATCTGGCAGAGTGCAACCTTTACCCAAAAATGAAATAGTAGTATATTACTGGTATAAAATGGTATAAGTGTCAGTGTACGTATAGATATACTAGATACGAAGCAGCAAAGCAATGTGGCTTTCTCTACAAATAAGGTTTCCGCGAATTTAATGGTTTATGAGTTTATGATGGCTTATAATTTATTATATATAATTAATATAATGTTCCCATGAAAGTCGTAACCGGTTTGCCAACCTTCCCTGGTGGTGACCAGGGAGGCAAAAAGGCCGGCTGCCACTCCAGAAGGGCTCTTAATTCTCTTCATTTTGGATAGGTTTCAAAAAAAAAAAAACATTTTGATCAAGGAAACCCTTCTTTTCCCAGTGATAAGAGATGATAAGAGTATTTCCTGTGAATTTGCCCTTCAGTTCCGACCAATGCAACCGCCGACCGAAACCGCTGTACCTGCACCCGGTATTCTCTGACTTCAGCTTGACCAAGGGTGACCCGTCGCTTTTCACCTGTAGGAATGGACACCACCGTGCCGATACACTGGCCCAAATGAGCCACCACCAGCTGCGTGATGTGCAACCTTCAAACAAGGCTTTCATAAGCTTTCAGATTTATATTACTGTATTACTGCATGTATATTACTGTTCGTTCATGCCCTTCAAAAACACTTACAGTAGATTGGGGTGGTAAAATCACGATATGTTGTTTGTGTTTTTTCTCTTGAGGAAATCCATTCGACCTTTGCGGTTAAAACCGCTGGAAAATCATCACTTATCCCAGGTATCAATTTGACTTCCTCAAATCAGTCAGAATTGAATTGGCATTTTCTGTTGGAACGCCATCTGTTCATCTGCAGGTAGGTCTCAGCACAAGACTGCGGCAATCGGCCATGAACATGGATCTTTCCTGCGTGGGAAAAAACAACGGGGAAGAAGATGCGATGGATGATTTATAGCAACCCCCCAACAGGTGGGAACGATCAGAAAAGTTTTTGTTGTGACGATTTTAGTACTACTTTCCGAAGATCTATCGTGTTGGCGATGTGCAATAACCTATCCTGAGGGATTTCAAAATATGGTACCACCCCTTTTGAAAGAGATCATCCATTCTTATTTTATGTTGTGATTCGGGATTTTCATTTGGATTACAATACCCAATTGTGACAAAGCCGGGCATTTATAGTCATTTGGAATAAAGTGTTGTACACGTGACCAACAGCAATGGACAAGAGATATGCATATCATGACCTGTATGACCCTTCATCGTTTTAAAGTTCTGCATGATGAAACCAAAATCCGTTTATCACTGGATTGGTTTACCCTCTGGTTATTTAACATAGCCATGGAAAATGGCCCATTTATAGATGTGTTTCCCATTAAAACCTCCATTTATAAGGGATTTTCCATGGCTATGTTAAATAACCAAAAATAACCAAATTTCAAATGGTAAGTTTTTGTTGCCACCAAATACCAGGTTTCCGGTTAGAAAATTTCATTTCAACCATTTCTGGGACCTCAACTTGGCGGATTCGATCAGCTACTGTACATCTTTCTCGATGCCATTCTCACGATTTGGGCGTCAAACTCGGATGCCCAGAAGATTGCATGGCTTAAGATCTCACATCGACCATGTTCCCAACAGGCTACATCTTTACCAGACCTGAAATCCAAAAAAAATGTTGTTTAGATCCCCATGTTGTTTCCAACCACATTTATTCTTGGTATCTACTATTTTTTTCTAATAAGTAGTTCATATCACAGAAATCTGAAAGTTGCCATAAAATTGGACCGCTATAAAGCTCACATCTTTGGACAAAAAACACCTATATGATATGTATATATATATATAGGAACCTAAAACACTTGACTTTGTCTGAATTTGTTTGGGAAAATCAAACCCAATCCCCTGCATAATCACCATGCTCCATATTAAAATGACACTAAAATTGGGGTGGGTCAATGGTCAATCCCCAATTTTCAGACACAAATCCCAAATATCAATTGTTAGTTAGTCAAGTTATATATATATATATATGTATATATATGGGTAAATTATAATATTTCACTAACCTGAATTAAGGCCATTTAGGGATGATTCCCCTTACTAACCAGGATTCCAGTGAGGTCGCAGTGAGGTCGTTATAATTTACCCAGATATATTATTATGTATCCTCATCTGTTATTCCTATTTCCAAACACCTTCTGAGGGGGTACGGCTAACTCCGCAAAATCAAAAAAAAACACTTTCTATGAGAAGGTACTTGGATCCATAGGCTATGATATTCCCGTATGATATCTCCATAAACATATTCCCATGGGCTATTATTATATTCCCATATGAATATATTGTTTATATTGGTTAGTCAAGTAATATCCTTATATTTATATAATATTATCATATGTCCATGTGATTTATAATATTTATATGATATTTCCATAAATCGAAAAAAAAAAAAAAAACAGTATTTGGTTATACTTATATGGTTCATTTGATATCTCCATAATCATAATTCCCATAAATTTATATGATATACCCGGTAAACATACAAAAAACTGTGGAAAGATCCACCATGTTCAATGGGTAAATCCACTATAAATATCTATAAATCCACCATTTTCAATAGCTATGTTAGTCATTACCAGAGGGTAAACCTCCATTTTCCAATGGTTTTCCTATGGTTTTCCTATGGTTTTCCCATTAAAACCTCCATTTTCCTAGGGAATTTCGTCATCTTCCAGCCACAGCGTCACCCCTTTTCAGGACCACCTCCTCATCGAAGGCGGCGGTGTCAAAGGTGGCTCTCCGACCGCTCTCCTGGCGCGGGTCGATATCCATTGCACAACGGTGACTGAACGGGCTTGGCAGTACATGAATGCCGATAGTATAATTATATATAATTATTGTTATTATTACTAGTATTATTATAATTAATATTATATACTATTATTATATATAATAATAGTAATTATTATTATTATATATATATATATATTATTTATCCTTATTATTAGTATTATTATTATTATCATTATATATATATAAGTATTATTATATATATATATATTATTATTATTATTATTAATATTATTATTATCACTATTATTATCACTATTATCATGATTATTACTATTATTATTATTACTATTATTATTATTGTTATTATTATATATATATAATAATAATAATAATACTAATAATATATATATACATAAATATATATATACATATTAGGATAGGTGAATAACCACCGAACTAATCAACCAACAGGGGTTTTGAACCCCGCTCAAAAAGTAACATTGTCCCAAAATACGTGGAACCCAAGTCCGTCCCATTGTTTAGATAAATCTTCAGAATCATGTTCCTGATATTGAAAAATGACATTTTGGGCAGCCCCCCGAATTTGGAGACAAACCCAACCTACAACAAAAAATCAACTATTTTAAGGTGAAAACAACTATCATTCACCGGTCACCGTGGGTCCTTGGTGGACAAACCTTGAAAGCTTTTGCTTCTGAGGATGGACTTGCCCGGCGAGATCGGAGAGGTCACATCCTGCTGAAAGGGCTGGCAGTTGGTTTCGTAGGACCCATAAACATGGGTTGTTCACGGATCATCATTTCCCACTACTCTCATGTTTTTTAATCAACTAAAGATGGATAAATTTTATGCGCACAGGGGGTAAATGGGGTGCCAGTTGAATAATTGTGTATCATTTCTGATATAACTTATCGGTTTTGTTGGCCTACAGTATATAAAACATTCTAACATTCAAAAACATTATAAAACAACATCATTCAGCATAAAACATTCTATAACATTATAAAACTATATCTGGTTGGTGGTATACCTACCCCTCTGAAAAATATGAGTGTGTCTGATGACATTCCCAACTGAATGGAAAGTCATAAAAGCCATGTTCCAAACCACCAACCAGTATATTCATTCAGCACCTAGGACCTAGGCGCTGCAAGCCGGTTTTTTTTTTCACCACTGAACGCCAAGCGGCTGGTCAATTTCCCAGCTCATGAAGTGTAATAGTTCCCCCCCATAAATTGGATAGTATAACCCCATAGAATCATCCATCAACCATTATCTATCAACATCTATCAACTATATTTTTCCATATGATTGATTGTCAAAATCCTATCAAAACCAAACAAAACAGTGAAACACATATAATTCATCATCAACAAACAGCGGTTTTGACCCATCCCCTTAAATGGTTTCGACACCAGCCCTCAACAGAGCCGAGGTGATCGTCGCCGTGATCGGGACCGTCTCCTGGGTCAAGGTTTGCGCATGCCTTGGCGCATCAACTCGGCGGATCTCAACGGGTCAAGGCGTTCGCCGCTTCGCCCCCACATGACAACATATTACCGTTGGGGGATAGCTGGATAGCTATCAATCCATGAAACATTTTGTCATGGTTATATAACCATGAAACTTTCCCATGATAACCATGATAACCATATAAAATGATAGTTGTTAATCATATTTTCTAAAGGTTTATCATCTCCACTGGTGTCATGGTAAAACCTGGATTGTATACCGTTGGGGGATAGTTATCAATCCATGAAGTTCGGGATTAAACAAATACTCGTTACGCGCGGCTCCTATTCCGGGATGGATGAACATAAACATCCATAAACCATATACATCCATATGCTATGCAATTTAACAAGGGAAAGTGTTTTTTAACCTATATATAGTTATTATCACTGTGAGTTTTAATATAGTTAAAGTTGTAGTTGTAGTTATGGTTGTAGTTGTAGTTGTTGTTTTAGTTGTAGTTGTAGTTGTAGTTGTTGTTCGTATTGTTTTTGTTCTTGTTGTTCTTGGTGTTGTTGCTGTTGTTGTTGTTGTTAGTATTTAATTTTAGTATTTAATGTTAGTATTTAATGTTAGTTTTTAATGTTAGTTTTTAATGTTAGTTTTTTATGTTAGTTTTGAATGATAGTTGTCAATGTTAGTCTTTACTGTTAGTTTTTAATGTTAGTTTTTTTTTAATGTTAGTGTTCAATATTAGTTTTTACTGTTAGTTTTTAATGTTGGTTTTTGATGTTGGTTTTTAATGTGAGTTTTTAATGTTAGTTTTCAATGTTAGTTTTAATGCTAGTTTTTAGTGTTAGTTTTTAATGTTAGTTTTTAATGTTGGTTGTTAATGTCAGTTTTTTTAATGTTAGTTTTTTAATGTTAGTTTTTTAATGATAGTTTTTAATGTTAGTTTTTAATGTTGGTTGTTAATGTCAGTTTTTTTAAATGATATTTTTTAATGTTAGTTTTTAATGTTAGTTTTTCAATGTTAGTTTTCATTTTTTAGTTTTTAATGTTAGTTCTTCTTGGTACTTTCGTTGGTGTTGTAACTACTATATCATCTGGGTAAACTATAATATTTCACTAACCTGAAATCAGGCCCATTTTGGGAATGCTTCCCCTTATTATACTAACCATAATTCCAGTGAGGGGGAACAATGAGGTCGTTGTCATTTACCCAGATTCATGGTTTATTAAAGTATACCAAGATTGACCTAGTTATGGCTATATGGTGGTTTCCTAAAATAGTGGGGGACCTCCATTTAAATAGGATTTTCCATTATAAACCCTCCATTATAAACCCTCCATAAGCAGCACCTTCTACTCCTTCCTTCCTTTCCGAGGCTGGGGCTTAAAGTTCGGCTGCTCTCCGCGCGCAGCGCCCTGGAATAGACATGCATTAAGCAGCTGGTTTGGGGTACCTAGGATCCCTAGGGTTTTGACTCATGCAGTGGCATATATATATATATAATATTATAGAAATCAGGAATGTGCTTGGCTTTGGGTTCGAATTATTGACATATCATGACATTCTCCATATTTTTTTCTCTAGCGCCAATGAAGGTGCGCAGCCTGACCAAAAGATTAAAAATCAAATATGGAACACGGGAGGGTGTTAATTTTCTTAGTGTTTACTCGGTAAGCCCGGAGGCTGTTGGCCGA
>Ga0126342_10019104_pt1 | contig 11684 bp, 4 predicted proteins | sample Cyp1metagenome_FD_92528 | JGI IMG/M metagenome (GOLD analysis project Ga0126342, IMG submission 92528) | Coral microbial communities from Lord Howe Island, Old Settlement Bay, Australia - Cyphastrea 1 metagenome | ecosystem: Host-associated > Invertebrates > Cnidaria > Coral ... | reverse complement strand
TATATATATATACATATGTATATAACAATTTATATATGGTACAATATAGGGTACACCATGGTACACTCCAAAGGGTTCAACCGGAAACATGACCATACCCGAGTGGCCCATGACGCCCTTGAGGACCCCGACTTCGACTGAGACCGATGGAAGTGCCTGGAAGGACCACCAGCATCCGCCCATGTGTGCCCAAATGAAATACATCCAAGTTTTTTTTTATCAAACATCACTGTCTTGCGCTCCAATATCCTCAATCCTGTTGGCTTTAACACTCGGAAGTTTGGCCAACAGAACGGCGTATTCCTAGTTTGTGTTGCTTCTTTTTAAATATGTATACCGCATGCAATTTCAAACAGGTAAAATCCTCATATGTGCAAGTGTAAGCATCCCACAAATCGTTGCACCTTTGAAACCAATGATTTGAGTTGAGTAAACCCAAACGGTTAATGAAGCGGATGTTGTTCTTTCTCGTTTAGAACATCAATTCTTTCGGCAAAACTGTCATGTCAAGTGTTGCTCTAAGATTAGCTGGATAAACCTGCATCTCTGTTGCTTATAAACACCCATCGCCTTTGGATTTGCAGTGACTGCGTGAACCCCCTGTTTTCGGTTCAACTCAAACCCAAAAGGTCCAATTGCATTGGCCCGCATTTTCAAAGTTATTGAAAGAAACACATCCGGGTCAATAAAGCAAATATTTGTTACCCGGTTGCTGAAAGCACATTTAAGGTGTTTTTGTGGAACCACCCGTGTTTTCTGTGTGTTTTTTCGACAACCACTGTTTTATCTGTTTTCTTCGTCAAACAAATCCCACAAGGTTGGGCCCCCGAACGCTAACTTCGTTTACTTCACTAGGTGCGTTGGAAAACCAGAGTATTGGCGGTATGTGCCTCCAAAAAAAGAACATCCGAAATGGAGATGACTTGGCGGTTCCCCATGATCTCCCCATCACGGTTGGTTGTTGGTTTAATCCACTCTCAAGTTTTATCAGAAATTACCAGGTTTCCCCATCTAACACCAAATTATCTCATGATTTCCTGGATTTCCCTATGAAATCACCATTTTTCCAGGGCTTTATAGGGATTTTCCAGGTTTTTCCACAGAATCTCCAGGTTTTTCTGATCGTTTCGCACCTTCTCCAAGAGACTTTTGGCCTCCCCAGTGCTGAGGTGCCAAGGGAGCACGGCGGCCTTGCCTGCGAGATCTTCAACATTTTACGATATTATATCATATCATATATATATATGTGTGTGTATATGTATATGTATATGTATATGTATATGTATATGTATATGTGTATGTATATGTATATGTATATGTATATGTATATGTATATGTATATGCATGCATGGTATGGTATGGTACGGTATGGTATGTAAACACATATAGATATACAGTATATATGTGTATGTGTGTGTGTGTGTGCATGTGCATGTCTATGTCTATGTCTGTGTGTATGTGTATGTCTATGTGTATATGTATATATGTACATGTATGTGTGGTGTGCATAGGTGTGCATATGTGATAATAACTAAAATAGATGAACTTGATAAACACATATACTTCTTAGAAGATACTTATAAAAATGCCACAGTAGATTTACAAGTTTATAGAAGAACTAAATATATATTTGGCATTTCCTCATTTGGTATGAACAAGATATACTTCGAGAAGGAACAAAGTGTGGAAACACAATTGTGACACTTTTTGGTGAACATGCTAGGTTAAGTTTTTTTTGGACAAATGTTGGAAGATGAATTTTGGGATGAACATTTCATGTTTCTTGGGCGAGGTGTAGAAGGGCTGAATGTTACATGGGATCCTGGCGAATATCGAAACAAGACACACTTGTGGCAAGTTTGAATTGATGGAACAACTAATATTATTTATATGATATTGAAATTGACATGTCGGTTTTCCAGTAATTTCAATCAAACGAAACCAGTCGTATCCATAGACGTCTCCTTCCTCGTTCATGAGACGGGCTGGAATTAGCACGCCAGTATAGACTATACCAAAACAACACGTGATAACACAGGCTGTGCTCATTTAACACACACACACATATATATATACATACATATATATTATATATATACCACGTATGCAACTATCAAATTTAAATGTTAAAATATGTTAACCCACCAGATGGGATGATATGGGCACAATATATCGAAATGCTGTAGTAACAAAATTCATTCTGTGTATGTCATGACGTTGCAGGACCATACAGTTGTATGATCACAGCATGTTAGCCTACCGAAACAGCCTAAAGCTCTACATATTTCATCATATGTTTATACTCCTATCCTAGTTCTTGCATGTGACATGGACCTATCTTAGTTCCCATGTGGACATGCCATAGTTTCCCACCCTAGTCATCCATGGCTGGAAAATTCCCTGGTTGACCTCCGACTTCGGGAGTATTCCCATCATGTTGACCTGTGAAATCCATGAAAATCCCATCTGTTTGTTGCTTAAATCCGGTTTAAACCATGTTTAAACCACGAGTTGTTCGGCATTTTTTCGATGTTTTTGGGTCGACCCAGATCGCTCTGAGACGGGTGCTGCTCCACATCGTGAGGCAGTTCAAGCCCTGCGGTTGCTACAACTTGGCACCCAAACTTTGGGGGTTCTACCGGGTTAATGGAAAAGTGAGAACATTGACCATTGAATTGAACATTGACCATCAACGAAACAGTTTTTGCAAGAGTGATAATTTGTTCATGTCACTGAATCTATCATTGAGACTTTAAAAATCCCAAGATGTGTAACATCAGTGTCAAAAGCCAGCAGCCAAATGAGACCTGAGGATGAAAAGTGCCTTGCGGCCTTGGCATTTGAATACGGGTGTAATCCCCGGGTCTGAAGGAGTTAAACAACTAAAGCTCATGGTTCCGAATGGCTGAAGCAGCAGAAACATTGACCCTTTCCTGAACAGAAGAAAACATTAATCGTGGTGGGCCACGAGGCAGCTAAACATGGTTCACATTGTTTCAATTTCAGATTGCGTGTTTAAAATTGCATAAGTTTATATACTTTACCAATGAAAAATCTGGACATACATGTTTTTTTGCATACAGTGTATCAAAAATTATCATGTGGCTGGGGGGGAAAATCAACTAGTAGCTCCACCCCATGCAAAATAAAACATATGGCTGCGTCTAAACAATAGTATTCAAATAATCAACCATTGAATTTGGTAATGAACAATAGTATACAATAGTAATCCCCCAAATTTAATGGTGAATTGTTTGGTTTCACACTTTACACCCAAAAAAAACAATGTGTTGGGCATAACATGGTACCTATCTTCAGACAAGCCCATATAGAATCCCATCCGTCCCCCGCGGCCATAGCTTCATGGGTGTCGCGGAGAACCTGCAGGGCCATGGACAAAAATATGGGAATATGGCTGAGATCATCCTCGTGACTGTGAAAACGATATGTCAATGGATTGGCTTAAGGGAAAATTTATAGGAAAACCCCATATTTCATGGAAAAATCGATGGTTTCCGGTTAAGAATTTCACTGAAACCAATCCATTGAATATGGCAAAACCCCCAGCTTGCGAGCGTGGTGGAGGTGGGCCACGGGATCACCGTGGTGCGAATCGTCTACAAAATTGGTGCCTTGGGAGGCACTGTTGCATGTGAAAAACAAAAAGAAAAAAGAACAAAAATCAAAAAAAGAAAAAAATAAGAACACAATGACAATTGTGAAAAAAAAATGCGGAAAAACAAAGGTCGAAAAAAGAGCCCAGGAAGTCCTGGGTCACCAGAACGGCCACGTTACGGTCGAAAAAAGAGCCCAGGAAGTCCTGGGTCAAACCACGGCCATGAGGTGGGTGGAAAAAGAGCAGAAAAGAAAAGTCAAAATGAAAAAAACAAATAGCGCTGCGCTGGTGCTGCTGTTGCTTTGGTGTCTGCCTTGCTTGTGCTCTGCTCAAGGCGCCTTGGCTGCAACAAATGACACTAGCCCAGTGGGCTCCCCGGCGACGGGCGCGACTGTTGCTGTGCCATGGGATGGCGGCACTGCGGCTCCTGTGGTGCTCAACAGCAACTTTTCGCGCAACTCGGGGTTTCTGGATGGGGTTATTAATGGGATAATACCCCTGTATGTTTCCCTCAATCCCCCGAAATTTGTTTGGGTTGTTGTATTCATCACCTCGGCGTTTTCGTCGATTTGGTTAGGTGGACTTCAACAATTCATCAGAAAGAAGCAAAAGAGATCTGTCAAACGTCAAGCTGCAAAACAACGAAAAGCTGTCAAAAGAACTCATGCTGACTTTGCTCCCAATCATCATCGTCGTATGTGTTTCTCTTCCAAATTTGTCCCCTGTCGGTATGCGGGTCGATCGCGTCTCAAGTCTGCTCGTGTCACGTGTCGGCGTCTCGCTGCTGCTCGGTATCTCATCCGTCGGTCTTGGACACATCTTGCTGGGAAATCCTTTCATCATGTCTCTCCTTCAGTCCGTCGTGTTCCTCACTTCACCCCTTCTCAGGTCGACCTTCTTCGCAGTGACGTCCTGTCCGGTGGTGCTGGTGCTTCTGCTGCTGCTCGTCGGCAAAAGAAGAGAAATCAAGACAATTCCCAAACTCGGAAACTCCTCAAAGATCTGAAAGTGTGTTTCAATCAAGGTGGCTCGGTTCCTGACCTTCTGAATCTTCTCTCGGTCTTTGTCAATCAGGTTTCCACTCCCAAAAAGAAAAAAGTTCGTCGCAGCTCAAAAAATCCTGTCAAGGGTTCTGATAATGCCAAGTCTCACGTTGAATCTCCCCCGGTGGTTCGCTATTGGAAGGATTCCTCTGGTAAGTCTTGGCCCTACACTGTCGATCGGAATGGCTGGTGGTCATGGGTTTCGGGATCTTCTTCGGGCTCAACGTCCGTCCCGGCTGGCTCTGCCTCGGCTCCTGCGTCATCAATTCGTCAGAAAGCATCCTCTTGGGTCTCATCTCTTCGTCCTCTGGACTGGTCTCCTGCTGTGCCTCCCAAACTTGTGCCTTTTGGTCGCATCACGCAATGTCTTCAACAGGGCGAAAAAATCAATGGAAATCTGGTCGAAATTTGGTCCCCTGATCATATTCGAGAACTCCAAACCTTGTGGGACGTCTATTCTCAACCGTCCATCCTCACCGCAATGCTCTGTGGCTCTGCCAAAGACTTTGAAGGTGTTCTTCACACTCGTGTCTCTCTGGTCCGTGGTCAGTCTGGCACTACTCTCGAAAATGTTGGCTTACTTCAAATCAGCAAAGACCGCGGTCCTTGGGTCCATCAAGCGGTCTCTGTTCCCAAGGAGAAGGTTCCTCAGGTTCAACGAGTCACGGTCCGGGTTGCTGCTCCTTTCAACTTTCGCATCCCCTTTCTGTCAGATCCCACCAAGCCTGACTCCGCCACCTTCATCATCGAAACTCTGGCTTCTCTTGCCAGCAAGCCAGTGGCTGACTTCCTTGGTGCCCGCTGGTCGCAACAAGACAAACAAGGCATTTCTCAGCTTGTGGCCTTCTTGCGTCTCAAGCCTGATGTTGCCACCAAACTCGTTTCTCTCAGTGGATCTAAAGGTCTCTTCATCTCTCGAGTCGATCCAAAAAATCCTTGTGTTGAAAAACCTTTTTGGGTTCCTCGCAATGCTTCCGAGTCTGACGAAACTTATCACCGTCGGGTCTGTTCTCTTCAAGTCCAACGACAACAGCCTGTTATTCATCGTTTTGGAAAAAGTGGAGACACTCTTGGCTTCTTGCGTCGTCCCGATGATCCTGAAGTTGACAATCGCATTCGTGCGCTGACCATCTCTTCTGTCCCTCGTGCTTGGGGTTCTGAAGATTTGTCCACCTTCCTTGCTGGTGTGGGATGGACAAACCTTGAGCATCTGATCCGTCGGGGCAAACGGTGGTATGGGCGTGCCAAACCTCCTGATGACCATTTCAGACAAAGTTCTTGGCAATACCAGGTCCAACTCAGTGATGCCCAACCTGCTTGGTCCATCCATGTGCAAGTTTCGGTCCCTGGTCCTCGTCAGCTTCCCGTCTCTTGGAACATCCAAGCCCCCCGTCATCTGCGGTCGGTCGTCGGGTCTGTCGGTCCTGATGCTTCCCCCATCAAACTTGACTCCGGCGAGGGTACTGTTCAGCCAGGTGCTTCGCAGCCTCCTCCTGCTGCCGAAAATGCTGGTCCGGCTGCTGCCGGTGGTGACCCTCCTGCCACTCCCAATCAAGCAAGCAGTCCGCGCGAGCGCACTCCCCGTCGGGGATCTAGTGTGGCTGCTACAGCTCTTGATTCTCAAACTCAATCTACCCAAGCGGAAGCTGCGGCTTCTGGTTCTTCAAGAAGATGGTATGGTGTCCATTCTCCTTCCAGGCCTGATCCTCCTCAGGCAAAAAAGATTCGCACCCTTGAACCTGGCGACAATCACATCATCGATCCCGATACTGCTGTTCATCACAACTGGAAGAAGTTTGATCAAGGCGGCAACGGCGACGGTTTCTTTCGTGCTCTCAGCATCTTTGAATTGTCTGCGGCCGCCCTTGCTCAAAATCCCACTGAAGAACAGTCTAAAAACTCCGGAGCTTGGCTGCGATCTCAGGCTATTCTTCATGCTCAGAAACATGCCGATCGCTACGGCCAGCTCTTTTCTTCAAAGGCTGAATTTGAAAAATGGCTCAAGGACAATGCACAGCCTACGCATTGGTGCAATGGGCCTATTGCTCAAGCTACTGCTGAAAAACTTGGTCGGCCCATCGTGGTTTGGCGTAAAAAAGAAAATGTGTGGGAGAGATATGTCATCGCAGGCCGATTCAGCAAGGGGTATGCCTGTGCCAACAAAAGAAAGCCTCCTGCCGTTCTCATCCTTGCCGACAGACACTATGTGGCTCTGGTTCCCCCTGAAGGTCAATCTGTTCCCACGTCTTGGCTCAAAGAAACTGTGGACGTCGTCATCGATCTTTCTGGTGCTGGTCGGTCCACTTCCTCTGATGCCACTCCTTCGGTTCATACTGTGTGTTCTGCAAGTACTTCCTCGAGTTCGTCACAACGGAAGCGAAAACATCATGACTTGCAATCTGATGGTACTCCCTCTGTTCACACTCTCTCCGAGTTGGTTTCATCCCATGTTCGTACTGGTCGGTCTGTCCAACCTGATGCTGCTGCGTCTCCTCGTCGTCAGCAATTGATTCGAATCTGGGGTCAAAAACAGCGCAATCATACCATCGCGGAAAATGAGCGCCAATGGACATGTCCCCATTGTGCTATGGTGGTCACTGCTGCTGCGTCCGGTCGTGCCCTGTCGCGTGCTCGCACCAATCACCTCTCCAGTCGTCACCCTGGTGTCCACACTCCGAAGATCTTCTCCATCCGTGCCAACGTTGCTGATCATGTGGATGCTTCTGCTGCCGTCCCGCTGAACGAACGTTGCTGGTCCTGTCCGTTCTGCAAATGTGGTCTCCCTGCTGGTATCAACAATCATGTCAGGAAATCTGCGATCACTCGGCATTATGCCAAAAAACATCCTCGTAAAGACACTGGTGTTGCTGCTGTGCATGCTGCCCGTGCTAAACAATACCGTAAGTCTAAGGATCTTCAACCTCATCTCAAGCAAGGTAAAGCTAGTCTTTCTTTTAAACTTTCTCGCGAAGCCAATTCCATTCCTCTTGACACTGGCAACCATTCTCTGGTTGTACTCCGTCCTGACTGGAAGTCTTGGCCTGCTCGGGGCAATGCTGCAAAAACCAGAGCTGGCACGCTTATGACTTGCACCCAGTGCCTTCGCATTTCTAATGCTGCTTGGGATCAAGAATGTCGGGGGACTGATGCTGGTGCTTCCAGTGCCACTCGCTCACTCTGGGATCGTCTTTCCAAGCATAGCCCCAAGAATGTGGCCATCTTCCTCAAAACTTGGAAGCTTACTTCTGAACAAGTTGCTGAACGGTTTTCCACGACTAAGTCTACCATTGCTGCGGCCAAAGCAGGACATCATGTTGTGGCCTTTCGCCCTCATGCTCCCACCTGGCCCGGCACTCTCGACTGTAGCACACTTCACACGTGCACTCGCTGTCTCCGAATTTCTTCGGGGGGTTGGGATGTTGCATGCAAGGGCGATTCTTTCACCAATGTTTCAAAACTTCGGTTGCGATGGAAAGAAATTCGTGATTCTGGCAAGAACTGTAAACTCCTCTGTGCCATTTGGGGCAAGACTAAATCGCAAGTTGACTCTCTGCTCAGCTTTGATCCAAACAAAGGGCGTCGCATCGGCGAAGCGTCCAATCCTGGTCCCTTTCGAATCACTTCCTTGAATGTTGGCGGAGCGCCCGGGTGTTGGCGTGCTCTCGAACATTTTGCTTCCGCCCAAACTGATGTTTTGGTTCCTCAAGAAATTCGTATGAAGCCCAACGAATGGCCCAGTTTCCTCAGGAAGGCTTCTTCTCTTGGCTTCATTGGCTATGCTCAGCATGGTCCTTCTCGACGCAACAACGGCTGTCATCAGCCCTGTTTCAATGGCGGCGTGGCTGTCCTCGCTCGCAAAAAACTTCATCAGGTTCAAGTTTTCTCTTCTTCCAAGGAAAATTCTCAGTTGCTTGTGGTGGCTGTGGCTGGTCTTCATGTCTGCGCAGCTTATGCCCCCCCCGACAGGGGCCCTGCGCTTGCCGATCTCACCTCCATTGCTGCTGAGTATTTTGTGTCGAATCCCAATCATCATGCCCAGCCATTTCTCTTTGCTGGTGACTTCAACGAGGCAGCGGACGATTGTCAGTTGGTCGAATTTCTCGCCCCCTACTGCGGACATGTTCTTGCTTCGGGGAGACCGACTCGTTGGGAGGGCCAACGCGAAGTTGACTATTTCGTCACCAATCGTCCTCATCATCTCTCTTCTGTCGTGGTCGAGCTGGTCCAGCTCTCTGATCATGTTCCCATCTCGGTGACTTGGTGTCCGCCTACTTCTGAATCCTTTAAAGGCATCCTCACTCAAACCCCGGATTTCTCCATTCCTTCAGGTTTGAGCTCTGATATCTGGCGAAAGACCCTCTCCGATTCTTGGACGTCTAATGCTGAGGTCTCAGATTTCATTTCCAACCTCCCCGAAATTCCGACGTCCAATCGGAGTGGGACTGTTTTCAGGCTTTGCTCAACTCTGTCTTCAGACGGGCCTTCAGTGTCGTTGCCGAAAATTCCGATCTGCCCGACACCGCCACCACTGACGCTGCGCATCGACTCCAACGACCTGGTCGCAAAGGTGTGGTGGCTCGGTTCAAGAAGCTTCAGTGGTCCCATCGTGGCCCCGAACTTGACATCACTCCTTTTCACCTTCGTCATAAGCGCAAGAGGCTGGCTCGCCTCTCCGAACTCAAGCGTCTGCATTTGCTGGGAATCCGGTCTGAGTCTTCTGTTTATCGTGCTCTTTTGCACAAACTCGACATTTCCAATCCTGGCATTCTCGACATGGTCCGAGAGCTGGACCAACTTCATCACGACATCAACCATGCTACCGAACAGCTTAAGCGTCGTCGCCTGGCGTCTTGGCGTCAGTGCATGACGCAGGACATCCGTTCGGTCAGTCGTTGGCTTCATTCGAAATCTCAGTCCAATGTTTTTTCTGTTACCAATCCCCAAGGTCGCCGATCTGAATCTTTGAGTGAGGCTGCGGCCTTCATTCATCAATATTGGGTCGATTTTTGGCAAAATCATCATACTCCTCCTGAAGATCAAATCACTGCTCATCTTCGTCAGGGTCTCCCCACCATTCATCCGACTGAATTCCCTGACCTTGAAACTGAGCACGTCATTTCTATCTTCCGAAAACAACGCGGATCCGCTGGCCCTGACGGGTGGTCGGGTTCGGAATTGTCTCATCTTCCCGACGCTGCCATTGAACTCTTCGTGAAACTTGCGCAGCGTTGGGAAATCGTCGGACGTGCTCCTCTTCAAATGCGTCAAGCCAGAATGGCAACCCTTCCCAAGCCTGGCAAATCCGAGAATGGTTCCATTTCCGTTCAGTCTACTCGGCCGATCACGGTCCTGAACACCTTCTGGCGGATTTGGAACAGTTCAAAAATTGCCCACCTCAGTTTCCAGCTTTGGATTCGTCGACACATCCCTGGTGAAATTGCCGCTCGCCGCGGCTCCTCCATTTCAGGGGTTGCTGCTCAGATCATTGAAGATTTCGCTGTGAACGGTTATCTTCTGAGTTTGGACTGGTCAAAGTGTTTCGATACTTTCTCTGCTGCCTGTTCTGCTCAGTTGATGCGTGACTTCGGTCTGCCTGTCGGTTGGTCCAATGTCTGTCAGGATGTCTGGGTCAATCAACAACGCTGGGTCTGCTTTCAAGGTTGTGTCCATGGTACTCCCCTGACGGCCCCTCACTCGATCCCCCAGGGTGACCCCCTCGGTCCCATCCTCTGTATGCTTTGGACCACTTGCGGTCACAACTCCGTCCGTCGTGCGGTTCCCGTCGATGCTCGTCCTGCTCGAACCGTTCTGTACATGGATGATCGGTCTGTCACTTCCTCCTCTGCTGAGTCGCTGTCTCACCACAAAAATGCTTGGTCTCAGTGGTCGGGTCATGTCGGTTTGATCGAAAACGAGTCCAAGGTCTCCCTTGCTGTCAAATCGCCCAAGCTGCCCGTTCCCGCTCTCCTTGCGCCCTTTGTCCAGTCCACTGTTCGTGTTCTGGGTGCTTATACCGCTGTTGCTCGTCGTCGCATGTGTCCGGACGAAGAACAACGGCTGGCTAAGGCTTCTCAAACCATCTCGTTGTTGGCTTCTATTCAACTCCCTTTTCGAGTCTTCCATCAGTATGTCGCTATGTTTGCCATGCCTCAAGCGTCATATGGTTGGGTCTCTCGCCTCCCTACTGTCGCTGCTGCCTCCCGTCTTTGGTCCAGTGTGCGTCGTGGTGATGGTAAGTGCTTCATGGCTAACAAACACATCCGTGCTCTTTTCCTCGGTGGCAATTCCCATCTGGAAGTTCTCGCTGTCAAACATCTCCTGGGTGCTGTCGCCGGCTCCGTCGATCGTTCGCTCGTTCGCTGGAATGGCCCACCTGGCAGTCCTGTTCGCACCCTGCGTCAGGCTCTCAAAGACCTTGGTTTCTCCTCTCGACGTCCCTGGGTCTTCTCCCACCAGGTCAGTCAGAACCTGAATCTTATCCAACCCTGTCGGACGAAGTCTGATCGCGACCATCTCTCTCACATCCTTCGTCATGCCTGGCGCGCCACTCTGTGGGAACGCTTTCTCAACAGCGGTCGGCATGAAGCTCAGGAAATCAAACAATCCCTCACTGATCACTGGTCGGCGTTTCGTCGGTTGGACATTGAGGCTTCTCGAAATTGGATCCTTTCCAGTTCTCAATCTCGCACCATGGGTCTGTCGTCGTTTGTCAGTTCTCATTGGCTTCATCTTTCTTCTGGCATCTGCGAACCGTGCGTTTGGGGGTGCGGGGAAAATCATCCGGGATTCTTTCATCTCGCTTGGTCTTGTCCTCTTCGTCCTGATCCTTTCGACCCTCCTCCCTCCATTCTCCTGTCCCGTTTCGGATGGAGTTCGTCGGGCGATGACCCGGTCGTGGTTGAAAAGGTCAGACAAAACCTTTCTAATCTCTGTGAAACCATATGGCAACATCGGTATGGGGGGACTGGCCGTCGCGCAGCGGCCACAGGTGTTGACTAAGGATTGACAGATGATGTGCCCTCCCT
>Ga0126342_10019103_pt1 | contig 11685 bp, 9 predicted proteins | sample Cyp1metagenome_FD_92528 | JGI IMG/M metagenome (GOLD analysis project Ga0126342, IMG submission 92528) | Coral microbial communities from Lord Howe Island, Old Settlement Bay, Australia - Cyphastrea 1 metagenome | ecosystem: Host-associated > Invertebrates > Cnidaria > Coral ... | reverse complement strand
TACATTTGTTTCCGTAAAATGCAACTTGCAATATTGGACGCCCCCCCTGGAAAATAATTGCAAGTCGGTAAAACGTGGGGGTACATAATTGCAATCTACGAACCTATCAAAATGCAATCTTGCGATAAAGACGATGAACAAAAAAAAAATGTAAGCATACATTTTCATAGGTCCCCCCCCCCAAAACAACGTCTTATTGCAAGCTTGCATTTTGAGCGTCCCCCCTCCTTAAAAGGGTGGTGATGATATGATAATTATCATTATGGTTCATGATTAAGAATGATTGATCATACTAAAATGTTGTTTTGACCCTCTGGTAATTTAACAGTTTGCTATTGAAAATGGCCCATTTATAGTTTATTTACCTATTAAAGATGGTGATTGTCCGTAGTTATGTTAGTTTACCAGAGGGTAATTCATGGGAGCTTCATGGGGATAAATATGTCAAACGACAGGTTAGGGGGACGGAAGCAAGAACTTAGGGAATATGAATGTTGTAAGGGGTATATTTAATGATGGTATATATATAAGAAGGATATATGTCGGGATATAGTTGGGGATGGACGGGGATCGAAAGCGAAGTATAGCGAAGTGATCCAAGAAAGACTCCAACAACAAGCCTGGGAAATGATCTATGCATGGGGATTCAATGGGGATGTGAATACAAAGGGATGTACTCAACAGTAATTATTAATTATGTTGGTTTGTCCATGATGCCATGTATCATGGGAAATTTAAACAGACATAAAGTTATGGGGTAGAACACCAACCATGTGGCAGGGCTGGGCCCCCAAGTTATGGCCACGTTCATAGGTGACAAACCAATGAATTTGGGTAAATTTGAGCACAACATGGATAGAAGGGTCTGAAACTAGAAATATCTGGAATTTATATGAATGTTTGAAAGTTCATCTACAACATGCTGGAAGAGCTACGCTATTCACAATCATATTCTATCTATATAATTCTATATATTCAGTCGCTTGTAGGTTGTTGTTCAATGATATTTAATGTCCCAATCAGAAATTCACCATTTTCGATCCATTCAGAAAATTCAGCAACGCAAGTCTGAGGGGTCCAAGAGTCGGACCATTTCTATCATGGGGATGACCAGGATGACCAAAACAAGCCAGCTCCGACTTTATGCATTTGGACTGGCTAATGGTTTTGTGCCAATCCGTACAAATCATTGATCCAAGCGCTTTGAAGTAGCTTGTAATATGGTGTAATCCAAAAACATCTAGAGATATATCGAGGGATCTCTAGCTAATCATGTGCAAATCGCCACAAACATCATGAAATATCATGAACCTTGAAACATTATAAAATATTATAAACATTGAGGAAAATTCTGGGATCGGCAGCTAGGATGGTGGAGCGATTGGTGACCCAGTACAGCGCCCAGTTGGACGTGCGTTTGCCGGGCATCGCAGAGGTGGGACTGACCCGTGGCCGAGACTTGGCGTCAGCTCGTCAGCGGGGATCGTAGGGGATCCTTAAATTTCAGATGGGATTTTTAGTCTGAGGACTTCGTTGTTTTTCGACTTCATTACTTCATTCTTTGTTCACTTTTTGTTCCGTAGTTCATTTTGGATAGCTCCAAAATTCATCAAAATTCACTCCAGGGGATCTAGCTGTGGTTCGGGAAACGGGAAACATCCTCCCAGTTCAGTGGCGAGGAACGCCCTTGCACTTGGCGGCCATGACGGGTGGCCCCATGGTAAGACAACTCTTGCAGCTTCGGGCAGATCCAAATGGATGTAACACCGCGCCCTGGTTCCCGCTGGGATGGAAGCAAATTGGGGACGGATCCAAGAAATCTTAAGAAATTGGGGGATATCAATTGGCCTTGTACTTCTTTATGGATAATGATGGATGATTGTGGATGATTTTGGATTATGGACGATTATTGATTATGGAATATTCTGGATGATTACGGTTTGTTTCCACCTGGATTCAGACATCATTTCAGATTCGAACAAAGCACATAAACCAACAGGGATTAGGAAATAGCCTACCCTCTAAAAAAATCAGCCAGGCTGGTTTGGATTTGTTGACATACCAGCCCAGAAGCATTGCTTGGGCAGGCTGGACAAGGCTGCCCAAAACATCCCAACTGCCAACTCCAGACTACTGTAGCTGGCCACAGCCATGGAGTGCTAGGCAATCTGTCGGAAAGGCATCTCTTCCCCACTGGAAATTCTGGGATACATGTGCCCTCCCAAAGTTCAAACATGCCATGCGCGTCCGTACCACACCTTTGGACCCCCAAGTCACCTGCCATTTGCCAGCACTTGGTTTCAGGAGAGTCTTAGAATTCCTTGACCGGAAAATTGATAATTCACCGACACTTCTTTTAGTGAATGGGCTGAATGGTTCGAAGTGCCATAATCAGAGGGAGGTGTTTCTCCCAGGTCATTGCCATCCACGTATCGTCCCAGGTTGGCATGTCTGCTCTTGGCTACTCAAGGAGTTGTGAAGCTGTCGAGGCATGGTGACACTTTAAGCGTTGTTTGATCTCCTGGAAAGCAGAAACTGCACCATACTAGTCCAATGACTGGATTATGGGAGGCCACAGTGCCTGACTGTTTCGCGCGAACCATCATGACTCTACTGAAGCAACTGAGTAACTGGGTGGGGCGATCTGTGGAGGAACCGAACTTTCAACATCTTTCAACATCTTTCGACCATTTCGAGCCTCTCAGTCCGATGGTCCGGGGTTCCAGGGCAGATCCCTGGCGGCCAGGTCTTTCTTGAACAGCAGGCAGATGTGAACTACACGGCTCCTCCGGGTGGATTGACCCCGTTGGCCGTGGCCTCTTTGTTTCTTGGGCCAAAAGATGTCGTTCGTGGATCGCCCACTGCTTCATCCAAGATCCATCATGGCTTTGTCATGGTTCTGAAAATAGGGGATACGATACCCAAAAATGACCATTTTATGAGATTTTATGTCAGGGACCCAGGGAAAATGACATTTTAATCTATTGGAATTGGGGGTACAGTACCCCAAGTTCAGACAAACGCATATGAGTATTCGCTTGTGATTCTGCACGGTCCTTTTTGGCTACTTGACAAGGCTATATACGAAGGCGGAGAATTCCTCAATTCCCCCCAAGCACAGAAGCTTTTCAAGGTTTGGTCATTGGGTTCCATGTCATGGTTGCCAGTGCCCTCGGGCTGAATTTCCAGCCCAATGGGCCCATGATGGCCCATGTGCAGTATCAGCTGTGGATTGAAAACTACCAATGGCTTTGACTTTGGATGACATTGCCATCATTCCCAGGGAATTTGGAAGGGGTTCAGTTTCCGATGAACTTATCAGTGTTTTTTGCCATCCAAAACTATGGTGTTTTTTGAGTACTCTGAGTATTACTCTGTGGTGTTTTTTGCCATCCAAAACCACCAGATGATCTCCCCAGATGTTGCTGCAAAACACCACCAATTAACACTGTATTTCTGTTGATTGTTTATCCCCACATCGTCCTGTTGCAGGAGGGTCAAATGCAACCAAGTACCAACAAGTATACCCTCTGGTAATTTAACAGTTTGCTATTGAAAATGGTCATTTATAGTGGATTTACCCATTATATAAACATGGTGATTTTCCATAGTTACGTTAAATTACCAGAGGGTAAGTATCAATATGGGGGAAGTATTGGGAAGTTCAATCCACCCATTGCCACATACAAAATGGGTGGATTGTGAGAAATCCCACACATCCTGAGGTGTTCCTTCATGAAAATTTCCCCAAAACTGGGATCCTGGAAAGTAGCCATCAGCACAAATCCAGCGTCTTGCCGATTTCCAGGATCGTTCGCTTAATCCATTGCCGTTTTAACATGTTAACTCTCAAACCTTGCTGGCCTGGTGGATTGTTGACCCAATTTTCACTTCGTAAAAGGGAACAGAAAGTCAGGGAAATTGGGTTGGTCCGACAATGGAGCTATATCCCCAAGAGAATCGCCATTCAAACATGTAGAAAATATATAAAAATCGTGTTTTTTCCAAGCAATTCTTTGGTGGTTTTTGGCTACTGAAAATCGCGTTTTTGCGAAGGAAAATCCTGGCAAATCATCGAAGGTTGCATAGGTCATGTTCATCCATTTTCCATATTTTAAATAACCTAAATCCCCAAGAAAAATCCCATCAAAGCCCATGAAATTCCATAAAATCCCCATGAAATCCCACTAAATCCCCATTAAATCCCCATTAAATCCCCACTAAATCCCCATTAAAATCCCAAGTCCATGAAATCCCCATGAAATTCCCAATAATTTCCAGTAGTTCCAGCTCCACTGCAGGTTTTGCGCCCCAACCCCCGTGGTCCAGCTGCTAATCCGTCGCCGTGCGGACGTGAACCACCGGGGCTATGGCGGTGCGGCGGCACCCCTGACGTGTTTGGCCGTGCCGGCCGACGGAGCCTTGGAAGCCATGGACAGCTGGGAGCCGGTTGATCTTGTGCTTCTGATGGTGAAATGGGGGAGTTCATGGGATATTATGGAAAATCATTATATTACATTATATTATATATATATTATATTATATTATATTATATTATATTATATTATATATATTATATTATATATATATATATTATATTATATATATATTATATATATATTATATATATATATATATTATATATATATTATATATATATATTATATTATATTATATTATATTATATTATATTATATATTATATATATATTATATTATATATATATATCGGAAAATCATAAGATTTGAGTGTGTTTGGATTTGAGTGATATACCATGAAAATTGTGCCTTTGTAGGAAAAAGTGTGGTGAAGAAATGGATTCAGAGTACCCTATTTGCAGACAACACCATGTTCTATCGGTTTTTGTGTCCTGACTGGTTTGGTGAGCGGACAGTGAGGACAGTTAGGATTGAAGCTGATGATATGAAGCTGTGTTTTTGTTGGTTCTAGACTGTTCCAATATTGGGAATCCATGTCAACCAACATCAACCACCCAGAAAACCTAATGATGACCCCTCCATGTCCGACCCCAAAACCGTGAACCTAGGATTTGGGGTGTTTAAAGGGGGAAAGAATTACAGGGTTTCAAACTGGTGACATGTAGAACGATTGAAGGCCAAGTATTTGGGCACAGGCCTTGTTTGGGGCCTAGTTTGAAACGCTGGCAAATGTATGCAAATGTATGCAAATGTACGCAAATGTATGCAAATGTACCATTTGAATTTGACCACACCACCTTGAGTTTTTTAGATTTTAGATGATTGTTGAAGATTATCCACCCAACACATCCCAACATAGTAGTAGTTTTCTCTTCGATTTGATTTTGGGCTATAGTGCCAGTCAATGTCGAGACGTGCAGCCGATCTTCAACGAGATAGCCCAGCCTGACATGGAGGAAGAAACATGTCCAGCCATGTAATGACTGACAGAAACTACTTTGGACAGATACTGTAGGTAGAAGTAAGGAGCAGTTAGATGTAAGTAGACACTGACAGTTACTGTAGATAAGTTCCATCTGATTCTACAACCTCTTGCACTTCTGCTGCGTCAGGTAATCCATGTCTGGCAGAACAGGTGAGATGCCTCGTGGCCGGCAGAGCGGACGTGAATTTGTGTGGTGACTTGGCTCGTAGAAGGATGTGCCGGATGCGCTATCCGTCACAAGTGCCCTGTTACAGGATGAACCTTCCACCACTGGGAAGACGAGACGCGATTCAGCTGGCTACTGTACCTGTAACGATTAGAGATTTCCGGATGGGAGCCAGACCCAAAAATCGTCCATCACCAGCCCAGCAGTTTGTGTCGTTTCTGGCGATCGAGGAGAGGTTGTAACAAGTTGTTTTGAGGGAAGTGTGTTTTTATGTCCTGCAATTATGTAATACATGTAATACATATACAAAATTATACAAATATAATCAAATAATATCAAATATAATACTGTATATAGCACATATGATCATAGCATATGTCGTATTGATCAATCAATCAACCCCTTGCTCATTCATGCCTGTGTTTATCTATGTTACATATCTAAAAAAACTTGCATATATATACTTATATATATATTATACATATATGTATATGTACGTAATTATAGCTAATTATACTGTAGTAACCCCCGAAGCGATAGAAAAGTTGTTTCACTATTTTGGATTCGCATTTGACTTGTCTATCATTTGTTTGATGTACTATATCTATATATTTATATGTTTACGGGATAATTTATGTATATTCATTTTTAGATAGAAAGTCCTGTAAATATATATATATATAGAAAGAGATAGTCTATATGCAATGTGGGAAACCCAGTGATAAATCTATCATTTGGAGATGGTTCAAAAGCACCCATCAAAATGGTGATGGCTTGGGGATGGTTTATGGCAGTGGCTTTACCACATTATTCACTATCTAATGTTGGTAAAGCAAAGATAAACCACCCAAATTTTTGGTGGTTCATACAACCCAATAAAAATGGCAAAATTCGGGATGGTTTACTCATTGGATTTGTTTTTGTTGGGACATTTTACAGCTTTTGCCCTCTACTTGATTGGAGAAAACCATTGTTTGCAGATGTTCGTAGAATTTTCCATGGATTTTCCCAAAATCCCAGAGATTTACGGTGATTTCCTATGGTTTTACGGCATGGGTCCAGTATCCCATGGCCGACCTCGACAAAAAATGTCGTTCCTTCAGCTGGTGAGGTGAGCCAACCGGAGCCTTGCGAGTCTTTGAGCTCGCTTGCCGCGTGACCCGGCGAAAGAAACCTTTGGGACGGTTGACTCGGCGAAGATGTTGGAAGAACTATGGTAGATATTAATTAGATGATAATAGTATCCTCATGACTTGAGTTTTAAGTTGGAAAGGATTGAAAGATGTTGGAAGATTTGGAAGGGTAGCCTCTGGTAATTTGTTCCATAACTAGGGAAGTTGTCCATGTCTATTGGATTTTTTAGCTGTTAAGACTGATGATTGTCCATCGCAGTGTTAGGTTTTGGAAGGCAACTCTCAAAAACAGATCTGCGAGACGTGGCAATGGAATGCAGAAAATCTGTAGAAATCGCAGAGGTTGTTTTGAAACACTACACATATTATGTACACATGGTGGAATATTGGTGGGAGTATGCTTGTGGTGGTATCCCAGACATTCGTTTCAGGGAAACTCACCAGAAACACATTGGTTTTTTTTCACGGAATCCCCCCTAATATCCCCTGGTTGTCCCCAAGTACATCTGCCATCAAAACTGGAATGAAAGAAGATCCACAGTCAGCATGATGGTATTGATGGTTATTGGTGATTAATGATTATATAATTGAATATAATTGATGATTAATCAGTATAATTGTCCCCATATCCTGCAACGTGCCTGGCATTTGATGATCTTGACTTCCCATATCAGTGATGCTGGACTCCCCTCCATTGTTTTTCCATATTGTGCCACGCGTCAAATCTTTAGTTATTAATACCCATGTTGGGGGCTGGTCATCAATCCATCAACAAGGATTAGTCTCCCCATGTTTTTTGCGGATTCCCATGAAATGGATTGAAATGGGATGATTGAAATGCCACTTTCCCCATTCATCTCATTCTTGGCCATGGCACATCATAATATAGGCAACTTCAGAAACCTAGGCAACTTCGTGCATCAGAACGCAGTCCTCCTTGGAAAGGATTTTTGCTGAAATCAGTGCCCCAGCCTGGGAGGGGCTTGAGTTGCGCACAGGAGCTTCCCAGTCCAGTACACCTGTTGCGCATGAATGGATCCCATTTCTTGGGTGTATCCCATCTACCAAGAAAAAATGACAATACTTAAGCTGAAATTTCCAGCAGTAGATATTAGTTGGTACTATGCCTGTTTTCGTTGGTTTGATGTTTTTGGAGCTTCCAAAAAACATGTTGCTGGCCTCTGACATACCAGAAACAAAAGAATTAAATCCCCATTGACTAAAGATATACAAAGTAACCCCCCATTGAGTTCTAGATAATTGTTCAGATAATTATAGATATATGTGTAAGTATGTATATATATATATATAGAATATGAGAATCTTATAAGTTATATATATATACATGATGAGACTAATCCACATGCATTTCGCATCCTAGCTCCCAGGTACCACACCTTTGGGTTTCGCCTGCCTCCTTGGCCGTGAGCCTTTGGTGCAGCTGCTGCTGGAACAAAGGGCAGACCCGGAGATCCGCAACAACCGCGGGCACGCGGCCGCTGGGGCTGCAGGGAAGCCATGAGTTCACCATATGGCCCCCGAAGAAGCTAAGGTGGTAAGCCAAATGTGGATGTGACTTTCAAAGATATCATATGGGAATATATGGGTAACCCATGGTAACCCCATACAAATGGATCGGTTGACATTTTGATGGATGATTTTCCAGGCATTCAATCCAGCTCACCAGACGTAGACCCAACCCTGTGAAGGCGCGGTGCAGGCCATGTTGATGGGAGGTCTATTTCTCAATGGATTGGTTTGTTCGGGAAAATCGAAACCGGGAATCATGGATTTTCTATTGAGTTTTTGGGGGGTCTTATAATTTGTCCCGTGAAAACCAACCAATTGAATTCACTACGAAGCAATATTTGATATGGGGGGTTCCTAAAATGAGGGATCCAAAGTCACCATGGGATACCATGGGTTTCAATTCTAAAATGATCATTTCAATGCTCAAACTTTGGATGATTTGGAGGTACCACCATCTGATTGGAAACCTCCAGTAGTGTGTTGCAGGCTGTTTAACATTGCGGTGACCGGCCGGATTTGGTGGGCTCTAAGTTAGGCTATAGTTCAGCGGCAAAACCTTGGCCGGGCGAATCCTGACCCCATTGAATTAGTTGTCCCTGCATGATCTGATCATTTGGCCATTGGATATATGGGGATTCAAATCATGGGACAGTTTTTGTTTATCATATTTGTAGATGTGTGTTGCTTCACGGGTGTATCATGTATAAAGATGTGGGTACATCCATGTTCCCCCGCGATTCTATTGTTATGAAATGGTATGAAATCAAATGGGTATATCAACAAAAAGGGGATACCCATCCACAGCAGCTCAAATCTGATCATTTGTGCGGCATTTCCATCGGATGGAGAAGTGCCATAAATTTATATAAATTTCCATCGGGATCAGATGGGTGCCCAAAATTGGGTAGCCCATGTTTGATGGATGGTTAATGAGATGGTTAATGAGATGGTTAATGAATGGTTAATGAATGGTTAATGAATGGTTACTAAAAATCCCAGATATCTGGTCCCCATTCTGAGCCAAACCAAGGCGTTGGAGTTGGCAAAGCGAGACACCGTGCAGCTGTTGCTTCAGAACTTTCAGTGCCCTGCGGGTCCATGTTGGGTGTTGGAAACGGCGGGGAAAAATCTTGCCATCCATGTTTTTGTTCGACTCAAATGATCAGAGTAGAGTTGGATTCTTTTTACATCCATATGTAAGCATATATATATATAATTATATATATATGTATATATATAAGTACTGAGATGATTGAGTGTAATTCACCTAGGAGGTTGCTGTGGCAGGTGCTTACATGTCTCGCAAACAGTCTTCAAAATGGTCGCAGAAGAGTAGAGTGTCATTGGACCACAAATGGATTCATGTTTAAGGGAGTGTGCTGTGATGAAATTATTGCATGCAACCATCCGAATTTGTGGCTGAAAACCTGTTGGACTCACATCCTGCACCATTTACAAAGAGAAAACATGGAGAGATAGGAATGTGTCTCTGGGTCGATTCTTCTGCATTTTTGGCCAACTCAAGGTAGCAATACTTGGAATGTTGAACAATGGCAATGACGCAACTTAGAGTTTCCCCATCCCTGGATGATATGATAAGTCAATTGTTCATGTTAGCCTGCGCAAATTTAATATAAACCTATGTCGGAAATCAATGGAAATCCATTAGTCCACACTAATATTGATATATTGGTCGTATACCATTGACCGGTTAAACCCTTTGTCTTTTTTGGTCTCCTGCGGAGAAGACACGAAATCCCCAGCTTTTTAAGAGTTCATCCCCAGGGATTCCGAAGCTAGCCCAGGCTTGCTCCGAAAGGTGTTTCTGTATGAGGATAGAGAGAATTTCCCCAAAACTGGGGCTCGAAAAAATACAAGGCCCAGCCCAGGTTGGGTGGATTTTTTTTGGGGGACTCGACAGACTCGACAGCCACTTTTTGGGCGGAAACTATATGAAATGACAATGATTTCTGTGGATTTTCGGCCCAGGGTTGGTGATTTCTTAGCTGATGATGTTTGTGGATGCATGACTATGGATTGATGAAGATTTCCCCATGAACGAACCACAATTTTTCAGGATGTACAGACGTGTACAGACTAACTACGTCTGTCTTTGACATCTAATTTGAGATGCCGGCCTGAAATGACCGTCGGTTTAAGATCGTCCAAAAGGTCTCAACGACCTGACGCTGCCCAGGATTGCTTGGAATGAATTATCATAAATGGCCTTCTCCTGCTTGGCTCACAGTTGGTGTCAAGCAGTTGGGGCCCCAAAATTTACATGTTGTTTAAGGAAATCATGATGAACCATCGGAGTTGTTTTTTCTATGTTTTCTCATTTTTTGGACACACCCAAAGATTGATTGTCATATGATGTTTTGGCAGCTACTCGTAGTTTGGGACGCAGCCACCGGCGTGGGATTGACTGTCCCACCCCAGTTTGAGATTGTTTTCTTTGTACTGATTGGCTCAATATGAGTGGATCCGCCACGTTTTGAGCCATTCATTTTCGTTGAGTCAGCTGATTCCAGTCAGTATGTTTGCTGTACAAGTTGAGCCATCGGACTCTTCACAAATCACGAATGAATCACTAAGCACTGTGGGCTTGGCATGTTAACTATGCTTGCCGCTTTTCGGCCAATCAGCGATTGGCCGCAGATAGAATCTGGGATAAACATGGATAAACCAAGTAGAAAGTTTGTAATTACTCAAAAAGAATCTTAAAGCTATATACTTTTATATACTCATACAGACTCATACATAGTCTTCTGTATCCAGGCAGCAGAATTCTGGACTCATGGTCAACCATGGTCAACCAGTAACCGATTGCTGCCTGTAGAAATCTCAAATTGGGGATTGCTCAACCCTGCCAAGAGTTGGTTGCTGTCAATTCTTGGGTTGCTACTGTCGTGCCACAACTGGCCGGCTTCCTTGCGAAAACTAATACCCAAAACAGCGCTTTTCCACGTCCAAAATTCAACAAGGAACCTCACATGGAGTTCAAGGATAAATAGATAGATAGATAGATAGATAGATAGCAGGCATGTTTCGAACCCTAGGTTCCGAGTGGAATTTGTACGTTTTGGGTTTTCTGTCGTTTTTCAGAGGGCGACGTTTTACATGCGCGAGGTCCAGGTCCGGTCCGGTCGAGGATTTCAAACAGAAATAGTTATGGCCTTTGTTGCCAAAGAGATTTTTCAGAAGTTGGCAAATTCAATCATCAATCAGAAATAGTTTGTTGATTCCATCTTTCCAATCAGCAATAGTTGATCATCTTTCCAATCAGCAATAGTTGATCATCTTTCCAACCAGCAATAGTTGATCATCTTTCCAATCAGCAATAGTTGATCATCTTTCCAATCAGCAATAGTTGATCATCTTTCCAATCAGCAATAGTTGATCATCTTTCCAATCAGCAATAGTTGATCATCT
>Ga0126342_10019102_pt1 | contig 11685 bp, 11 predicted proteins | sample Cyp1metagenome_FD_92528 | JGI IMG/M metagenome (GOLD analysis project Ga0126342, IMG submission 92528) | Coral microbial communities from Lord Howe Island, Old Settlement Bay, Australia - Cyphastrea 1 metagenome | ecosystem: Host-associated > Invertebrates > Cnidaria > Coral ... | reverse complement strand
GCTGGAAAATAAAAAGTAAAAGGAAAAAGCTTTAAAAAATGAAAAAAATGAAAAATGTTTGAACAACAAAAAAAGACCAAGACACAATTGTGTATCCTGACACAATGACACAATTGTGTATCCAGACACAATTTTACAAAATAATAAATATATATAATTAAAAATAAAAATAATTAAATTAAAAATTATTATAATTAAAAATAAAAATAAAAAATAATTTAAAATAAAATTAAAAAATAATTAAAAACTAAAAAAATGAAAAAAATGAAAAAAACTTACACCAAAATCCTGTGGACACAATAGTGTACCCCTGGAACATTTCCAGAGTTACAGACTAATTTTGAGGTCTGTGGACACAATAGTGTATCCCCACACTAATCAGTATCCAACATTATATCTTAATTGCTTCTGCTTAAAAACACCATGAATTAATCGTACAAATCATAATATGATCACTACATTCATTGAATGCAGCCCCTTATGATATTTCGTTAGCGTATGTCTACGTATCCTGATTATATGTACTGCATTCATCATTTCAACATCCCCAACAAATAAGAAGGATCATGGCAATGCTAGATCCTAAATGATCCTATTAGTAACAAGCCTGGATTCATGTTGACCCTTCAGATGTTGATCATTGGAGCGTGGTACCGGATGGCATCCATTGACCCGACGAAAACCAAGCAGTGCCCAGAAGCTGGGATGTCACTAATATCTGACCCATCGCCAAGCTGCAAGGCTAGGCTTCAAACGTAGATCAGCCATCCCTCCGCAGATGACGCAAGACCATGGATGACCAGTTTCGTCCCGAAAATCTTCATCGGAAACCATGTGTTGTTTTTGGCAAAAAGCTGTGGGCTTTCCGGTGAAGGTGCTCCTGACTATATCAATTTATTGAGCATTGGTATCTATGGGTTTAGACATGGAGTACTGGAGGGATTTGTAACCAACAAGCAGTTTGTCTTTCTGTTTCCATGTATCAGGTGAGGGCCTTTGGATATTGAAGGGCTATAATTAGTTTTCAATGTTTCATAGCTGGGTTGGTACAGTACCTTGTGGTGGGTCATCATTTGGGTCAGGCTAGTTAATGGTTCCATGTTGTATTTGCCATATTATATGTTGAAGTCATATTGGAATCCTTATCGGTACTAAGAGGAAAGCAAGCTCATTGTCAGGGTTGATGAGCAAAGGGTAGATACCTGAACCAAAATACCTGAACTAAAACGAAAACATATGTCTTCACCTAAAAATATATGGATGTGTCTCAAAATTGGTACCCCATCCCCATGTTTGATTGTCATATTCCACGTTTTTCGGTGGCCGTTGCAGGGTATCCAGCAGTTTCAATAAACCCATATTGTTGTGACCGCTGTGTAAGTTAACCAACAGTCATAGCCCCGAAAATCTGGTTGCATTACCATCTGGTTATTTAACATAGCCATGGAAAATCACCATTTTTAATAGGTAAACCATCTATAAATGGGTTATTTTCCATGGCTATGTTAAATAACCATAGGGTACCTTTTATAATTAATAATTAACAACTGTTTGGTGATTCGGGATCGTTTCCCTTAAAAACCATCATATCATATGGTGATGTCGTACTAACGTCTTTACAACCTACACAGGCATAATCTCATAATATTGATATGTTGTTAAATATATCAGCAAACAGTCTCATATGTCATGATGACAGTCTTTGTGTATGATGACAATATGATGACAAATAGTCTCAAATATGTTAAATATATGGGTATGGGTCGATACCTATAGATATATACATTTTTAGTGGGATGAACATCCATTTACCAGCTATTTTGATGTTCACCAGGGGTACAAGGTTTTGACACACTGCCATATCATCATATACAAAGACTGTCATCATGTTCCTTCTTCCAACAGCAGTTCGGTGGGATTCTCATGGCTTCATCGCAGGAAGTTAGTCGCACGGCAAGATGAGTCCAGCTATCACTGCAGTGCCCAAAATATCAGTTATGGATGTCAGTAAGTCACCCCAAAAATTGCAATCTATCTGGGTAAATTGTAATAATTCACTAACCTGAATTAAGGCCATTTGGGGATGATTTCCCGTACTAACCATGATTCCAGTGAGGTCACAGTGAGGTCGTTATAATTTACCCAGAATCTATAACCCTATAACCCCAAAAAATAACCAGTCACCCCATAAATTGGAGTGTATAACCCCTATAAACATAACCATCCTGGTTAAAGGGGCTTGAACTGTGGGGTTGCAATCAACTTACGCTATCTTAGCCATACCAGGCCATGCCTGTGAAAGTGTCCAGGGCATGCTGCCACTGGTGGCCATACGCAAAACCTGCGCTGCCAGGTCTGCCGGGTGACGTCCCAAAACCTTCCAAGAAGCCAATGGATTGGTGGGGACTTCCTGACAAATGGAGCTACCCAAAATCATCCAAATCATGTTTTGGAACATTTTAGTATTGGAACGTCCATTGTTTTAAGGGGATTCATTGATTCATCATTTTAAGACACACTCATGGTCTTTACCATCAAGTATAGGGTCCTGCAGATTAGCCTTTAAACAAATATTGGGATGGAAAGGTAACTTGGGCATTAACTACAAACATGAGATTGATATTTCCATTAATGATAGGATATGGATAGGTAAGTCGGTTCATAGCTCGGCAAACTATGCTTTTTTGGGGGGAACACAGGAAGATCACCAAATTGTGGCCTGGGTAAATCAACTATTTCGACATGGCTATTTTCAATAGCAAACTGCAACAAATTACCAGAGGCTTTGCAGTCCCATGAAAGAATCCCCCATGAATTGACCCTATTTTTGATGCTTAAACCGCAAAAAAAAAATCCCACAGATAAATCACATTAAATCATGGCTACCCCACTGTTGATGGTTAAAGTCCCATGAAAATCCCATGAAAATCCCATTAAAGTCGTTAAATCCCATGAAATCATGGCTGGAAACTCCACCAAACCGAGTTTTTTGCCACCTGAGATGGCGCTGTTGCAGGTCACCAAATCTGGCAACAGCTTTGAGGATCTCAGCTCCTCTAGGATCAGGAGGATGGACCTGGCGCCGTGCTGGGATGGATTGGTGGGAAAATCTATAGGAAACCATCCATTTTCCCAATGAAACATAGGGCTTTCCTGTAAATTTCCCTTGAACCAATCTATTGATATATGCTATATATTATGCGGCAACTACATTTAAACATACGGAATCCAATTCATTTAAACATGTGGTAACTACATTTAAATTTACGAATTTGTATTTCATACTACCTCCGGGGCCTTGCGGTTTGGCCCGCGCTCCACACATTTAAATCTCGTTACCGTAGGTATATGTATATTAATATAAAAACAACCTATGAGAAATACCTATGGGAAATCAACTGTTATATGCTATTGTAGTATTTTGATTGCACACAACACAGGGGAAAAGTCATGAACATGATCATACATGATCGTATTGATACTAATCTAAACTACCATCATGGTGAAGTTATAGGAGCATATTAGTGTCAAATTGGCTGCATGGATTTTAGTGGTAAAATGAAATAATATGATGACATTATGTGGCGCAAAGACATGGTAACATCAAGAAAAATGGTAAAATAAAAAGTACTTTCTAGCGTTCTGCCATCAGTTACCAAGAATCTGAGGTCAAAGTTAACATATATAGTTGTGGATATAGTTATGTTAGTGGACTATCTTGATGATAATACTATACCATAACCAACAACCGAAGGGTCAAATTGATTGTCATAGCTAAGTTGGTTTCTTAGTGATAAGGATTCAGAAGGATTCCGAAAAAAAAAACAGTCTGTATATAAAACCCTACAGTTATGGCCATGGCTGTCCGTTATAAGTACTAACAAAACCCCATTTATAAAATGTATCATCCCATAGAAATAACCAGTTATAACTTATAACTGGTAAATGGCCATAACTGTAGAAACCTCAACAAAACAATCAACCACCAGGCATAGTTGTCGTGTTGCCAAAGGAAGATACAAAACAACTCTTGAAATCAGTCGTTGAACCATAGCCTGCGCAAACCCAATGTCCAGAATTGCCTTGGAGAATCTGTACAATGTGAGGCCCCCGTTCGATAGCTAAGTTGGTGAACAAAACTCCAATAACTATGCTTTATGCCACTTATAACGAACTAGTTACTGGGGCTTTTGTTAACCAACAAACATCACTGGGGGGGGGGCCACATTGTAGGACACCTCCGTATGTGGGTACTGATAAGTCCATGATCGTACCACTGGATAGCTGAACCGCTCCTAAATCCAAAAAAACGCATGGGCGTCCACTGTGAGTTGGACTATAATTTCTATAGAAGTCCTCTTAACATCCATACAGTTATGGCCATTTATCACTTATAAGTACAAACAGGTCACCCCATTTGTAGAATGTATAATCCCATAGAAATAACCAGTTATAACTGGTAAATGGCCATAACTGTAACTATTATTACAGATAGGACATTTCACGTGGTGATGGACGATTCTCCATTTTTATGGAGGAGTTTAGTTCGCTGGAAAAATCACATCTATAATTGGTGGATTTTCCATTGCCACAGTTGATTCCCTGGTTGGTGGTTTAAACCCCTCTGAAAAATATGAAAGTCAGTTGTTCACCTTATTCCCAATATATGGAAAGTCATAAAATTCCATGGTTCCAAACCACCAACCAGTTCCAGTTCTCGGGTATGTCTACCATAAACTTGAATTTTCGGACTTATCAGCCACGGGACCCCCGGTTCTCACCATGCGTCCAACGAATGTCCCCCGGTTCACCCGCCTCCAACTAGCTTCGCAAGCGCTGATGACCTTGGAGATGTGGAAAACCCATGGGAAAAACCCTTGGAAAATCATCTACGAATGGTGAGTTGTCCACATCTATGTTAGTTTACAGGAGGATAACAATTCTGAAATGGTGATATATTATATATATAGAGAGAGAGAGAGGGAGAGAGAGCCAATAATTGAATTTCCCTGCAAACGAAAGCCTGGTTCTTAGTATTCGATCTATCCATTTTCGGGTCCCTTATATATTAATTTGCTTTGAATACCTGGGGCGTGGGAATATTTCATAAACCATTCTTTAACCATACCATATTGTACCCTTTGATCATGTTTTGGGCGATGATTTACTTGAAAACTATTGGAGATCACTATTGGGTTGACCATTTCACATGGGCAAACAAATGGCAAAACATACAATTTCAGGCATTTCAGGTGTCAATGATTTCAAACAATAGCTCCATTGAACACATTTACGGATGGGATTGCAACTAAAAAATGGACGGTCGACGGTCGTGCTGGCGAAGCAAGCTACGCACATTTTTAGGATTTTAGCAGGTGGCCCAGTAGACCCAGTGGTCAAAAGATATGTTGTAAAACTTGGGGGTAAAACAATGCCATAAACCATCCACCAAATCACCATAAATAGATGGTATAAACCATTTTTGAATAGATCTTTTATGATTGTTTTACCCACATTATTTGTTTTCATAGGATACAATCATTCATATAGTCCGGGAGGTTGTTGTAAATCAGCGGCTAAATTCCCATGTGTTCCACCTTACCCAATTACTCGCAATCAAATGTGGCCATGGGAAATCAACAATAAATGGAGGTGTTAATGGAAAAACAATGATAAATACATATTATAAATGGTGGATTTTCTATTGCCATGTTTGATTAACAGAGAGTCATGGCCCCCCATTGATGGGTTAACTTTAGTTCCATCCCGGAAAATCAAAACTGGTTGGTGGTTAGGTCATGTGAACCCAAGATACCCTCCAGCAATCTAACAGTTTGCGAACTGGAAGCCTTGGTTCATTAACTCTGATAATTCATTCACCCTCTGGTAATTTACCATAGCTATGGAAAATCACCATTTATAATTTATAATAGGCAAATCATCATTATCATCTATAAATTGGCAAATTTACATAGCTATGTTAAATAACCGGAGGCTAATATGGCAATGTTGCATCGCTATGCTGAAATATGAGCAGGGGGTACTCGACACAACGGTCCATGCTGAGGGGGACATGATGTTCCTCCATGGCAAAGATTAGCCAAACATGCGCCTACTAAGCAACAAACCAAAGCATGTTAACCCTCTGGTAATTTAACATAGCTATTGAAAATGGCCATTGATGGTAGATTTACCCATTGAAAATGGGTGGAACTTTCCATAGTTATGTAAACGTTTACCAGAGGGTACCAATAGATCAGATTTGCTATCCCCAGATCTGTTGGTTGATAGAGTTGATGGTGTCCCATTTGTTGCTTGAAATTGGCCAAGAGCGACTTTTATCATATTCTCCATTGAACATCCCCAAGAAAAATCACCAGTCAATAGCTGAAACCTATGTGGCTTTGTGTAAAATAGGGTGCCTATTTTAATTTGATGCTTCATCACCACATTCCCCATTGAAATGAATGTTTGAAAGTATCCGCATCCTCCAATTCTTTACAAGACCGCATATCACATGAAATTTCGTGTATTCCCCAATATATCTTGGTTATAGTTGGTATCTCCCCATAAAACTAATTTTGATTCGTACCCTCTCTATAGAAAATGATCCATGTATGGATGATTTCCCTATATTTACCTATTTTCACCCACTAAACATGGGGTACAGGTTGCCCCGGAGTTTTTTTTTTCAGATTCCCGTTTTTTTTCCAGGCCTTCTGCCCTACGGCAGAAAACACCACCAGCTTGCAGGAGGCTGCGCAAAACTTTTCGCGCAGGAAAATGCTCTCGTCTCAACCCATTGTGGAAAAATCACCGAAAATGCATGCGCCAGATAAAATGTTCATTTGGGGTTTGATTGTGGTTCATTTTCGGTACGTTTGAAGTTTATTTATATAGTAGGTATAGTTTCCGGATGTTTCCGGTGTTAATTTCGGGCTGGTTTGGGGTGTATTTGGGATTGGCTTAGGGTTTGTTCAGGGTTGGTTGAAAACTTGTTAGGGTTGGGTTCGGGTTGATTAAGGGTTTGTTTTCTTGGGATAGGTTTGAAGTTTATTTAGGGTGCGTTTGGGGTTTATTTGCTGTAAGTTTTGCTTTAAGGTGTTTGTTTAGGGTTGGTTCAAAGTGTTTCTTGCGGGTTGGCTTAGAGTTTTGGTTTGAGTTTATTTCGGTTGGTTTAGCTTGTTTATTTGAGGCTGGATTGAAATTATTTTGGGTTTGTTTGTGGCTTATTTAGATTTAGTTCATGGATGTTTATGGATTATTTAGGTTGGGAAAGGTCTATCTCTGTCTGGTTTACTCTTTCTGAAACGGGTACGCTCAGGTTTGTGTGTGGATGTTTGGGGGTGGATTAAAATTCATTGAGACTTGGATTCAACATTTCAGATGGGTTAGGGATGGTTAGGGTCCATTTAGCGTAGGTTTAAGGTGTTTATTTTATTTCGGGTTGGATTATGCTTATGCTTGTTCCCTCCCTCCTCCCTCCCTTGCTTGCTGGCTGTCCTACCTTGGTTGCTTGGTTGCTTGGTTGATGAGCGCAAAGTTGATGGTGGGGAAGAAAGACGCAGGCATCCAGGATATATGTGCCAGCCCACGTCGGATGAACCCGTGTGAGCCCTGTATCACCACAGATGGGCACAAAGACCACAGTCGTTCTTTCTCGATGGGGTCCGATGAACTGAATATGTTCACGCCACCAGGCAGCGACAAAAGGCCAGTGTGCGATGCAGAATGAAGCGAGAGGCAGGGCGCAAAACACTGTTGTGACGGTGCTTTGCAAAGCACAAGTTCCTGACTTTCGAAGGCTGTCGCTCCTCTTTGACCTGCTGGCTGTCTTCCCTTCCTCACTGGTTGGCTGGCTTGCCTGCTTGCTGGCTTCCTGCTGCAGTACCTTTGAAGATAGGTTTCTGAAATAAATCCCGGGGGAATCTGAAAACAAATCGGAAAATTCCGTAGCCCTAAAAATGGCGGTTTTCCATAGCAATGTTCAACTACCAGAGGGTATCTACAGTTAATAGATGTTGATGGGAGTCATACTCCTACTTATAACATCTTATAACCATCTATACATAGCTGTTTTTCCGCCAGAACTATGTTAGTTTACCAGAGAGTAAACCCTATTGTGGTTGGTCATATCCCCATCAAATGGAAGTTTCCGGTTTATATAGGCCCGAAAACATCCAATATTCAAATGGGATATATGGGATCAATTGGCTGGTTGGTGGCGCAATAACCATCTTGAAAAATATGAAAGTCAATGGGAAGGTTAATAATTATACCCAACATATATGAATCTAATATTTGTCCAGGTGTTCCATATATCCCATATCTGGTTTGAAATTATCCCATATATTATATATATATGGAAAATAAAACATGTTCCAAACTACCAACCAGATATATTGTTATTCCAATTATTAACCATAGATTAACCATAGTTTTAATTGTTTTTTTGTTGGGATCTATGGGAAGTTCCACATCTTCCTGGCGCCCGAAGGTCTCCGCCAGGGCGCTGCGTTGTAGGTGATCACTTCAGGCTCCGTCTGCGTCCGGCGCATCTCGCCCCACAACTGGCGGCGGTGATGTACGGCTCAATGGGGTTATACAGTGTGAGGCCCCCGTTCGATAGCTAAGTTGGATTCTAAGTCCAATAACTATGGTTTATTATATAACTATAGTTAAACCAACTTATAACTGGAGTGCCCCACATTGTATGCCAACAACCATAACTTTGGAATTTGGCACACTTTGTATCACTCCAACTGGTCAAAAAGAAGTGGGGGCATTGGGGGGCACCACCTTGTTGTATTCCAGTGGATTCTTATGACTTTCCCAACATGGTTGGATCGTTTTCGGGGCAAATGGTCGCTGGTTGGTGCATCCTATCCCTGCGTTTTTTTTACCTGCTGCTAACCGCCCAGTGCTCCAAATCGCCACTCGTGGTTTATTTCTTGATTTTTGCCACCCGTGTTGTTGCAGTTATGGCCATAGCTACCAGTTATAACTGGTGATTTCTAGAAGGGATAACAAACATTCTATTTCTATGGGGTGACTTGTTAGTACTTATAACTGAATTGTATGGCCATAACTGTAGATAATAAATGACAATAAGGATTATCAAGGGAATTAATCCCATTTATACCCAGTTATAACTGATTTTTATGGCCATAACTTGCCATAAATGTTGATCAAACCTGCGAAGTGCCGTTGATTTTTTGTTCCTCCCGGTGGTAGCCGGTCGCAACAGTTGCCCGCCTCCAGGGCCACCTCCCAGATCCGGGACTTTTCACAGGCGCTGATCAAGGCACCTCAGCACGGAAAGACACAAGGGGATCACCGTCAACCCAAATCCAGTGGGCTGCTGATGCTTGGTGATATACTGTTTGATAAGAGGGGTTCAGTGGATTGGTTTAAGGGACAATTTACAGGAAACCATGGTTTTTACCATCAAATATAGGGGTTTCCTGTAAATTTTCCCATCATCCAATTCTATGAGGGGTCGATATACTGTTAATATATGGTTAATAATGATTAATGGTTATGATGATATACTGTTGTGATATATGGTGATATACTGTTAATATATGGTTATGATGATGATTAATGATGGTTAATAATCAACTGGTTGGTGGTGTTGATTTCAACCCCTCTGAAAAATATGGCTTCGTCAGTTGGGATGATCCACCAATCAGTCAAATTGGGGACAGTTGTCATTCTAAGGGCTTAACCAGCGTATCTAATATTGAAAACACCAGTCAGGATGAGCTTGAGGGGTATGCAGTTTTCATGGACATAGAAAAGCCTCTCAACTGGAACCATCCGCTTGAAAGGACAGCCCGCCAAAAAAAAAAGAAAAAACTGTGAGTATAACCAAAAAAAAAAGGAAAAACTGTGAGTATAACCATTCCAAAGGGCACAACCATTTTTCATAGGGAAGTTGACTTAACGTGTCAGTGTCCAGCCGGCCAGTTGGTGTTGACTTCTTCCACTTGTCGTGGATGGAGCGTGGTGATTTTCCCAGCAAAAATCAGAGGAAGATCAGATTTCGTCATCAATACCCTCTGGTTCCCTCTGGTTATGACTAACAGTTCGCCATGGAAAGATCCACACATTTTTCAGTTCGGTAAACCATCTTACTATATAAATGGGCCATCGAAATCCCATGGCTATGTTAAATAACCAGAGGGTAGTTGGTGCTCATCAAATTCATAGATTTCAAATTGGCTGCTTTTATTTTTTCAAGCGGAACGAGCCCCCTGGGAGTCCCAATCCACAGCAGTTTTTTCGCAGTGCGAAAAACCCATCGGAGAATCCATTGGCATGGTTGGTTATCGGGAGTTCCCCAACATACTAGTATTGCAGTTATGGCCATAAAAATCAGTTATATGTACTAACAAAACCCCATTTATAGAATGTATAATCCCATCTATAACCAGTTATAACTGGTAAATTGCCATAACTGTGGGTAGTAATATCATATCCTACGGTGCTACCATCATCAACCCAAATGGTCTTTTCCCAAAAACTGCTGATTTTTAAGACCATGTTTGGGACTGTTTGGGACTGTCTGGAACTAGACTATGGGTGAAGAATAGTTTTGGCTTTTTGATAAGGTTTGTTTTTTTGATTTCCTGGTACCATTTGCAAGGCTTGTTTGCAATAGTTTGGAACTAGAACCTGCATCTTGAATGGTATTTGATGGTGTTTGCTACATTTTGGCATGTTCAACTTCCATTTTGCACGGTATTTGCTATATTTTTGGCACTTCGACTTCAACCTCTCATTTTGCATGGTATTTGCTACATGTTGGTAGTTCAAACGTTCATTTAAGTTTCTTTAGGGATCTTTGGGGTGTCATTTAGGGTCTCTTTGGGGTATCAGGGTGTCATTTAGGGTGTCATTTAGGGTTTCATTCGTGGTTTCATTGAAGCTTTAGGGTGTCATTTAGAGTTCAAAGCCTGCATTGTTGTGTTCCTTCTTTCAACATCATTTGCACCATTAACAGCGCAGGCAGTGGTCATAAGGTGATCGAAGTTCACCGCTTGCAGCCAGAAAAAAATTATCGGCCGGCACTTGGTCGTTGGTCTTCGCAGGGGAATGCCGCATGTCTTCGATCTCCAAAGGGACTTTATAGATTGAACTCTTGCCAGACCCTAGGCCTGAACAACCGCTGGTGTCGGAGTAGCCAGAACTGCCGGGACGGCCGAAATCGATTGACTTCCTCCCACCTGACGACAGAAGAAAACCAAGTAGCCAGCCATTGATGTTCAATCAAAAATGTGTCGGTTTTCATTCTTGATTATCTAACGCAAATGTACTTGAAAACTGCTTGTAACATCATGGCCTGGTCCTGGATGACTGATTTCATCTTCCCACGCGTCATGCGGCAGGTTTTGGTGACTACAGAAAAAGATCGTGTGGAAGTAGAAAGGCACAGAAGCAGAAAAGAAAAAAAGCAAAGAAGCAGGAAAAGCAAAACACAGAAAAGCAGAGAAGCAGAAAAAAGAGAACCAAGAAAAGCAGAGAAGCAGAAAAGCACAGAAACAGGAAAAGCAGGAAAGGTAAAAAAAATACTTTACTTCGTGTGATCCCCACCATGACATTTATACATGTTCTTACTGGCACATCTTCTGGCATTCTATCTGACATATCTTCTGACATTCTATTTGGCATTCTATCTGGCAT
>Ga0126342_10019101_pt1:0-10000 | contig 11686 bp, 8 predicted proteins | sample Cyp1metagenome_FD_92528 | JGI IMG/M metagenome (GOLD analysis project Ga0126342, IMG submission 92528) | Coral microbial communities from Lord Howe Island, Old Settlement Bay, Australia - Cyphastrea 1 metagenome | ecosystem: Host-associated > Invertebrates > Cnidaria > Coral ... | reverse complement strand
CAACTCGCAGGACGACCCGTCTGGATTTGCAAACAATAGAGACACAGCCTCAAGGCCCATCTCATTCCCTACTTAAACATTGTCGTACCTGGTTGAATCTGATGAATTGAGTGTCTCTCCAAAATGGTAGAGACTAGCCAAACAGTGGTTTCGTCGCGAGTGTCTTACATGTGATTCAAAACATAGTTGCCATTAAATCAGGTAGATCATTGGGTCAGAAAAGTTGCAGACTGCAAGCAAAATGGTAGATCTTAGGGAAAACCCAAGAATTTGGGGGTTCTACTGTGCTTTAACTGGCTTTAACACTTTAAAGCATTCAAATCTATCTACAAAACCACACAACCAATTTCTCCAAGTGGCAGCCAGGTACCAATACCCAGCAGTGGCATTTGCACTGGACCATGGACACCCCTGATTGTCACAGCCTCGGTGCACCAGGTCGGTAAGAGTACTAAGAGTACTATTCAAATCTAACATGGTTGGAAGCTCCACCTGGTTTCGTTAATACATCGGTTCATATTTGTTTGCCTATCGCAGACAGATGGGAAAGTTATGCCAGGTGGATGATTTTAAATGTTAAATGATTTTCCTGCGGAAGACAGGAAAATGATGTTGGCATGTTGGCCAAAGGTTAGAGCTTGCAAACTGCCTGGTTGGAGGAATTCTTTGGACCACTAGCAATCACAGTTCATTGGTCTTTGGTGCGATACGGATAGCGTAGCAATGAAAATGCCAATGAAATGTCGTTGTCGGTTGTCCGCTCCACTACCTAAATATTAGGCAAATATTAGGCACCACTGAACACCATGTTGTCCACATTTCAAGGCTCGGACTGGCACGGACGATGCACCTGGCTAAGAAAAAGACACGGAAACCCCAAGAATTGTATACAGCATTTTACAACCCCCAGGCACAACAGCAGTGTGAGGCGATGTGGACCATGGCAATATATGGCAAGATGATGCAAGATGCTGCAAGATGATGTAAGATATACATGTCCACCATGTCCTAGCCTGCCAAGGCCCAGGGCAAAAGGCATAAAGCCGCTGACAAATGCCTCAAGTGTCAGCACTGATCTGCTACCTCAAACAAACCGGACAAAGAAGTGAGAGGATAGCATACAAATCCAAAGGATAAGAATTGTTTCTTGCATTACTTGCTATAGATCGTTCCTTGACTTGACTCTTGACAGATCATCAATGCATACAGTACAGCAATTCCCTCTCTTCATATCCTTCATATCCTTCAGCTTCTCTTTCTTGCTGCCCTGGTGCATCGTCCACAACAGGGAGGTGCCGTCCCACTGTTTCACGCAAGGGATAAGCTTTCGAGCAAAAATGGCAGAACCATCCGGTCGCTGGAGCATTGGTTCAATCTGAAACTAGTGGTAAAGTCAGAATCAGCGAAGTTGTACCAAAGCAAAAATTTAGCGCCGAGTGCCGAAGCCAACAGGTTTCACGAATTCCACGCTGGTTCTGAGCCATCTAAAAAACAGCAAGGAGACCGCCGTGACCCATCCGCACCTCGAATGGAAAGTCTTTGAAGATCTCTAACTCAGAGCCCTGCCATCTGCATCAATCTGCAGAATGGAAAGCCATCAGGCCCCGTCCTATAGATTTGGGCTGAGAATCCCACTCCCCTGGATAGAAGCGCGCTGATGCCAAACATGCAAACAAGATCAAATAAGAATGCATGATACATCTCAAATTTCCACTTGGACACGCTGGACATGCTTATGATGCCCTGACCAGGCCCTCGTCCACAAGGCCAACCACTAGGTGACAACGAACCCAAACCAACCTCTGCATCAACAGACCTAAGGCCAAGAGTGGCTCAAGAAAGTGGGAAAAGTCTACGAATCTCTGTATAGATTGTTGAACCCGACAGAAAATCGAGAAATAGATCCTCAAATCCTCAAATACTTATTCTGAATGGCATGCACCCTGTTTCTGAGCCATGCCCCGGTATTAGAAACGACATTCAGCAGTGCTGCCAGATCCAATTCCTGAAGAAACGGTTTGTACCCACATCTTGGCAAGTGACCATCTTCAAGACAGTGTGTATTATAGAGCGTTCCTTGATTGCAGACATCCACACAACAATAACAATAAAAATGGTCTTGCATAGTGCCAGCTGGACCTAGGCGGTAATCTGAAGTGGCTTCAAGTTGCTGATCCAGGCACTTAGTAACGACATCAGATCTGAGTATTCTGGCAGAAGGTCCACCCTCGGCTTCTTGCGGTTCTCCAAAATGTCTGCCACCTCTGGCATTGCAACCAATGGCGTTCCGATGTTTAGAGCGATTCGTCTTCATTGGTGGATGCTAGCAAGAACTGGATTGTTCCGTTCCTTAAAAAAAATTACTCTGGATGACTCTGGAACCAATGCCTTTGAAATAGTGCCAAATGCATGGAAGGTTGACTGCTCCACACGTCTTTGACTCACATTTCACCTTACCAAGCACTTGAAATCTGCAAGAAAGTCCACACTTGACTCCTATAAAATCCTATAAATACAGGGAGGCTTTCGGCGATGGCAGGCCTCTTGCAACATCGGAGACAAATTCCCTCAAAATCCACCCCATGTGAGTGGTCAAATCTGAGTGGAGTTCTCCGTTCCATGGCCGTTGGAAAGCTATCTGTATCTGGTCACATCCAGTCAGATGCTGTCCGATTCGGACCCTGTCTCCGTGTTGTCATCACCCCGTTGTCGTCACGTCGTCGTCACGTTGTCGTCCCGTCCGCGCCTCTGAATGGTTCAGTAGCTGACCCAAGCCTTCGAGCATCAGCTGATGCAAAGAATCACACCGCGCCTGTAGCAGTGGCATCTGGTGTCTCTGGTCATGGGCCGAGAATCTCCTTGAAAGCAGTAACATGAGTCGCCTTTACTGTTTACAATTCGAAATTGAAGGGCCAACCAAAGTAAGCAAAGTTCAAGAGCTACAACAAGGGATGCACCTTTTTTGCACCAAAACCAGAAAGCACACTGGCAGGTTCATGCCATATCACTGCTATAAAACAAGTGCAGCGCAAAGGCAGCTGCAGGGATTGTAACTGCGGAATGAAAGCACTAGAATGAAGTGTCTTCCACACATCATTCCCATCATCTGAGCTTTTTGAACTTTGCCCTTTTCCTATCTGCTAGCTGGTTTCAATGACATTGATATTCAGCGTTGAAAAACTGCCTTCCAAATCTTGCGTTCGAACTCTCCAGTTGCAGGAGGCGAACGATTTGGCAGCGTACTGCAGGACTGCACGGCGCTACCAATCCACTGGCTGGAAATTTCGCAGCAAGCAGCCAGTCACAGGCTGGTTCCCATTCCTTGAGTTCTTGGGCGCCCAAGCACAGAATGTTCAAATATGTTCACCATATCAGGGGGTTCAACCCCTTTTTTGAGGAATCGAGAATGTAATTCGGAAATTTACAAACACAAGTCTTGGGAGGCGGGGGTGGTGGTGATATTGACATCAGGGTTTTCTGAAGACTGAAATTCTTTGGTTTGCAGCTCCCAAATGCATACAAATTGGCTATTATAGAGTGTATGAGTTCTTGTAGTTCGACATTTTGCCAAAAGCACACATCTAAGCAACTGTTCACTCAGCAGGCTGCGCCAAGGATCAAAGTGCTCAAAATGGGATCTAACACCCGGGCAGCGCCATCTTCTGTGCTCAAGGGTGGGGCGGACTGGACATGCGGCTCCTGAGCCACTCTACAGTCACCAACTGTCCAGGATTCTCACTGCCACAAAATCCACAAAATCCACAACCACATTCCACCCCTTCCAGGCCCCTTCCACACTATTTCCAGCAAGTCTCGGTTTCTGCCACGGGGTCTGGCTTCCTTGCGTCAGGCGTTTGGCAGGTGCATGCTGGTGTCAGAAACCTGGTGCAAGCCTAGTGGCATCTTGGAAATCCAGCCGGTGTCCACGGAAACCACTGCAACACCTGCAAATGCACCCAATCCACACAACTGGTGTTTGATCAGAAGCAACATGTTGGTCTCTTACGGCATCGCACTCAAGCTCTAGGAATCTATTGTCCCTCCTGCTTGTTTGCTTGCTTGCTTGCCTGCCTGCCTGTCTATCTGTCTGGCTGTCTGGCTTCTCTAACATGATCATTTGGAAGTGCCTACGGCTATGTGGCATATGTTTTGCAAACAAGTGCTGTGAGCTGACAAGCAGGAGAATGACCACTGAACTGCAAGCATTGCGTTTGGCATCAGTGTACCTTACTGACTGATTCCCGTGTTTCTAATCCGAACCAAGTCATCCGTGCATCATATCCGAGTCAAGGTTGGGATCAGAATCTGCACTGCGAATCCAATGAACCAATACCTTACACAATGTAGCATGTTTGAAAACTCCCACACTTCAATATATGATGAGTGCTCATCCGAAGGGAAAGGAGCACGAATTTTGGAATCAAATGTTCCGGTCCGTGATCCTGACAGTGATGTACGCGGCTGCAAGCACCCCTGCCTTCTTTGCTGAACTCATCAGCCACAGAACAGGTCATCATGTTGAGCGATGCTTTGGCCATATTCGTGTGCGGATGGTTGCCACCTGCACTTTATCCCGCCCTTGGAAGGATGTGTTGGGATGTCAACAGCATCAGGACCTCTAGATCTGTTGCAAAGGTATTCTCTTCAAGAGAACATCCAGAAAGTACAACGCTTCAAGGCCTTTGTTTCCCAGTGATCTGAAAGAGCCTTCCTGAGATGTCACATTCCTCAGCTTCAAGCGGCTTTGAATGCTGCAAAAGCACAAAAGCGGGAAGTGGGGAACCCAGAGCCTCTTGCCTGTAGAGCACTGTAGAGGCTCCTGCTACTTGTTGTATCTTGTTGCCAGTTACGATTGGCTCTTTTTTTGGTCTGTCTTGATCTGCCTCTCAAGAAGACGTTTCCAGTGCACAACAGGGAGGTTATCCCGAGGATGTGCTGTCTTGGGAGAAAACATGGGTACTCGGTAGCATTTGCTTGCAGCTTGCAGTCCACTATGATGGCGGGGGACATGCCTCCAGTGCTGAACTCTCGCCCGCGCCCCACCAAAGAATGCAGAACAAGTAACACAACGAAGCCTTAGATGAACCCGCGCCCATACATTCGCATGAAAGCTTGATGAACACATGGGGGACTTACATATCAAAGGTCCAGCAGCACATCAGGCAAAGAACGTTGGAATATGTTGAGTTGAAATTATATTGGAATTATCCTTGCAAGAGATACCTTGTTCTGCTCGTTGCGCACCCTGGTCGACCTAGCTGGACCTAGCCGGACCTTGCTGGACCTTGCTGGAGCTGCAGCCTACCAAAACGCCCAGCGGCGCATTTGTCGGGCACTTGCTAACTTCACCTCTGTTGACAAGGTCGAAACCCTCCGCTTCGTAAAGACCTCAGATTCTTGCGAATCTTTGGAGAATAGTTCTAGTATGTTGATGTATGTTGTAACATTGTAGGATCTTACAGGATCTCAAGACTTGTCTGAAGTGAGTCCATGATCTTGTGTCCTTTGACTCCTTTGATAGATTGCATTCAGATGCACTCAGATCATTCAGCAAGAAACTCGCTGCAACTCTGGCAGAATGACTTGCCAAGTGGCCCCTGTGTCTGGCGAAGATAGCAAATCCTTGGCGTCAATTGACTGAACGCAACATGCACAAACAACAACGACGAGCTTACCCCTCCAACTGTCTCAAATCATTGGCCATTCAGGTTACAGTATCTCATCATATATCATCTGCGTGTGTTGGCGGCTAATTTTGGAAAGGAACATCTGCAGTTCCCAGTACCCAATCTTTCCCGATAAATCTTTTGGTCCAAAAGGCACTTGCACCGATTTCAACCTGCACTCCAAGCGGGCGTGCTGATGCTGCGTCGGGAGGAACCTCAGACAGTGATGTTGGTGAACCTGGCAATCTGGCAGGGACTGTTTCCGGAATTTCCGATGCCGCTCGACTAATTAGACAGTTGTGAGGGTTGCAGGCACAGAGGTGAAGTTCGACATACTCACCAAAAAAAAGATTGCAGGAAGAGGTCTTGCCCAAGGAATGCAATGCCGCGACACACAGCCATCACTGGGCATCACTGGGCTCCGCACCAACGACCCGCCAAAGGTATGCATCACTTTCAAAGGCTCGTCCTGCTGCTTGGGCTTACTTTCAGAATCTTTCAGCATGATAGCTGCGACTGACTTCAACTGACTTCAACTGACACCGTGACAGCCACATCAAGTGATTGACAGAACTGCTGTACTGGAGATGTTGCAGGACTAGTTCCCTGATATGTTCCGAATCCAGGCTGTCGTTGGGATTGGGTCCATTGATTCCTACGCATTCGTGAATTTGGACCTGCAGCACCAGCTCTGTGTGTGTGTTGGTTTCAAAAGTATCGAGACATTGGAACCCTCCAACATCATCAGCATCCCATTCACAACATTTCACAACATTTCACAACATTTCACAACTAGGAAGGTCGGATAGTTGGCGCTGTGCCAAAGGCAATGGACTCCTTTACCAGCAAGGAAGATTTCAATTTGCTCAGCAGAACGAAAGGCGCTGTCACCTCGGAACAGAAGTAACGACCCGAAAGGTGTCACAAAAAAACACAAAAGAGCTGCCGTCATGACGTGACCTTTACAGCTATCCTGGCTAATTCCTGGCTATCCTTCACATTCTTTGCCTCTACATTGCCACGCTTCACGCGAATTCCAAGAAACTCAAATCCGAACTCTGTCTTTGGAGCTTTCCCATACATTTCCATACATGTCCTAGGAATTGCAAACCTTGGTTCCCCAAGTTCAGTTTATAGCTCCAGAACTTGCCCACTTTCCATCACTTTCCCCAGGATGTGTTAGGACAAGAAGCGTTCACCACCTGCACTTCCCTTCCAAACTTTCCACCCAGGAGACGTCGCCAATTTTGGCCGTCCAACTGGTTTCAGTTCTATCATCCTACTAAATCAAACGCATTTTTTTGCAAAGTGATGGCGACAAAACCTCCTATCCCTCCCTTTTCTTTGTCTCGATCCTGTGAACTCTCGCAACTTTGTAGCAATTTCAATTCCATTCCAATTCGACAGAATTTGACCAAATTCAACAAAGAATTCAACAAGCATGGTATGTCTTCGTCTTCAAAGAATTCCTGGCACCTTCATCTCCTCAACAAGGCCTGGAGCCCTGGCCACCGTAGAACTTGTGCTAGGGTCATCCCCAATCATCGCTATGGGCTCTCGCAAGCCTTCCTGGGTGACACTGCTGGATCTGAGACATTATGATTTAACAATGTTTAACAAATATGTTATATCACTTCAAGTCCTTGCGCACTGGACTCAAGTCATCCCAAGTCATCTCAAGCCATCTCAAGTCATCAAGTTCATAGGAATTCATGGATTTTTTTTGCGGTGCCAGGTCTGGCTGTCTTGACTCTGGTGACCAGATGTGACCGAGACCAGCATCTAAAGACTTCAGATCAGCCTGCTGCTTGATGCACGATTCCTTGGCGCGCAGTCAGAGCCCATCCCCATTGAATGTCAACTCTCCATCGTCTGTTTCTGAGCCAGAATTTCGTCACATGCAACCAAATTGTTGCCTTGAGTGCCCAGAACCTAGCTTTGAATGTTTCTTGGTACCAATTAGCTCAGAGAAACTCTAAAGGCATGAGTCGCCTTCATGTGGTTGCATGATCTTGCATGCCAAAATCCCGAACTTCAGGGGTCAACTGATGATTCAAGATATCTGCAGCGTCTAGAAATGTCTAGTCGACTATGAGTCTCGTCTAGAATTCTATCGAGTTTAATATAGTTTTACTCTAGACGTCAACTCCTTGGAAGCATTGCCGAATTGCCGAATTGCCAAATCCAAGGAACCAAGCGCTCCTCAAGCACGAGCATCTCCCCTTGAAGCAGCTGAGCATAGTGCGCAGCAGGGCGGCGCACGGTCTGCGCTGCGTTATTGATCAAAATGTCCAACCGGGGAAAAGCTAAGGCCTCACGGTAGGTAGGGCAAGGTAGGGCAAGGTAGGGCAACATAGGGCAATGTGCAGCTGGGTGCGGGTGCAACCAATGTCTTCTAACAATTGGTGGATTTCAGAATTTCGGAAGGCATTGGTTTGGGGCGTGACGCTGCCAGAGTGGCAGCCACTTGAGTTGCCGAGCTTCCAGTTTCTCTCCCAGCTGCGACACCAAGGGGACTGAGCGGAAGTCGGAGCCATAGACCTGTGTTTCCCAAATGGCTGAGAAATGAGCACAGATTTTCTGGCACCTGGTTTATTTCGCGATGGTGGTGTCCAAATTCAAAGCAGCAGTTGGAATTAATTTTGGGTCTACTGGTTTTCTCATGTGTCAAAACCTCGAGGCCTGTGAGGAAATAGCTAAGGCACTGATAGCCGCGGCAACCATTCAGCTGCATCCTGCAGCCATCCAAGGGTAACAGGTCCAACATATATAATTGGAAAATGGACATCCAATCTTTGGCACGCTCCCTTTGCGCGACACTGCAATGACATTAGCCCGGCAAGAGACCCCAAACAGTGTGGGGGAGTAAAAGGATAATGCATTCTAGTGTTGAGGGTGATGTTAATTGATGTTGATGATGATGGTAATTAATGTTTATGATGGTTATGGTGATGATGATGATGATGATGATGATGATGACGACGACCATGAAGATGATGGTGATGATGATGATGATGATGGTGATGGTGATGCTGATGATGATGAAGATGATGATGATGATGATGAAGATGATGATGATGATGATGATGATGTTGATGTTGATGTTGAGGAGGAGGAAGATGATGATGTTGAGGAGGAGGAAGATGATGATGTTGAGGAGGAAGACGGATCCCAAGACCAGGAAGCACACTCTGCGAGCCTGCGCAGTCGAAATGCAGACGGACATTGCACAAGAGCCATTTTGTCTGGAAAATTACAAAACAAATGGCCGTGGACATCTCCAGGGACATCGTTTTGTGCGAGCGCGCAGTCGAAATGCACATGGACATGTCACAAGAGGCATGTTGTGCGGTAATTTACAGGGAAAATGCCGGACCCGTATCCCGCGACACCCGTTTTGTGCGAACCTGCACATGGACATGTCACAACAGGAATTTTGTGCAGAAATTTACAGGGAAAATGCCGGATGCTTCCGATACCACCTCAATTGAACACCGGGCCTTAACACCTACCGTAAGAACCCCTCAGTGTGGACACACTGTTTGGGGAACCTTCGGGTTTCCAAAACAAAAGAGACCTGATCCCGGTCCTCCTCTTGACTGTAGCGTCTTAAGCAATCCTTTGGAAAGCGGGTGGTCACTGCAACCGTCGCACCCATACGCAGAAGTTTCAAGGCTGTTGCAAAACCGATGTTCACGCCTCAGATGAGAAGGATGTTGTGGCAAGTGTGTGGATGTTGCTTTCAGTTAGCTGTTGACTTGGCAAGATGTGATAATCATTCAGAAAGAACGCTAACCCCGTTTTGGTCTTTTGCTTTTGATATGACTTTTACGACTCTAAACCTCTCCCTCAAATTGCACGTGACGTCTGTCCAGGGGTGCCACTTCATATAAAAGACATCCTTGGAAACAAGGAGATAGATATATAGCTTAGCTCAATTCGAAAGGTCGCTGCTGCAAACATGATGGGACGGTACGTGCCAGGCACACGACCGAACGTACGACCGAACGCACGACCGAACGTACGACCGAACGACCGAACGCACGACCGAACGTACGATCGAACGACCGAACGTACGACCGAACGTACGACCGAACGACCGAAACGTACGACCGAACGATCAAAAGCGTACGACCGAACGACCAAGAGGATATAACAGATAATATTTTAATATTGTCATTATCCAAACCAATATTTCAATACATGATTTATGTTTTTTAATATCCGGTGAGGGGCTGTTGTCAGCGGAAGGCTTGTTACATGATTAAAAAAAGGGAGGGACCTGCTGTGAGCAGCAGAACGTTGAGATATGTTTTGTTTTTTGCAAATCCTAG
>Ga0126342_10019100_pt1 | contig 11686 bp, 7 predicted proteins | sample Cyp1metagenome_FD_92528 | JGI IMG/M metagenome (GOLD analysis project Ga0126342, IMG submission 92528) | Coral microbial communities from Lord Howe Island, Old Settlement Bay, Australia - Cyphastrea 1 metagenome | ecosystem: Host-associated > Invertebrates > Cnidaria > Coral ... | reverse complement strand
GAAAAAATCAAACGGTTGTCGAGGGAAGGACACGGTCGGGACAGGGTGTCTTTGAACTATAGGTCATTTATGTTTGGGAAACTTCCGCCGCCGGCTTGCCCGGGTCTATGTTATATATATATACACATTTCACGGGGATATCAAATATGTGTGTATATATATATATATATACATACATGTATATATATATATATATATTTATATATATATATATATATACATGTATATATATATATATGGCTATTCCATTTAATGGTGATGACTAATATATGAACTTCTGCGCAAAAAAAAACTAAGATCCTCCTTAAACCAATCAACAGAGAAGTGGCTGTTTTAATAACCTTTTTTTTTAATGGTTTTGAGCTATTTCTTTGTGGAAAGATTCTGGAGTTCATGGAGTTCCCAACCAACTTCATTGGGTGCTCAAGTCAAAGATCTCTTCACCTGCTGTGTGGTGAAAATGAAGCAACACACAGCTTATGTTGATCCGAGTGGATTTATACTTAAACTAAAGGAACTTGACACACACACACACACTTATATATATACTGTACATAAATCCCACCGCCCCCCCCCCTCTTGGATAATGTAAGTATGACATTTAATGAATAATGCTGGAGGGGACATCACATGTTGATACATGTTGTCGGGTTGCAATGGGTCCGGTTGCCAAGTCTTGCCTTGCCTACAAGAACTATGTTGTTCAATCAGAAAAGGGCAACATGATACAAAAGGGATAGGCAACTCTCTCAGCTTTGGCAGCCCTTCTCAGTTTTCCTCACGTTGCAAGTGCTCCTAAGCTGCTCTCGCTCACGGAGGCGCATCATAGCTGTCTCAACGACTTTTCTTTTCCCAGCAATGCACAGGTTGCAGCAGAATGCTGGAAATCAAGGCAGGATTCCACAAGCATTTCATGGTCCAGCAGAACAATGGCAAGACAAAACAAGTGTTCTTGAGCCGAGACGCACATCCAACCGTCCCTCACCTTATTGTTGCACTTGTCTCCGCACTGACTGGCTGGACCATCACCCTTCTTGGCACACTCATTTTTGTATCCAACTAATTTGCCCTTCTTCTGCTCACACATGCAGTTGGTAGCCCCCGTTGCTGTCCACCATCTCATCCTTGCCATGGTCCTCAGGCATCGTGACAAGAACAAATGCAGCCCCACTCTCGTACTGTCCTACTTACTCCAAGGATTCCCTTTTGATTTTAGTCCAAACAGCACTGAAACTTCCGGCAAGGGGGAGCTGAGCTCGAAACCGCATAAAAGATCATAAACCCATTGGGATCCATTAGGAATTTTGGATATTGCATGATATTGCCACCCAAAACAGCTCCGAACAGCTCTGACCAAGGTTCTTCCTCCATGGTCTTGGCTGCGCCGTCAATGCTGACGCTGGCTGGCCGCACAGCCTGATCAGCCTGAAGTGGCGTCACCATGCGAAGCACCAAGACGCAGCGGCGAGCTTTGAGCTTTGAGCCAATCTTCCGTGCTTTGGAAATGCGATGCAAATGGAAACATTAACATTGATAGCGGATGGATTTCAAAAAGTTTGCTGGCAATCCTTTGAGCAATGTCCGGGCTTCCAATATCTGGCAACGTGGTTCACAGAAAGTCAGGATTCCAATGGGATTTCAGCCCAGCATGGCCATGAGACCTGAATTCCTGGAGATCAAACTCACTGTGTCGCCTGCCAAAAACGCAACATTTGGACGCAATGACCTACGTAATCCGACATGATACATAGATTCACATAGATATACATAGTGTCATTGAATAGGTACTGTGGCCATCATAATATATCAAATAATTTTAATATCAACATCATATCATATGGTCATTAAAATTTACGCTACTATACCTCCATGACTAGAGAAAAAAAGGGCCCCATCATCGCTCCAAGTGTCGGTTGATATTTCCATGATAATGTTCAGCATCGTGGAGTCCGTGCCTTGGTCGTGGCCAGGTCAGAACACGTGGCTGGGAAATTCCACTGAAATAAAATCCTGGAGGTCTACCCTCAGGTAAACTGTTACATAACTATCGAAAATATGGTGATTAATAGTGATAATATGGTGACAATATAGTGAGAATATGGTGATTAATAGTGATAATATGGTCATTACCCTCTAGTAAACTGTTACATAACTATGGAGAAAATCACCATGTGTAATGGGAAAATCCACTATTTCTATGGCCATGTTCAATAGCGAACTGTTAAATTCCTGGAGGTCGGATATGAAAACCGTCTACAAATGGGAGATGTTCCGTTGCCAAGTGTGATGAAAGTAGGGTAATTATGGAACAACATTGAGATCTAGATCAATAAAGGATACTGTAATATGCATAATGTTTGCCATCCCCGATTTAGCGCTTTAGTATTGCCTCTTGATCCACAAGCGATGAGTTGCTTGGAGGCATAGTCAAAGGCCAGTTCGGATGTGGCTCCCTGGCGACCAGTGTCTGAGAGGGATGTTTTTGAAGCAGAAAGGATCACTGACCTTGCAGGGATATACAAAGGAGTTTTAAGTGTTCTTTCATTGGTTGAAGTTGGCTGATTATTTCCTTTCCCAAAACACATCTGAAGCTCAAACTGTTTGATCCAGATCCAAAAAAAAAGGCAGCTGACAATTATTGAAAGGGAAGCAACACTAGCGAAACCGTTGGGCTACCTGAGCTGATTATTGAAGACACGTTCAGGCTAATGAGTCTAATGCTACCGTGAGGGCCTATCATGCGTCCCAAATTTTAACCTGGAAACCTCACAACTGCTGAGCTGAACCGAAACCTGAATAATTACAAGACATGGACATGCGAAGGTTCTGTCATGTTGCCATCTATTGATGACAACTACACTTTCAAGTAGCTTGGTCCTGATTAAACTCATTTTACCCACCGAGCAACAAGCTGGTCATTTTGAGCATGATGTTCAACCAAGTTATTACATCCCAGCCAATGCTAGCCTGTAAATGTGGTTTGCATTCAAGATGTACGTATAAATATGCATGTGTTTACTATATATCTTGCACACGCACGTAACAATTATTACATATACTGATATCTTCTATATATATATAATGTGTATATATATCTGTGTGTGTGTGTCTGTCTCTGTCTGTCTCTTTCTGTCTCTGTCTGTCTGTCTGTCTGTCTGTCTCTCTGTCTGTGTGCATATGTAAAGGCATACATGTCCTATGCAAATGACTGGCCTCGCAGCCACCGTCTCCACCGCAATGCTCGGGATTGGGAGTGCAATCCTTGGCTCAGCGGGAATCCAATTTCTCTGCAGAAGGCAGCGGTCCACAACTGCTGGGCTTGTCCTAAAACCAGGGTATGCCAGTAGCTATGTTATTGGACAATTCATAATTTATATGTAATACATCTATCTATCTTGATGACTTCTTGATGGGGATATTTCGATGGGAAATTACGATATAATGAATATAATGAAATATGTTTCACCAAGTTGGTCTAAGTTGATACGCTATTTAGCACGAGTACCCACAAAGTGCAATTTTAATGATACATTGTCATGATTTGAAATCATGAAATTTAGGGTACCCCATTCAGTTCAATCAAACAAGAACATATTGTGATGCATACCCTATGGAAATCAAACTTGGCTGGCCGGAATCAATTTTGTGGCACATCATCTGTAATATGCTTTCCAGCAAGTCGTGTTTGACAAAGACTCTCAATCCCTGCGCTGCTATCCTACGTCGCAGGCAACACTTCACGAAAACCTTTCCAGAGTCCCAAACTCAATCGAGACAGGCTAGTCTGACATGTTTTGCTTAAAAAAAAACCGAGTACCTTAAACAGCCTTAAACATCATTTCTCTCGCACATGGGTTCTCAATCAAGCCCCACTCAGCAAGAATATCATGTCGATCTTGAAGGATTTCCAAGAATACATCAATGCCAAAGACCAACCATTTCTTGAAGAGTTTAGTACTTGGCACCTGCTTCCCACTCACGCCAAAGGAACCACCAGTTGCTTGAAGGACACATTTTTTGGGACCTCCAGTCGGCTGCAAACATGTTGATGGGTTCAAAGCACAGCAGAACAAAGAAACACATTTCATGTAACACTTGGTGCCATCGGTAAATCTTAGAATTATTCCATGATTCCATCTATTGACACTGAAAACAGCTTCAAATTCATCTGATGTTCAAGCAAGACTCGTAAATCTAATTATTGTGTTTCTTTTTTGGCTTGGAGATGCAACAGCAACATGATTATCCTAAGTATCCATCTATCTATATATATATATATATATATGTATCATGTCCATGTATCATAGATACAGATTATACAATTATACATACTGATCATACTGTATATATATATATATACACACATGTGCTTTCCATATATCTCAGCGCTGCATGGATGATGTATGCTGGGCGATGAACCCAGAAAAACAAAAACATTCCGATGAACTGGATCTCGATGACCTCTATTTTTCAGGACTTATAACATCAGGATGTAATAAAACAATATAATGATTTAAGGACGTGACAAGTCCCGTCTCTTGTTCTGACGGGAAGTGGAATCAAGGGATTTAATCGGGTACTGAAATATTCATTGTTTTTTGTTAGTGGAATATCGATGAAAATTGTACCCTCTGGTTATTTCGCATAGCGAACTGGACAGTCACCATTTTCTTAATTTGTAAATCATACATATATATATATATATATTTACAGTATCATCTGTAAATGGACCATTGTCAGTCCATAGCTATGTAAAACAACTAGAAGGTACCGAGCCCTGCTAGCATTGGCAACATTGTGCTGGTGGAGACTCCGAAGTTGCACATTAAAAACCTAGATTTTTTGTGGCTCCAGGTGCTGGTGAGTTTCCCATTATGTGTTTTTCAATCTTCGCGTTTGATTTGTTTGATTTCTTTCTTTGACATCTTCGTATCTTTCTTCAATCCATATTTCCATATATTTCCCACATTCTCCTAGGGCAACAATGTTGCGGTCTTCATCCCCGCCGTTCGAAACAGTCACACCGAACGTCACACAGAAATGCTGCCTGCTTGGAATGTTGCTGCTTCCTGGGACTCCATGGGATCGGCTGTTTCTGCATGGGATCGGAGGAGTGATCTTCATATGCAAATGCACCGTGTATGTTGTGTATGTTCATATGCAAATGTAGAATAATCCATTTAATTATGATATGATTACATAGGTGGTCATGACATGTTTGGAGGATTACATGGGTGTTGCTTTCCCAGGAGTTTTTTTATTGTTAATGTTTTTTTTGAGGCGTTAACTTTTGGGGCCTGCGGATGCTCATCTTTGCGTTCACCAGGGTGGTTGATGGTGGTCAAAATCCCAACCACCATCATTGGATTGTACTGATCACCATAGAGTCCATAGAATCGGATGCCCAACTATGAGTAATACTATGATCGTTTTTGATAAATTTAAATACCTGGGTATAGATCAATGACATTATCATGATATACCCAGTGGGCATGATACCAATATCCAATCTGGATAATCTATAATTGTATGATACCATATTCATATAATTGGATTCACTAAAAACACTATGTTAAATTAAGATACTATCATTGTTGGGATACCAATCTCTCCATAATTTTACCATCAGTGAATCCCAACACTGCAAAAACCAATAACTTTGACCATCGGATTCTTCCTGGGATCAGCCAGGCTCCAAAAGCCATCCCCAAGGGATTGCCATTCGGAGTGTGGCAATTGCAACAGGGATTTCCTTTAACAAATGGCAATTTGTTATATGATAGTAATATGACGGTCATATGGCAATATGATAATAATGAATAGGAATAATGGCAATATGATAGTAATATACCATCATTTTAGTAATAGGAATGATAGTAATGATGGTAATATGATAATAATGATGGTAACATGGCAATATGGTAATGATAGTAATAATATGAATAATATGATGGTAATATGATACTGGTTGATAGTAGACCTACCCCTCTGAACAATATAAAAGTCAATGGGAAGGATGATCCAATATATTATGGAAAATAAAAAATGTTCCGAGCTACCAACCAGTATTAATAGGAAATTGCCATAATTTTACTAGTAATAAGAAAAATCCTCTATGACAATTGCTATTTATTTTTAAAGGATTCAATAGCTTTATTTGCATAATGGCAATTTCCTTTACAAATTCCGTCAACATTCAATTCGTGAAATGGCAAATTTAGAGGAACCCCCTACATGAATCATGGGGTTTTTACCATGGTTTGCTGTAGATTTGTCCCTAAAATCCACTGAAACACATCAAACTGCGGTAATTTTGAGGCATAATAGTGGGGATGGATATCCTATCATATCCCTGGAACTGGGATTTGGTTTCAACGGATTAGCGTTGGCCAAGTCCCCGTTGCTGTTTTTTGTGCTGGTTTTGCAGGTTGAAATCTCTATTGGAACACTAGATGATCTCACCAAATGTTGAAATCTCTATAGGTTTTCCATATATCTATTGGAAATAGATAATATCTATTACTCCATCTTTTGATGGTCCCCTACCAGCCAAAGCACATCGCGATCTCCGCGTGGATTTCAAGCGCGCCCGCGGCAGCCACGGCCCAACATGAGCCGCAGGCACCCTGCTGCTTCACATAGTTACTGCTCACCTTGGAGCAGAAAAAATCAAGGGAACCCATGAAGGTCTAAAGACCGTGTGCAAGGGAAAAAAATATGCAGAACATGGCCATATGCACGATATGTACAATCACACTTATCCACAGTTTAAAATTACAAATTGGGAACACGCATGTTATATATATATATATATATATACACATTAAATTATAAATGTTTTTACTATAGATACATACATTGGAATGGAGCACAATTTTATGTGCACAAATATGGGTCTGGAAGAATATCTCCATTTTGGATACCTGAACAGGCCGTTGATAAATTCCCAAAACGCTAGTAAATCTCTACTCATGGACTTGTGATACAGATGGCCCAACTTTGGTTGTCAAAATAGAGGGACAACATATGCGGTAAGTTATTCTGCTATTGTTTAAGGCAAAGACCACGATCTGAAACACAAGACATCATTTGGTGTGGTCCTTAATGGGGACTTGAGACATCAGCCATACCCGTCCCCTTGGAAGTAACATGGGATCCACTCAATGGCCATTTCAGGAACCTAAATTGGAGGCACCTACCGTATATAAGGCCTATATAAGGCCTATGTAAGGGAATATCCCCACACAATATGGCCTTACATGGTCTTGTACCTCCATTTTAGGATCCTGAAATTCCCATTGATCCACTGGCCATAGACCATCCCCAACTATCAACCGTAGCGGGCGATATGAATCACGCCGCTTGTAGGGTCACATGACCAACAAAAACAGCAACACATTATGAAGGGTTTATCGGATTTATTGTGAATCCATCATGAAATTGTGGGTTAATAACTGTTTTAGTGAATGTATTGTTGCCAACTATTTCCATCTAACTACAGTGATTTGGTCAGCAAAAACCCAACAGTTAACAGAGTTCCTCGAATATCACCTTGTATGTATACATGTATGTATGTATAAATAAATATATATACCTATACATATACATATACATACATATACATATACATATACATATATACATATACATATATACATATATATATATATATATGTATATACATATATATATATGTATATATATGTAGGTATGTGTGTGTGTTTGAGTGTATCATCATTTTTGCTGCTTAAATCACCAGTTGTGATTCTTAATTAAGGCTTAAACCACCAGTTTTATGATTCAATCACCAGTTTTCAAGGTGAAATCACCATTCGCAAAGTTCATGTTTCCAATACATATCCCTTAATCGTTTGAGTTGATTGTTAAGCCACAATGCCTTTGGATGATCTTCCAAGTGAGCCATTCAAAATGCCCCTATCCCATCTGACTATCCTAGTTAGTTGATAGATGTTGATAGGTTTCCCATTCATATGGGTGAGTTCATAGGGGCCGATAAATCCAATCACAACAAATGGTATAACTCCGTAGCCACTGGCGCATCGTCCCATCGTCCAAGTGGCCAGATTCTGGCGCCAATCCACCCTGGCCTCATCGTGGCGCCGCACCACTGCGGCCTGCATGTTGGGAGATCTTGAGAGATACATTCCACCAAACATTTTTGGGGTTGATGGGGACTTAACCAACTGGACATACTAAATTGAATGGATAAATTAGGGATTTAAAGAGGATGTTTGAAAAGGGAGAGTTTATGATATCATCAGATTTACTGGATATGATATTGAGGCGACTCTGGACATGAGGACATTCGTAAAATGGCAGTTTCATCGGGAGATAATTAACGATTGCATTCAAACCCATGGTCATGGTCTTTATATGCCGACCTGTCTGAAGGAGGCGGCCGGAGGCGCAGGTCTCAACGGTCTCAACCACCACTTGCCCAGGCGGCGGTGGCCCAACAACGCCTTGTGCCAGGGTGGCCATGGAAAACATGGTGCTGGTATATGTTTACGAAGCTGGGTGATGTTGAAGATGTTTGGATATTTTTCGGATAAGATGGAAAAAATGATAACTATTCCAGCACCATGGAGCGTATGGGATGGTGAAAGTGGATGTTGTAAACCCAATGCTCATGGATTTTCATAGATTGTTTCAAGTGGTAACAAGTCGTGACAGTAAAAATCCGCAAATTCCTATATACATGGATTGGTGGGCTATCCAAAGTTGTACCCTGGGGTGCGTTAAAATCAAAAAAATGCATTTGTAGACGATGAACACATATTTACCGATTTACCTATTAAAAACGGTGATTGTCCATAGCTTCAAACCACTACCAAAGGATCAATTCACCAATATTCCACAATATTCCCTTAATATAGCATGAATATTCCGTCATTAATTAAATCATTATACAATTATATTACCATTATACCACATGACCAAAAGGGTAAATCCTAGATCTCTCAGCTGTTTTGGGAACCCAGGATCACCAGGATTCCAGCGCCACAGGATGACCCAGAGCTTCGTGCCGATGTGCAAGTGCTGTGGGAATCAAATATTTGGGGGATGTAACAAAATTAACAAACAAAGACTGTGATTAAGGGGAATTTAACCACTAAACTTAAATCACACGATTTAACCATATTCATCATGGTGATGTAAACGTAGATCCAACTCATCGGAACAGCATGAACAGAACATCCATGCACATCGCAGGTACGGCCGATTTGTCAACAAGTTGATTTTGTAACAGTTAGTCATCCTGTTCCGGAGTCACATTGCCATGTTGGGGGTATATACCCCAATTTAGACACACCAATAAATATGATGTTGCTGGCTACAATCCATTTAACGTACATCCCCACACAATATCCGATTGCATTCCTTTTTAAATTTTTAAATCAACATTATTAGCCTCTGGCAATCAAACATGGCAATGGAAGAACCACCATTTTCTGTATAGATGTTTTTTTTCCATTTCAATGCTCAAGTCTAGGGGATTTCCCAGCCAGCTACGTTAGATTATCAGAGGGTAAAGGACCATTGTTGATGATCACATCCACATTGATGTCCTATTAAATCCCAGTGTCTAATGTTAGATCACCATTGATTTTAATGACAATTTGTAATTGTGAAATCACCATCTTTGATGGTTCAATCACCATGTTCCATGGAAAAGTTTCACCATTGTTAAAGATTTTTCACAACCGTTCCCCATGGTTACGTATCACCATTGGTGATGGTTTTCATGTTGTTTAATGACTGTTTTTGATGATAACATGATCCTCAGAAACAAAGAAAACTAAGACAAATGAAAACCATCACCAATGAAAATCCTAAAACCATCTAGCAATCAATGACGGTTTTTAATGATGCTATCATTCTTTTTTGTTTAATGACTGTTTTCTCAAAGAGATTCCGAAACGCCACTCTTCGGATCAGCTCGATCTGCTCGACGGTCCTTGAACTCGGCGTCGGTGTAGTCGGCGAAGACGTTCACGGCCGCCGTCCAAGTGATGCCTCGAACTTGGGGAAACCATGGAAAATTCCAAGGGAACCCATGGAATCGGCTCAAAATGGACCTGAATATAGGTTGTAACAATATATGTCATTAACAATCCTAAAATTCCACTGAGTTCTCCCTTCAGATCGCAATAAAATGGGGCGTCCCCATGTTTGAAGAATTACCCAGACCTGGTGCCCTAACGCAAAAAAAGGACACATCATCTAAAAGCAGGTTACTCGGTTACTCACGAAAATCTATTTCATGTTACTTACCCAAGTTCTAATTTAAACTGTGCGAAGCTTTGGCGATTTCATACCAGTAAACATTTTGAAGCCAAGTTTCTGGCACGTCCAGCGCCAGTGCTGCAGTTAAGGCCCACTGTAAATTAGCTCTTTATGGGGTAAGGCACCCTGCAAATCCAATCCTAAGCTCAGTTTAACACATCATAAGACCGCGTGAAACTGTCATTTGGGCACATCATTTTCCACAATCATGTGATTCACAACGGCCTCAAAACAATGCGGAACCTCAAGGTTACCCCATGTTTTGGTGGCAGATTTCGTTCCACTTTCCAAAGCGAAATGAGGAGAGGGATTTGTTCGCATGTGGAATGTCAATTTTAAGAAGAAAGAACATGTGGCAAACACACAAACCTTTAGATATGATTCGAAGTGGCTCACCCCCGCTTGATTGACTACAGAAGTAACAATGATTCGTCAAAATTGAAGCGTTGGAAAAATGTTGGAATCAACTCCCGCACCAGACAAATCAATGGATTTTTCATGACTTCATGTCATGACATCGGCCTTGCAAGAATCCATTCTCATTGTTCATATCATGAAGAATCATGAAGGCATGAATCATATAGGATCAATCCTGCATGTGTTTTCTGGTTGCATTGACTGAAAATGATATGCCCAGCATTTGTTCGCTATCGTTTGATGCATGTCTGATACCCATGTGCCCCCCCACCCGCGGCCCGAGTAAGGCAACGTTTTGGAAGCCATCTTCGGCTCGTCAGCAGCAACACAAGTCCAAAGAACACATTTTTTTTTGTGTTGCCATATTCTTGGAGGATCACTCCACTTTCGCAGTATATAATAAATGCATGGTAATGAGTGGTTAGTCGGTTAGTCAGTGGTTAGTGAAATATCCCCATTTATGGAATGATAACCTCATTCATGTATAACCATTTATAACCATTTATAACCATTTGTAAATATATATTTATATTTATATATATTAATATTTAATACAATTTAAAACAATTTATATGTAACGAATTATAACTGGTAACGCGCTGCAAGACCCTACTTTTACATTGGAAACTCCTGGAATCGGGGACTTTTTGACCAGGGTAACACTTACCATTTACGACCCGTGGGATGATTTTCCGGTGTCATCATTGCCATGGACAAACAAGTCGCCGTGGCCCCCAGCCATGGAGGTTTAGTTTGCGGGAAAATTCACATACAGCAAATACATAAATACATAAATAAATGCATAAATAAATACATAAATAAATACATAAATAAATACATTACTTTACTTCGTGTGATCCCCACCATGACATTTATACATTTTCTTACTGGCAAATCTTCTGGCATTCTATCTGACATATCTTCTGACATTCTATTTGACATTCTATCTGGCATATCTTCT
>Ga0126342_10019099_pt1 | contig 11687 bp, 11 predicted proteins | sample Cyp1metagenome_FD_92528 | JGI IMG/M metagenome (GOLD analysis project Ga0126342, IMG submission 92528) | Coral microbial communities from Lord Howe Island, Old Settlement Bay, Australia - Cyphastrea 1 metagenome | ecosystem: Host-associated > Invertebrates > Cnidaria > Coral ... | reverse complement strand
CCGCTTTAGCGAGCCTACTTTTCGACCCTCCGGAGCCACAAATCATTGGAAAAACACAGTGTTTCGCGACTTTCCTACCTTTTCGCGCATCTGCATCTGCTTTCTTCTGACTCTTTCTCTTCTCTTCTTCTCTCTTCTAATCTTTCTCTTCTCTCTGCCTCTGCCCTACTCTGCTTTTCATCTGTCCATATTGTCGGAAGTTTGACTTCTAAACTTCCTTCGAAAAACTTAAGTGCTTATGCCATAAAACTTAAGTGCTTATGCCATAAAAAAACATCGGAACCCTTTGGAATTTCACAAGGCATCCAGAACCCTCCGGAACCTTACTGGGGAACCTCACCAAGCATCTTCTCCGCCAAACCCTCCGGAACCTCACAAGGTCTCTGCACCGGAACCTTCCGGAAATCACAAGGTATCTGCCCCGGAACCCTCCGGAACCTCACCACGCATCTTCAGCTAGACCCTCCGGAACCTCATCAGGTAGCTGCACCGGAAACTTCCGGAACTTCACAGGGTATCTGCACCGGAACCCTCCGGAACTTCACAAGGTATCTGCACCGGAACCCTCCGGAACTGTACAGAACCCTCTGCTCCAGAACCCTCCGGAACCTTGTCCGGAACCTGGTGTTGAAACTGCACCGGATCGCACCAGGGCTAATCTGGGCTAAAGACCCCATAGCAAAGTTTTGCTGTTGGGGAAAAAGGTCAAATGCATCGCTGTTCTGAGGCCAGGAGTGTGCCATCGCTGCTTCAGACATGTTGTCCACACTAGAGTTGTTGAGCCCATGCACATTCTGCCCATGAATGCGGTGACTGCGGATGAGGTTTGGACTGGATCATTCGGAACATTTCGGCAAAATGGCAGCTTTGGACAAGTCACAAAGGCGAACCGAGAAGTGTGACAGTGTGTGTGTGTGTGACTCAGTCCTCAACATCAATTTCTGTTCAGTATGAGAGATCATTCATCTATGACCTTAATCGTCTTAATTTTAATTCACCAATTTTCATCTGTCTGAAGGGCGGCTTTCACTTGGTTCCCTCCGAGTAGCAAGCATGCTGGCATGCTGAATCCAACTATCCATGGCCCGAGTTGACACTGCACAATGTCACCCAAAGCTTCTGCATCATAGCGCCAGTCCAAGGGAAGCACATCAAAAAAGCAAAGGAAGAAAACCAGCGTAGCCACAATGGCCCAGGAGGTCAACATAAAAATCCAGCAAGATTGAAGGACCAAAGACGTGAATTTCATTCTCCAGCTAGTACTCCAAACGTGAGAGATGAACGTGTCAAACAGTTCCACTTTCTTTGCACTTTGCCAAAGACGCCTGACTTTCCGATCGGCCTTGGGATATATCCATGGTCGAGCCCACAGCGATCTTCTCAAGGAAATTCCTCTTGCCATGGCTCTGTCAAGATTCAGTCTCGCAACAAAGTCGCGATGAATCGCTCGCATGCTTTTGCGGACTTTCAGACTCCTTGGTCGAGCATCTTGGTACTCACGGTTCTCATCATTCTCGTTCTCGCTCCCATCCTCCAGTTCACCATTACCAAATTTGGTTCTCTCCAGTTCGAGAACCCATTCACGATGCTGTATGTATCGCTCTGCGGCATCTGCCATGGTCCTCAGGAAATGGTGCATCTGTCTCAGTAAGCTCACGTTGTCAGCCGAAGCGTCAGTAGGGGGTCCAAAATACTTGTTTGTCCAACACTGGAAAACCAAGAGATTCTCCACATCAAGCACATCACAACACGTACGTGCCATAAAAACCCGTACAATGTAACAAACTCTATATTTACAAACCATAAAAGAAAACCTGTTTGATTAAAAAAAACTTCGGTGGTATCCCCAACAGCCGCAACATTTTATTTTTACAAATCTTTCTGAAGCGTGCTGCGAAGCCAAGCGCTGGAAACACCTCAGCTGGGTTTCTGCGAAGCCTCCCACACCTTCTCCGGAACCTTCTCCAAAACCCTGTTGAATCTGATGTGCCTCTGCACCAAAGCCTCCCATGTAGACCTTCTCCGGAACCTTCTCCGGAACCTTCTCCGGAACCTTCTCCGGAACCCTGTTGAACCTGACCTGGCTGCGCCAAAGCCTAGACCTTCTCCGGAATCTTCTCCGGAACCTTGTTGAACCTGACCTGGCTCTGCACCAAGCCTCCTAGACCTTCTCCGGAAGCTTCTTCGGAACCTCCTCTGGAACCCTGTTGAACCTCACCTGGCTCTGCACCAAACTCTCCCAGACCTTCTCCGGAACCTTCTTCGGAACCCTGTTGAACCTGACCTGGCTCTGCACCAAAGCCTGCCGGAACCTCGTCCGGAACCTTCTTTGGAACCCTATTGGCCTCCACCTGGCTTTGCACCAAAGCCTCCCAGAACCCTGTTGAACCTGACTTGGCTCTGCACCAAAGCCTAGAACTTCTCCGGAACCTTCTCCGGAACCCTGTTGAACCTGATGTAGCTCTGCACCAAAGCCTCCCAGACCTTCTCCGGAACGGTACCCTGTTGAACCTGACCTGGCTGCACCAAAAGCGTAGACCTTCTCCGGAATCTTCTCCAGAACCTTGTTGAACCTGACCTAGCTCTGCACCAAGCCTCCCAGACCTTCTCCGGAACCTCCTCCAGAACCCTGTTGAACCTGACCTGGCTCTGCACCAAAGCCTGCCGGAACCTTGTCCGGAACCTTCTTTGGAACCCTATTGAACCTGACCTGGCTCTGCACCAAAGCCTCCCACACCTTCTCCGGAACCTTCTTTGGAACCCTGTTGAACCTGACCTGGCTCTGCACCAGTGCACACCGGAGCTATTCTGGGCTGAAGACCCCATTAGCTTACGCTGTTGGGGAAGACCCCATTAGCTTTCGCTGTTGGGGAACTAGGGCTCTCCAAATATGTTTTGATTCTTTTGATCAAGTTCCGAGGCCTGGCACAGGTCAGGCCAGTGATAGCAGCATTGATCTCCTCATCTTCCAAAGGATCTGGTTGCCTCTCGATGTTTCCAATCTCTTCAGGCTCATTGGAGCCGCAACAGTGCTGCGCACATTGCATTGTGCGACTGCCAAGATTGCCAAGACTGCCAAAAAGGCTTCCAGAACAAGTTCCACTTTGGGAGCGGAGTGGAGGCCGTGGAGGCTTCTACGGATGCTTCTAGGGATTGTTGTCAAGCGCAGTGTCGAGGTTTCTGTCCCTGGTGCCCTTTCAGTATCTACCAAAGACTAATGCTGAAAAGATGTGGAAGTCACGAACTGCAAACATCTGCAAACATCTGCAAACATCTGCAAACATCTGCAAACATCTGCAAACCTTGTTGAAGGCTATTCAATGTACTTCATCTCGACCGGTTGGGCATGAACAGTGAATGGGCCCGATCATTTTGCCTTGCCATGCAATCTACTCTTATTACTCTTATTGGTTGTTTTTCTGAACCCTTTTTGAGCAGCTTCGGTCATGTAACAGTATTGGTTATACAATAGTGTGTACCTAGGGTGACAGATGGTGACAGAGCTCAGTCACATTTGAATACCATGGTGAAAACCTAGCGAAACCCTCCGAAACACAAGCGCAGCTTGTAGCAGCTTGTAGCAGCTTGTAGTGCTAGTTGTAGTGCCAGGTTCTCTGAGTTTAGAGCAGATTTGGATCCTATGACCTGAATGGATTCTAAGATATTCTAAGATGGGCACCAAAAAACTTCAGCATCAACTTTGGCATTGCCACCTGGTGAGAGTTCTCAGCAAAGGAAGCTGATTATATAGATTCTCTTGACATCTCTTGACATCTCTTGACATCTCTTGACATCTCTTGACATGTCTTGACATCTTTTGACATCTCTTGACATCTCTTGACATGTGTTAAACATTCTGCATTATCTTTTTTTGCCAGGTCACTGGTTGATTTGTAATCGGATCCACCAATTGGAACTTGAAGGAGGCTTCCGAGCCCTGGATGCGAAGCACAAAGGCGCAGTGAGATCACTGAGATCACTGATGGTCAACTGATCAAGTGATGGTCAACTGTGAATACAGAGATGTACATCAGCATTGCACCAGTTGCTTAGGGCAGGACGGATGCAATGGTGATCTGGCCGAAGCCCTCGTAGTAATGAGGATCGGCCAGGCAGGACTGGCACATGGCAATGCACGCAATGCACATGGGAAATGCCACAATTTCTTGGACTTCTTTCATCCTACTTCATCCTACTTCATCAGTTTTCATCAGCGTCGATCAGTGTTCATCATTTCATCTCTCTCGAGGTCTTTTACAACATCTACTTGCACCAAAAATCAAACACCATTGACATCGCAACAAAAGTGATAACTCGCAATGGCTGTTTGAGCGTTTGACCTGAAAAACAGCAGAATCACCAGAGAGTTGTCCTCTCTGCGCCGCGCCCCGCATGGAAACATCGCCTGGTAGGCTCCAGTTGAGGTGACCAGCAAGTCCACCCACCTCAAACGAAAAAAATGAAAACATGGCATCAAGATGCATCAAAAGATGCATCAAAAGATGCATCAAAAGATCATCAAAATCATCAAAATCATCAAAATCATCAAAATCATCAAGATTCAGTTACCAAACCAGATCAAGTGATCCAAGTGATCCAAGTGATCACGTACTCCAAGACCAGGAGGGCCAGGAGGGCCAGGAGGTCCAGGAAGGCACAAAAGGAGGATCAAAGAGGAGCACAGTCAGAATAGTGCCCTCGCATCGTTGAAAACAAAGTATATGTGCGGAAAGGTATGGACCAAAAATCAAGGGAAAGGTATGGAAAGGTGATGGCCAGTCATGCGACTTGATAAAGCCTGATAAAGCTAATACGACCAAAGATGCAACATGATGCGACATGATGCAACTACTTACCTTGGAAAGCTCCCCAAACCCGAGAATTGAAGAGCTCTCAAAGTCCTGAAAGATTCTCTTGGCAGCCACACCGACCGCTGCAAGTCTGCTCCCCGGGATAGGGGCATTCTGTGGTTGCAACCTCCATGCTTCTGATGCTTCTGATGCTTCTGATGCTTCTGATGCTTCTGATGCTTCTGCGGTCCATTCATTTGTGTGCACAAATAGTCAGATAGTCCCTGTTCACAAAAGATCTCGCTAGCTTCGCGCCTGAATCACGTTTCGGAAGCGCATGACACCTGCGTCTCCTGTGAACAATTGACATTCAATCAGGAATTACTTCTGCTGATGATCATTTGCATATATGCTTTGGAAGGACTGGACTTTCTATTCTCAACTGAGTAGTATCCACCAAAGTCCAAAGTGCAAACACCGGCGCTCCTTCCATGCCGCCTCATTGTAACAATGGCAGTGGCACACGAAGGATTGTCTAAAAAAATATTCAAGTGGTTGGTCAACTATGCAGTGCGAACATGTGCCAACTACATCTTCCACCGTCTCCGTCACAGCATCGTGGCATCAACGGCATCAACGACATCAACGGTATCATTGCGGTATCATGATCGTTGTGACTAAATTGATCTAAACTGCTAAGCTGCTAAGGTCGGGTCCCTTGAGATGGCTGAGATCAAGCGAGCAAGTTGGATCGGAAAAGTCGATCAGCCCACCCTCGGAAACAGCCGTGAACATCGTGGAAGCATCGTGGAAGCATGGTGAACTCTGTGGACTGTGCTGTGCTGTGCTGTGATGCACCAAGCATCACCAAGCGCCCCACACCGTTGTGACAGGGGGCTGTCTCCTCCAATGATCCTGCACCTCAATTGGACCGTCCGACCACATTTTGGGCCGCCATTTTCTGCCTACGTGGCCTACGTGGCCTATGTGGCCTATGTGGCATTGGGGAAATGGCAGAGAATCAAAAATCTGCTTTCTTGTGCCAAGGCCGATGCCAAATGCCAAATTATGCCAAGTTGCAGTAGAGGCCAGCTCCCTTTGCTGGAACCTCGCAACGGCAACACGCAATCGACTCATTTGAAAACATGTGCCGCGGCTCTCTGTTCTGTTCTGAACTGTTCTGAACTGTGGCCAACTGTGGCCGAGTGACTGCAATGTTCCGAGTGCGGGTGCGCACACCCTCGCACTGACCGCTGCACTCCGTCCACCTGCCCCAAGATGTGAACCTCACCAGACAGTCGTAACAGTCGCAATGGAACAAGCAGAAAGCAGAGCGAAGGCAGACTTGAACCTACTCGAACCTAGGACCCCGTCGCCACACTGTTTCATCATGTTTCATCCAAAATGGGTAGATTCGGTGCAGATCCGAGATCCGAAGAGATTCTGAGGACGTCGCAGGCAGTCCTGGCTCTTCATGCACGGCACGTCATGATTGCAAGGCTCGGCTTCCTGGCACAGCTCCGATGCAGTCGATGCTTGGATGCAACATCTGCAAGACAGAACAAAAGGAACAAAATCTGGAACGTACAGTGCAGTGCACGTGCTTAAATGATCTGATCAATCTGATCTTAGATATTCTTAAATTCTTAAATGATCCTCGATGGAGCAGTGGAGCAGACTTCTGGTCCGTTGATTCTGCTTTGTTTTTGGATACATTTGGGTACACTTCAAGGACTTCGTGGACTTCTTGGATTTGGTACAGATGCCAGAGCTGCCATGGACATGCCAGCTGCAGGGATGCCACAGTCGTTGGCCTGGCCCCATCGAGAAATGGTGTGCTAAACTGTGCTAAACTTTGAAGAGAATGGATGGATGGATGGATGGATGGATGGATGGATGGATGGATGGGTGGGTGGGTGGGTGGGTGGGTGGGTGGATGGATGGTGGAAAGGCGATAATGGCGAGCAAGGGAGATCTTTTCAAATCAAAATCCAATCCACTAAATCCACTATGTAAATTCACTATGTATTTGTTAAAGTTTGTTATATTTTCTTATTTGTTCACCTGGTTTATCACAGGATGTCACAGGTCTTGAGTTCCTATGGCACGGCTTGATGCCAACTGAACTCTCAAAAATCTGGAGGGCCTTCTGTGTCCCGCCCAGGCGCGCCCAGGTCTCTTAAGGTGAAATGGTTACCGCGAAGTTACCACCCAGGTCTCTTAAGATGTTCTCCATTGAGGGCCTCAACGACAGGGTGACGATGATGCCATCGCTCTCCACCCTGACAGGTACCCGAACAAGCCTTGGTGGCATCGAGATATGCGCCAGATTTCAAGATATATAAATGTATATATGCTATATATATATGCTATATATATATGCTATATATAGCATATATATACTACTGTACTATACTGTACTATTATCATTATCATTAATATATATATATATATATATTCATATGATTGCTACAGTCTATTGGTGAAAGCTTGGTGACACATCGCTTGGCGAAGCACCCAAGTACCGCTCTCTGAGATCAACCCGATGGATCAGTCGGACTCCGTTGCTCTTGAGCCGCGCACGCTCCAGGACGACCACTCGCCCCACCTCCAGTCACAAGTTTTGTGCATCCGATGTGCCGTAGCCGCGTAGCCGTAACGGAGTAACGGACCTTTTTGAACCGTCTGTGGTTTGAAGGGCACCATCAGTTGAGTGCCCAACTTGCCGTCCACACAACTGTGTTGATGGCATGCCCTTAGATCACATCACATACTAGCAGCACTTCATACTTTCCAGAGCCAAAGTTACTGACCTTCAGCTACCTGCACTACCTGTACTATGTTACACACTAGACTTCAGTAACTCTCTGAAAATCATCCGAAATCTGCTGGCTGTATCTGTCTGTGTCTGTGTCCCGTGTCGGTTCTGGGTTCCAAAGCTGTGTGTTGCATGGCTGGACCTGAGAAGATGGCAACCTCAGACCATACAAGATACAGCTTTTTCAGCATTGAGCAGTCACGTTTTTGAACAAATTGATTTCACTGTGCGAAGTCAGCAACTCATTTAAAAAAAAAAAAAACGCAAATTGTCACAAACAACTGTCCGAAACGCAGAGTTCCATTGCATGCAAATTGTGATTCATGTAACTTTGACACCAGAAACTGGAAGAAGCAAGGGCCAACCGTATCATTGATTTTGTACCATAGATTTTGATTGATTTTGTGCGCGGGGGAGTTGCTTCTGATACTATCGAAGATCCTGCTTCACAACAGCCAGCTCAGACTGGTAAGCTGGAATTCAAAAGATCTTGCGTAGTTATGTTGCAAAATGTATCATGTTGCAAATGGAATGCAAATGGAATGCAAATGGGGGCTAATGGCTCGCAGTTCAGCATATTTCAAGCATTCACAACGTTCACAACGTTCACAACGTTCACAACGTTCACAACGTAAAAACAAGCTGCAAGCGTCAAGCTGAGTGGTCCAACGCCTCGCAGGCCTTGCAGCCTGGCTTCGGGGTCTGGATCACATTCCGTTCGCGAGTCCTTGGCGTTGCGTTGCGTTGCGTTGCGTTGCATCATTGCGGCATCATTGCGGCATCATTGCCCCTTCGCAGCTGTCATATCGAGTCATATTTTGGCGAACGCCAGCACTAAGAATTCAGCGACTGCCCACCATCACAAGACTTCGTGCAGGTAGTCCACTCGGACCTGGCCACCGCCATTGCCCGCTACAAGACATGAGAAAACAAATCAGTGAATTCGTGAATCATTATGATGTAAGCATTAGCTGTTGGCTAGGAGATGTAAGATGATGTAAGCATGCTGATTCTAGGCTTCTTGCCAGGCGTCCCAAAGACAATCTTGGCAGTCGCAAGCAGGTGCAAAGCAAGGCTCAACCTCAAGAAGGAAGCTTTCATTAATCCCGGACTCCCGATGAAAATACAACATGATACAACTGGTACAAGCTACGCCAGCTACGCAGCTACCAAGTTGATTCAAGCTGTGTATCATTTCGTTGCACCGAGAGTGCAGCCATGGCGAGGTCCAAATCACATCCTTGACCACCTTCGCACGGTTTCTGTTTGAAATCCCGCGCTCTGGTCCTGTGCCAGGATAGCCAGTCAGCTGCAAAGGATGAGGGTCACATTTCCTGGTAAAACCTGGTTTGCAAAGGGATGTGGTGTATAGGGGTGTGCTGAAGGTCCTGTAGCCAATGCCACAAGTGGCACCTCACGAAACGTCCGACTTCCATAACGGTACTAATTGTATACAATTTTATGCACTTATGACAAGGGTAAATTCTCACATTGGAGTTGTATACTGAGATGCCAACTGCAGCCACTCCATCCTGCCCATTCAGTGACCTGAATATGCATTTGCATGCATATGCTATGACAGCTATGATATGCTGCAGATTTCTGCAGTTTCATTGTCAGAAACACTCCTTTTGCCAGCGAAATTCTCACTAATCATCGTCCTGGTCAGTGCTTGGCCCAGAGCAATGCAATCGCGTCTTCTGCATGGTTCCAAGGCGCAGCCTGCGAACTTCGAATGAAGACAAGGTGAAGACTTTCTACCGTCCTCAGATTTACCTTTCCAATGTCTGGTTTTTGCTTTTGCGAATAGTTTGCAATTCCGCTGTACATGTTGCTCTACTTTGGTGGTTGACCTCCATGTGGCAATCCAAGGCCAATTTGACACGCCCACAGCACACCCCTTGAAATATCTTGAAACAACATTGCAACGATGTGAAGCATGACCAAGTTTCAAAATCTGCGACCTTGTGTTTCAATGAGCACTTTCGGACATGCTTCTCCGCCATTCATTGGGTTCTTCGTAACCTGCCAAAGCAAAAGTACTTCATCTGCAACTTGGTTGATGACGGAATGAAAACTGGAATGTAGAAGCTACTCGGTACTACTCGGCTAGAAGCTCGAGTATTTCACCATGCTTCAGGGAGGATCTAAGTTTCAGCACTGGTAAGGCAGCAAGGCTAGCAAGGCACCTGTCGGTGTCTCATCTGCTGACCACCTCCACATGTCTTGTCGCAAGCATCCCACTGCGTCCATTCAGAGGTCTGCGGCACACGCAGAGAATACGGAAAAAAAAATGCTGGGTCTTGTATGCTCTTGAATGGTCTTGAACGGTCTTGAAGTCATTCAAGTAATTCGAAAGCTGAGGGGGGCAAGAAGTCAACAAAATGGAATCAATTTTGAAATGAAACAGAGCTTTGACCTGAAGGGAAGGAAGAGAATGTGTTGTGACATCAAAGCCAGTATAGGATGTATAGGCCAGTGATGTTCGGTGAAGTTTCGGCGTACGCATCTCGGCCTCGCAGTCCACTTTCGCCATGCAGCTTGAAGCTTCACGCAGTGCACCAGTGCATGGCGCTCCCGTGTTGGCCTCGTTCAGCACCGTCAAAACGATTAGGTCTGTTGATGGAATGATGGAATATCTTGCGGTCTGTTCAGTCCAGTTTCTGTCGAGTTTCCGTTCAGTTGCTCAGATTGCAATGACCTTCCCTGTGAACGACATCTAAGCGAGGCGCTGGTTGTTGCTCAATTTGGCGAAATCGGAATTTCATGGGCCCCTCTTGACATGTGGTCCACTTACTCCACCTTTGCAGGGTGCTCCAAACACTCTCACCGGAAGGCTCTGACGACCGAAGAAATTGAAGTTGCAATGATTTGCAGTGACGTGCTGATGGCGCTGATGACATGTCGCAGAAATGGACGGCGTACAATAATAGTGGGGTTGAAAAGGGCAGGGCGACTTTCGTTTCTGAGATGCCAAACGCTCCAAGTTTGCAATCTCGAGAACCTTCTTCGCAAGGATGTGTCTGGCGACGGCACGTGCTGTGTGCTGTATGGCAGCAGTCACAGTACAGAGTTTGCTTTGGAATGTGCATAGATGTAGGTACAAACACAATCAAAGACAGAATAAGTTTGTATGAGTCATCCATCAACAAACGAACCAGCATTGAAGGCGCCAAATTCGCTGATGCTTTCAAGTCAAGTTGGCGGTACATTGCATTCATTCGCTTCCTCAAGCCAATCCTGGCAGGGCTTGCCACCGCCTGCGAGCAGTGATATTCATATGTGACAAAGACAGTGATAAAGACGGTACAGCCGACTTGAACAGAGACAGGTGATGGTGGTGATGATGGTGATGCTTCCAAACGGTGTTTCCAGTGATTCGGGTGATGCAAAGCATTGTGCAACTCTTGGAGCCAAGGAGCCTTTTGCAGGAGTTTCAATCTCGCGGCTCCTGGTCGCGAGTGCAAAGTAAATACACAATCCGATGACTCCGGTGCTAGCGCTCTGCACATACTTTTGATAGTTAAAATAACAGAAGGGGTACCCATGGGGGGCGCAGGTGTGGAAATTGTAGAAACGCGCATTTTTTGAAAGCTACTGTGATGAAAGCATCTTCACATGAAAAACATACAAAAAAACAATGGAAAAACCAAAAAAAACACCAAAAAAAAAACAAAAAGTTCAGAGTCCCCTGCCAGGCCTCTCCCCAGACCTTGCCCATGGGTCTGAACTTTTTGTTTTTTTTTTGTTTTTTTGGTTTTCTCGAGGTTTTGGCCAAACTGCAAAAAACCATGGAAAAACAAAAAAAACAAAAAAAACAAAAAGTTCAGACCCATGTCCCCTGCCAGGCCTCTCCCCAGACCTTGCCCATGGGTCTGAACTTTTTGTTTTTTTTGGTTTTTTGTTTTCTCGAGGTTTTGGCCAAACTGCAAAAAACCATGGAAAAACCAAAAAAAAAAGTTCAGACCCATGTCCCCTGCCAGGCCTCTCCCCAGACCTTGCCCATGGGTCTGAACTTTTTGTTTTTTTTTGTTTTTTTGGTTTTCTCGAGGTTTTGGCCAAACTGCAAAAAACCATGG